>OFRM01000586.1_pt1 | contig 14512 bp, 19 predicted proteins | sample 1543101 | NCBI WGS metagenome assembly OFRM01 (sample SAMN07774223, study PRJEB24372) | wastewater metagenome | isolation source: Exp Tend VB 0WW | collected 2016-02
GAGCCCGGAGTTCACATCATGGTTGTTTCAACGAAGGGGGTTGGATGATGAGTGTGACGGGGCAGCAATTCAGTGCGGCAAATGCCAAGGCGCACTACGCCGCCGTGCGGGCGAGGCTGACGAAGGCGGTCATTCCTGTTCAGAAGCTGACCAAGCCTCATTTTGTGACACTTCGCAGGCTGGTAGCAGCCCCGGTCCTCTCGGACGAACAGGCCGCTGCCTATGAGGACTTGTATCTCTCAATGCTGGCGCGGTCCATTGCGCTTGTCGAGCGCAAGCAGCGAGCGCCGAACGGAGAGCCGACATTAGAGCATCTGCTTGCCATGACTGCGGAGAAGTATGGGCTTTCACTTCCCGAACTTATCTCCGCGCGCCGCGATAAAGCCGGCGTGAACGCCCGTCACGAATACATGTGGCGGGCCAAGAAAGAGACGAGCAAGAGCCTCGGACAGATCGGCAAGGCATGTGGAGGGCGGGACCATACGACCGTTCTGCATGGCCTTCGCGTATATGCGGAGCGTAACGCGCAATGAGCCGTCCTTGGATGCCTCTCTATGTCGCTGACTATCTAGCCGACACCGGGCATCTGAGCGCGGCTGAGCATGGCGCGTACATGCTCCTTATCATGCACTACTGGACCAATGGGGGGCTGCCGGATGATGAGCGCCGCTTGGCCCGCATTGCCCGCATGTCGGAAGACGAGTGGCGCGCTGCACGAGACGAACTTGCGTCATTCTTTCAGGATGGGTGGAGGCACGCCCGCATAGACGCTGAGCTTGCAAAGAGCGAAGAAATCTCATCCAAACGCAAGGCTGCTGCTGAGCAACGGCATAACAAGAGCAATGCAAATGCATCTGCAAATGCAGAGCAAGTGCAGACACAATCACAACCACAATCACAAGTTAGTTCTAACGAACTAACTAACCCGCGCGCCAAGCGCGCTGAGCGCGGGGTTTCGCCTGAGTTTGAAGATTTCTGGACCGCCTATCCCCGAAGGCCCGGCAACCCGAAAGACCCGGCATCACGGAAATTCGAGACGCTGCGGGCTGCTGGCGTTGACCCAGCAACGATCATCGCCGGGGCGACGGCCTACGCCGCGTTCTGCGTCGGCAAGGAGCCGCAGTTCATCGCTCAGGCAACCACTTGGCTGAACCAAGGCCGCTGGAAAGACGACTACTCTGCCGCCGCCAAGCCGCTGGTGTCGCGCCCTGAGCCCGACCGCACAGGCAGCATTTGGGTTCCGGCCGAAAGCGCCCCGTGGCGCGCATGGCGAGACGCAAAGGGCGCAGGCTTTCTAGCCGCCCGCAAGAAAGATCGCGCCGGATACCCAGATGGCGGCGCATGGCTCCCCACTGAATATCCAGACGCGAGGAAATCAGCATGACGAAACTGCGCCTCCTGGATTTGTTCAGCGGTATCGGCGGGTTCTCCCTTGGCCTTGCCATCAAGCAGGCAATGGAGGCAGCATGACCCTCCGCCGTTCCTGCACCATTTTCCGCTCATACATAGCTTGGAGACGTTACGGCGTTGGACATGCAGCAGCATGGACGCTGGCGAAGATGCACACCTTTAGCACGCGAGGGGGATGACAGCGCATGGGCGCGACTGAGACGCAACGCAACGAATGGCTTGTGATCCGAATTGAGCCGCATCACCTGTACCGCGCCCGCAGAGAACTTGCGGGCGTGGCTGTGGTCTATTGCCCGCTTCGTGTTCGGTTCTATCGCGTCCGCCAGAAGCACATGCGATCCGAGGGGCCGCTGTTCGTGTCCTACGCCTTTGCGCTTGTGGAGAATGATCCCGGCGATTGGCATAAGGTCCGCGAGGCCAGAGGGGTTGAGCAAATCCTGACTGGTGCTGGTGAACCGGAAAAGGGTCGCCCGTGGGTATGTGATCCTTCCGACGTTCTGCATATCCGCAGACTGGAAAAGGCAGGCGAGTTTGACGAGGCCAAGCGGTATTTCGACATGATGAACGCCAAGCGCGCCAGAAAGAAGGCGCAGAAGGCGAAGAAATACCGGATGGAGGACTTGAAGGAAGTTATCAACATTATTTCGGAGACTGCTGCTTGACGAGAGCGGGGCAAATCACCGAAGATTCTCGCGCGAGGCGATTGCTGCGATTTGGTTCGCGCCCCTTGCAACCCGCGTCGGGCCGCTACGCTCGCAACGGCGGCTTGTGTCGATTTCAGCCCGTGTAGCTCAGAGGCAGAGCGGCTGTTTTGTAAACAGCGGGTCGGGGGTTCAAGTCCCTCCTAGGGCTCCATTCCCCGCCCGTCCCTAACGGGCATGGTTAGGCAGGAATACTGAGCGGGCCGTCCGTACTTGCGGGACGCGTTGGCCGGAAACTTGGTGGCCGCAAGCGAGCCAAGCGTATTCGGACGGGAATGCTCGTCCTAATCCGAGAAATTGCCGGCTTCCCGCTCAGTTGCCTGCCCTAGAGTTCTGAGGTCGGCCCCGGCCTCTGTGGGTTGCCTAGCTTCTCACAAGCCAGCGCGTGTTACACGGTGCGGTCTGCTATTCTAGACCCTTGGCAGTCCCGTGGGGCCATCCTTCCCCCGTCCGCAAGGGCGGATACGAGTTTCGCCGGGGACGCTTCTCCGACAGCCCGGCGTCGAAGATTATCGGGACGTGGCCGCAGAGGGGCTTGCAGGGATGCTTGCTTTAGTTGCGGACGGGACGCGAAATGGGTCAGTCAGCAGGTCTTGCGGGTAGAAATCCCGCCCGAGCAATCGGTGAAGCAAGAGACAGCGGCCAGCTAAATACCCACCCATCCCGGCCAAGCAATAGATACGAGGGGCGTGTAGAGTTTTGCCCGATTGGGCATCCGAGCAGTAGCCTTCGGGGCAGAAACAGCGGTGCGTTCCGCAGTTGCCCATCAGCAAGACCGCCGAGAAACGCAGGCTGCTACGAGTCGAGGGGCGTGTAAGTCGTGGTCCCGGATTCCCGGAAGGGCCACGCATCCCCCTCGTAACCTATTACCCCCTTATTACGGGTTATTACCCCCATGCCCTCCACTCCCCGCATGATAGAACTAGAGCGCAAGGCATCTACGCCTGGCGAGGGGTTGTCTCATAGCGAGCGGAGTGAATGGCACAAGCTCAACGCCCGCTCAGGCTACATGGAAGAATTGGCAGAGATTGACGCGCCGCTGATCGCCGCCGACTATCCCGCATGGAAGGCTCGGTAAATGGACAGCCCATTCCTCTGGAATCCTATCGCGGCCAACAATGGCCAGCAGCAGCAAAGCCCCTTCTCAGGCGGCTCGGTTGCGGGCGGCTATTCGCTCGGCGGAAACCAGATGAACTCGCCTTGGCAGGCGCAGAACTACCAAGTCCCTTTTGGTCAGAATGCGCCGCAGGCCCAGCCTCAGCAGCAATACCAGCCGGTTGACAATTCCTACCAGCCTCAGCCACAGGGCGTCCCGAACATCTTCCACCCGCCAGTGACGCAGCCAGCCCCGCAGACAGCAGGCGGAACGCAGCAAACCAGCCCGTATGTATTCAAGCAGGACGTTCAGCCCGTGCAGAACGGAATTCCTCAACCGCAAGCGACTGGACCGAACATCATGTATCCAGGCGTTAATCAGCCAGTTCCGCAAGGCCAGCCTCAGACGCTAAGCCAGCTTGGCCAGCAGTTCAGCCCGCTCATGATGTATGGCGGCATGGGCGGCGGAATTAGCTTCTGACATGCCCGCACTTGGAAACCCCAAGCACGAGCGGTTTGCTCAGGAGCTTGCTAAGGGGAAAAGCGCATCAGAAGCATATGTTCTGGCTGGCTATACCGAGAGCCGTTCGGCGGCCTCACGCCTGTCAACAAATGTGAACGTTATTGCTCGCTTGTCCGAGATTGTGGATAGAGCAGCAATTCGGGCCGAAGTCTCAGTTGCGACGCTTTTGGATGAGGCAGAGGAAGTTCGCAAGAAGGCAGTTGAAGCGGGGCAATTCTCAGCGGCCATTTCAGCGATCAAGGAAAAGGGCGTCCTTTCTGGTCATCGCGTCGAGCGCCGCGAGAACACCAACCGCAACATAGATGAACTATCAGACTCCGATCTCCTCGCTATCGCCCGCGCAGGCAGCGACAGAACTTCTGCGCAGAAGGCTGGCGAGGCGAAACCTCACTGACCTTGCCCGGTCACAAAGCCTAGAGCCAGCGCCGCATCATCAACTGCTCATTGATGAGTTAGAGGCGCTGATGAACGGGGAAAACGATTTCCTCGTTGTTGAGATGCCTCCGGGCTCGGCCAAGTCCACATACGTCAACTGGCTCTTTCCGGCTGGCTATGCGGCGAGGTTTCCGGGGTCGAACATTCTGACGGCCTCGCATTCGAGCGAGCTTGCGGAGAGATGGGGCAGGCGGACGCGCAACCTTCTGGCGGGCGCTTCCAATCTGTTCGGGATTGGCGTGGCGTCCGATAGTGGCGCTGCCTATCGCTGGTCCACGACCAACAAGTGCGAATATTACGCGGTTGGCGTTGGCGTCGGCATCATGGGCTTTCGGGCTGATCTGGGGATTATTGATGACCCATTCGGCTCGCGTGAGGATGCTGAAAGCAAGCGCATCCGCGACAAGATTTGGGAATGGTACGTTAACGACTTTTCCTCCCGCCTTAAGCCGGGTGCAAAGCGCGTTATCATGCACCAACGGTTCCACGAGGACGACCTTGCTGGCCGAGTTGTTAACCAGCTTACTGCGCTTGGCAGACCATTTCGACGCCTCAAGATCAGGGCGCAGGCGACTGAGGATGACCCGCTAGGCAGAGAGCCCGGCACTTTCTTGTGGGATGATCCGACAGGATACGACTACGGGCGATTCTTGAGGGATCGAAAGCTAGAGAGCGACGCCCGCACATGGTCTGCGCTCTACCAGCAAGAGCCCACGCCAGAGGAAGGCGACTACTTCCGGTCTGAGTGGCTTATCCCGGTGGAGAGGATGCCCAAGGCGTCTGACCTTCGCGTGTATGGCGGTTCTGACTATGCCGTGACCTCGCAAGGGGGTGACTACACGGTTCATGCAGTCCTCGGGCTTGATGCGGATGAGAACCCGTATCTGCTGGACCTTTGGAGGCAACAGGCTTCATCCGATGTGTGGGTGGACGCTTGGTGCGATCTGGTCAAGCGGTGGAAGCCGTTGGAATGGGCAGAGGAAACCGGCCAGATTAAGTCTGGCGTTGGCCCGTTCCTTGAGAAGCTGGCACGTGAGCGTCATGCCTATTGTGTGCGGACACAGTTCCCCACGAGAGGCGACAAGGCGGTCAGGGCGCAATCCATTCGTGGACGCATGGCTATGAGGGGTTTGAGAATACCAGCTTATGCGCCGTGGCGAGGCGAGTTTGAGGCGGAGTTGCTGCGCTTCCCGGCTGGCCTGCATGACGATCAGGTGGACGCTATCGGGTTGGTTGGTCAGTTGCTGGACAAGACGGTTGGCGCTTCCCGCAAGACCAGAGAACCCAAAGACACGATGAGCGATTACCGCGCGATAGATCGCAGCGACAGAGACGAAGGCTCCGGCCTTACGCTTTAAGGACTAACATCATGGGACTTGACGCAACCACTTCCAAACTGCTGCTGCCCTTGGTTGCCAATGGAAATGCGGCGACTGCTGGCAGTGTTCAGACGCTTTGGCAGGGCGGGCGCGGCTACTTCGCGGCTGAATCGTCTTCATGGAGCGCTGGCTCTGTGAAGCTCCAATGGCGCTCGCCCAACGGGACTTATATCGACATTGACGCCACCAATCTGAACTTCACCGCGAATGGCGTCTACGGCTTTGAGGCCCCTCCGGGCGAACTCAAGGCGGCTGTTACGGGCTCGCCAACCGCTTTGTATGCGTGGGCAATAGGGACGCGCGTTCAGTGAGCTTGAACGCATGGCGGGGCACACATAGCTTCCCGCCGACCTTTTCCCCTAGTTTCAATGCGTCGCTGGCGTGATCGCCTGAACTAGCTTCCTTGCCGGTAGGTGGAGAAACCGGCGCACCAATTCCGAAGGTCCATATGCCCGATCAAAAGACTGGCAAGAAGCCCTGATGCAAGCCGCCTCTGCCGTGGAATATCCCGGCAAGAACGACACTGACAATCCTTTGGGAACGCCAGAGCTAGGCGAGGGCTTGGACCTTGTGCAATTGCGCAAGCAGTTCACGGACTACGCCACGGTGAAGGCGAGCGAGATTGACGAGAACCGTCAGTCCAACCGCTATTATCACGGCCAGCAGCTTTCGGATGAGCAGCGCAAGATATTCAAGGCGCGCGGCCAGCCTGAGATTGTCTTCAATCGCCTTGCTCGCAAGATCAACGGCGTGGTGGGTATTGTCCAGAAGCTGCGCAATGATCCGAAGGCTTTTCCCCGCTCGGAACGCAGTGCAGCAGGCGCAGACCTCGCAACGGCTGTCCTGCGCTATGTCCTTGACACTTCCCTGTGGAAAGACATTGAAGCTGATGGTGTGCTGGATGCGGCCAAGGGAGCCTTCGGCGTCTGCGAACTGACGCTGGACGATGGCGACTTTGAAGACCCCGATGTGGGGCTTCGGTATGTCGATCCGGTCACATACTTCTATGACCCACGCTCGATCCGTCCTGACTTCTCCGATGTTCGGTATGATGGAACAAGCCGTTGGGTGAGCGAAGACGAACTGGAAGAGATGTTCCCCGGCGCTGGCGATAAGGTCGCGCAGGACTCATCCGGTTACGAGACGACCGCGCACGACTACGACCGCAATTATATGTGGATCAACGAGCGCAAGAAGATCAGGCTCGTTGAACATTGGTACAAGCATGAGGGCGTTTGGAAGTGGTGCATCTATGCCAACTGGACCATCCTCGCCCGTGGGGATAGCCCTTTCTGGACGAAGGTCGGCAACGTCTGGCAGACGCGTTCACGGTACATCAAGTTTGCTTGCTCGGTAGACGAATACGGCGACCGCTACGGCTTTGTGCGGAACATGAAGGGGCCGCAGGACGCGATTAACCAGCATCGCTCCAAGGCCATGCACATCATGAACACACGCCAAGGTTGGGCGCGGCAGGGTGTGTTCTCGGACACCGAGAAGGCCAGAAAGGAACTGGCCCGCCCCGATGGCTGGCTTGAGCCCAATGGCATCAAGGATCAGGATTGGGGCGTTCTGACGCAAGATCAGGACTTCCTCAAGCAGACGCAATATTTCCAAGACGCGAAGGAAGAGATTGAGAACTACGGGCCGTCGCCTGCCATTGTAGGGACAAACGTCAATCAGCGTTCTGGCCGTGCGCTTGCGATGATGCAGCAGAACGGCATTGCTGAGCTTGGCCCGTTTCTCAAGAACTATCGCACATGGAAGTTCGAGGTTTACCGCTCGCTTTGGTGCACGGTTCAGAGGACATGGAAGGCGGAACGCTACGTCCGCATTACCGATGACAAGGAAGTGGCGCAGTTCATTCAGGTGAACGCCGTACAGGCGGGACCGAATGGAATGCCTCAGTTGGTGAACCATATCGCATCGCTTGATGTGGATATCATCCTCGATGAGGGGCCGGACACCACGAACGTCATGGGCGACGCCTTCGACATTCTGTCGTCGCTCGCTCAGCAGCGTGTGCCGATCCCGCCGCAAGTCTTCCTTGAACTTTCACCCTTGCCGAAGACGGTCAAGGACAAGATCAACGGGATGCTCAGCCAGCCGCCGAACCCGCAACAGGTCCAGCAGCAGCAATTGCAGATGGCCGGGATGCAGGCAGAGGTTGAGGACAAGCAGGCGTCGGCCATGAAGAAGCAGGCAGAGACGCAGAAGATTGTTCAGGAAAGCCATCTGGCCCCGTTTCAGACCTTGCACGAGATGACGCAGGACCGGAACGAAACGGCGCTCAGGCAGCATCAAGCGGAACGCGATACGCAGCGCACGGCTATCGAGTTGTCGCATCGCAGGCGTGAGCAGGACCACGGCATGTTCATGGATATGGCCGACGTAGCCTTGCGGGCGAGGGACATGGATCATTCCCACAGCATGGCGGAACAGTCTGCTCAGCAATCTGCAATGGGCGCTGGCGAATGATGGAAGAACTCGTTGCCCGCGTCTTTGCCATTCGTGACGCCGCGCACCTTGCCCATTGGGCGGCGAAGGGCGATGGCAGCTTTGCCCGTCACACGGCTTTGGGCGAGTTCTATGAGTTCCTGCCCGAAGCGATAGATGAGATTGTCGAGACGTATCAGGGTGGCTTTGGCCTGCTGAAAGAGGTTGCGCCTGTCTCCTTTGCCAAGGCTGATGTGATCGACCTGATATCCTCGGAAGGCAAATGGATCGCGGCAAACCGTGACCAGATCGCCCGGAAGAATTGCGCGCTTGAGAACCTGATAGACGGGTTGGTCGGTCAGTACATGCGCTCTTACTACAAGCTGACGAAGCTGCGCTAAGCGCCCGTCGCAACAGTTCGTCCGTCCCACGATACGGGGCCGGTTCCGGTGTGTCCGTCAACAGATCGCATCGCCATCGTCGGGGCGTTAACCGGCGTCCCGTCCTCTCGACGTTACAGAGAAAGCACTGACACATGATGACGGAACAGAATGGCGGCGCTGATGCGTCGCTTGACGGTGATGCGTATGAACACCTTGCCCCGCTCGAAATGGGCGCGGGTGAGTTGCCGGAAACCCCGGTCGAACAGCCTACCGAAACACCGCAGGCCGAAGCCGCGCCAGAAGCGCAGCCCGAAGGCCAGCCGGTTGCTGAACAGCCCGTAACCCCGCAGACGCAGGAAGACGCACACCGCGTCCCATTGCGTGAACTGCTGGACGAACGGGATCGCAGGCAGCAGGCCGCGCGTGAGGCGGAGGCATTGCGTCGGCAGCTTCAGGAAGTCCAACGCGCGCAGCAGGCTCAACAGCAGCAGCGCCCGGACTTTTGGGAACAGCCGGAAAACAGTATTGACCACCGCGTCCAGCAGGCTATTGCGCCCTTGGCTCAGCAGCTTGTCGCTCAGCGCGAAACCTTCGCCCGTGCACTCGCGGAAACGCAGTTCGGGCCGGAGAAGGTCAATGCAGCTTTCAAGGATATCTCCGACCGTATCCAGTCGGGCGATCCTGCTGCAAGGTTCGATTACCAGCGCATTATGACCGAGCCTAATCCCTACTCGGCTCTCGTCCAGTTGCACCAGCAGCGCCAGACGATTGCAGAGATTGGGACGGACCCGGTTGCTTACCGCCAGAAGGCATTGGACGAGGCTCTGAAAGACCCTGCGTTCCTTGCTCGCGCGCTTGAAGCAGCCAAGGCCCAAGCCGGTACGTCTTCTTCCGTCGTGACCTACGCAGCCCCCAAAGCAAGGGGCCTCCCGTCGATTTCAAATATCGGCGCGGCTGGTTCTGTCGGCGGGGCAATCGCAGACCTCAGCGACGATGACAACTTTGACAAGTATGCCAACGGACGCTGATAGCCTCTAGGACTTAATACGATGGCTTTCACCACTGCCGGTACGAATACCGAACTCATCAAATATGCCCGCGATGTGTGGGCGCGCGGCTATATCCGCGAAAATCGCCTTGTCAAGTATCAGGGCACGGGCGTCAACAGCATCATCCGTCTGGTCAAGGACCTTGCGGCTGATGGCAAGCAGATCAACGTTCCCCTGGTCGATATCCTCAACGGATCGGGCAAGGGCACGGGCACTCTGGTCGGCAACGAAGAAGGCATCGACAACTACGGTTGTTCGATGTGGGCGGATTGGCTGCGCCACGCTGTTGCGTGGGACAAGGCAACCAACAAGGACAACACGCTCAACTTCAAGTCGCTTGGCGTCCCGATGCTCAACCAGTGGTACAAGCGCAAGCTCAAGGAAGAGACTATCGACGCGATGCTCAGCATCCCGACGAACTCTGTTCCGACCGGCTTTCGTGGCGTCACGGGCGCCCGCGTCAATGGCATTGTCTGGTCCGCTGCCACGGCGGCGAACAAGAATGCGTGGGTGGCGGCAAACTCTGACCGCGTTGTGTTCGGCTCTGCCCTGTCGAACTACTCGGCCACGTTTGCGACGGCTGCTGCCAACGTCGATACGACCAATGACCGCATGTCGGCCAACGTCGTGTCGCTGATGAAGCGCGTTGCCATGTCCACGACCTCGAACAAGATCACCCCGGTTTCCGTGGGTGAGGACATGCAGGAAATGTACGTCCTGTTCGTCGGTTCGAAGTCCATGCGCGACCTCCGCAACGACTCTGCCATTCAGGCGGCGATGCGCGAAATGATCGTCAAGTCGGAAAAGGGGTTTGCGAACCCGCTGTTCCGCAATGGCGACATTTGGTGGGACAACGTTCTGATTACGGAAATCCCGGAAATCGATGAACGCCTGACCCTCACCGGCATTGGCGCGGCGTCTTCGAACGTTGTTCCGGCGTTCCTGTGCGGCGCTTCGGCAATGGCTCTGGTCACCGGCCAGATGCCGCGCCCCACGACCCGCAACGAGACGGACTACGAGTTCCTGACCGGCCTCGGCATCGAAGGCCAGTACGGCATTGGCAAGGTCGCCAAGGTTCCGGCTGGCGGTTCGGCGCTCAAGGATTGGGGAATTTGTACGGGCTTCGTGTCGGCTGTCGCTGACGCCTGATGAACGTTGGGGCGGCTGAAATATCGTCGCCCCTTCTTCTCAACTGAAATCAAGGATGCATTCTAATGGCTGATCGTAACGCATGGACGACGGCGACCCCTACCGTTGGTAAGGGTTTCTCTCGTCAGATTCAGGCCCTCGGCGGCGCGGTTTCTCTTGTGGCGGGCGACCTCGCCCTTAACAAGACCGTTTCGCTGTTCAAGGTTCCTGCGAACTTCACCATCGTCAACGCTAGCGTCTACGTCACCGATATGGACACGGACGGTTCGCCCGCTCTCGTGTTCTCGATTGGTGACGCGACCACGGCTGCGCGCGTCGTGTCTGTCTCGACCGCTGGTCAGGCTGGCGGCGCTGCGACCATCGTCGCGGGCCTCAACGGCTACCAGTACACGGCTGAGACGGAAATCCTGTGGACCACGACCACGGCGGCTGCGACCGCTGCTGCTGGCACCGTGACCATCTTCCTCACTGGGTACATCGACTGATCATGAGCGCTTTCGTCACATACCTTGCGCCGGAAGGCGACGAACTCTCAGTGTCTTGGCTTGGCTACACGTTTAACGACGGCGAGCCGGTAGAAGTCACAAATGAGCATCTGATCACCAAAGCACGGGGAAACCAGTGGTTTGATGTTGAGGAAGTGGCGAAAGCATCTGAGGCGGTTGAAGTGCTTGAGAAGCGCAGGCCGGGACGACCCCGCAAGGTTGTCGTCCCGGTTGTTGCTGCCGAGGCTGACCAGGCCCCGGCTGTTGAGCAGGAAGCCCCTGCCGAACCTCCGGTGGACAATGCCGAAGTCGGCGCGTGACCTCTACAATCGTTCGCTAGAACTGTTGGGTGTTGCGGCGGCGGGGCAAGCCCCCGCTGCTGAAGACTGGCAGGCCATGCGCGATACGATTGGGCCTCTGCTTGAGGAATTGCGCGTTACGGAGGCGGCTAACATCGTCCTCACGGCGGGCAATGAAAGCGCGACGGATATCCCCGATGAATGCTTCGGGCCTCTGTCTATCATTCTGGCGAACGATGCTGCGCCCGGCTTCGGCCAACCCATGCTGACCGGGACGGATCGTGAAGTGAAGCTGATACGTCCTCTGAGGGCTACGACCTACGGGAACTATCAGGGCTTCACGCAGGACGTGAACTTCTTCTGATGAAGCAGGCAGCGATTAAGTTCGCAGCGAACTCCTCGCCCGGTGAACGCTCCCAACTGTCTGGCGCTCGGCTGATCAACGCGATTGTTGAAAAGCTCGGGACCGAACAAGTTATCGTCAAACGCGCCCCGGGCCTCAAGAAGTACTCCACCTCAATTGGCAGCTTTTCGCATTGCCGTGGGATTGTGGAGGTCAACGACACGACCGCGTTGATTGTCTACAACGAGTACGTGGAGCGGGTTTCGATATCAACGGGCTCGCCTGTCCATACGATCATGGGGCTTCTGCCCGGCTCGGACTTGGTGACGGTTGCCAAGAACAATGCGGCCACGCCTGACATTGTGTGCGTGTCCCCGATCAGCGGGCCGTATGTTCTTTCAACCACGGGCGCTCCGTCTGGATATCCCGATGCAGACGTTGAGTTCCCCAACTCCGTTTGCTTTCTAGACGGCTATTTCTTTTTCTCCTACCGAACTGGCAAGTGCATTGCGTCGGGGCTGAACACGACGGCGATTAACCCGCTGGACTTCGCCATCATGGAGTCGAATTCCGGCGGAATGTATCGCGTCGTTGCCTTCAACGAGTCGCTGTATATGTGCGGCCCGGATGGCATGGAACAATGGGTCAACAACGCCAACCCAACAGGGTTTCCGTTCTCCCGTTCCGCCGTCATCCCTTCTGGCATTGCTGGCACATACGCAATCGCAGGCTTTGAAAGCGGGTTTACCAAGTCGCTGCTCTACGTTGGGACCACGAACATGGTCTACCAGTTGAACGGCGTTACTCCGGTTCGCATCTCCACGCACGACGTTGAGCGGGATATCCAGAACTTAGCGGACAAATCCACCATCCGTTGCTTCGTGGCGATGAACAACGGCCACGCTTTTTGGGTGATGAAGTCCCCGGAGTGGACATGGGTATATGACCTCCTGACTTCCTCTTGGCAGGAGCGTCAGTCCTACGGCTCCACGACATGGCGAGCGGAAATGTCCGCCCGTGTGTTTGGTGACTGGCTTCTAGGCGACGGGGAAAACGGCAAGCTCTACCGCCTCGACAACATGACCTATGCCGAAGATACGCTGCCTCTGGTCTATGACGTGACCAGCCTTCCGGTTGATGAGTTCCCGCAGAGGCAGACGGTCGCCCGTGCCGACTTTGCCTTGGCCCCAGGTACGGGACAGGCGGACGGGGCGACGGACCAAGTGATTGATCCCTCCGCGTGGATATCGTGGAGCGACGATAGCGGCGCGACGTATGGCACTCCGGTTGAACGAAAGATCGGTCAGCAGGGCGCATATGCAAGGCGTATATACATCAACCGCTGCGGGCGTACCAAGGCGCTCGGGCGTCAGTGGAATATCAAGGTCAGCGATCCTGTTTACGCGGGCATTCAAGGCGGCGTGATGCAGGACACAGTGCAGGCGATGTTCTGATGGCGGCGACACGCAAGCTGCCCCCGCTTCCCCCGCCAAATGTTCCGATACTCGAAGCGGACGGCAAGACGCTGACCAAGGAATATCGCGCGTTCTTCATCGCGCTTCTGGCCGCAATGGTCGAACTCCAGACACTTCTTTAGGACGAACAATGAACGCCTATCCAAGCGCGGCGGAAATCGACCGCTTGCTTAGCTATGACCCAAACACTGGCGAGTTCCGGTGGAAGGCTCGCCCAGATGACGCGGCATTCACTACGCGCCGCGCTGGTACGGTTGCGGGTAAGTTGACCGAGTACGGATATATCCAAATCCGCGTCATGTACCAGTATTGCATGGCGCATCGCCTCGCATGGATTTTGACGCATGGCGTTGAGCCAGAAGGCGATATTGATCACATCAATTTAAATCGCGCCGACAATCGTGCGGTCAATCTGCGGCAATGCACACGCTCGCAAAACAAAGCCAATACCGTTGCGCCGGTTACAAATTCTTCTGGTGCGAAGGGTGTCAACTGGTTCGCGAAGGCGGGGAAATGGCGGGCGCGCATCAAGGTCAACGGTAAGGAACATCACCTCGGTCTGTTCGCGGAGAAAAGCGATGCGATGGCAGCGTATGCCAAAGCAGCCGCGCTCCACTTCGGCCAATTCGCGAGGGCAGCATAATGTCTTTATTCGGCGGAAATAGCGGCGGCAATCAGGCGTCCAGTTATGGGATGCTTATCAACGCCCTCAATACGCAGGCTGCTTACGACAACCTGAACAAGTGGCATGACGTAGCGCGCGGCGATCTTACCGCGCACAACTACTGGCAACCTGGTTACGACGCTGCCTATGGATCGAACGGGCAGGGCGGTTCGCTGGCGATGCTTCAGAACTCGCTTGGCCTGAATGGTCAGACGGGTCGCGATGCCGCCATGCAGGCGTTCCAAGGATACAACCCCGGCTATCAAGCAGCACTTGATGCCGGTGTGCAGGCCCGTGATCGTTCGGCTGCATCGAGGGGAATGCTTGGTTCTGGCAATCAGGCGATGGCCTTGCAGAAGTACGGGCAGGACTTGCAAAACCAGAATTACGGAGACTGGCAATCCAAGATTGGCGGTCTGACGCAGCTAGGTTCGCAGGCTGCTGCTGGCATGACGGGTCAGCAGAACAACCTTGCCAATCTGGATATGGGCTTGGGCAACTCGTTGTCTGGTCTGTACCAGAACATGGGCGGCCAGGCTTCCAAGATGGCTTATGACGGTTCGATGGCCGATAGCGCCGCGAATGCGCAGGGCCAGAAGAACCTCTTTAGCGCAATCACTGGTGGCCTCAACCTTGGGGCTAATCTCTTCGGGATGCTTTAATGAGCTACGTACCCGATCTTGACG
>OFRM01000587.1_pt1 | contig 14510 bp, 11 predicted proteins | sample 1543101 | NCBI WGS metagenome assembly OFRM01 (sample SAMN07774223, study PRJEB24372) | wastewater metagenome | isolation source: Exp Tend VB 0WW | collected 2016-02
TGTCCGTTACGTTCTGCGGATTCTTTATTGCCTGTCTCGTGGGCTTTCGCTAATCTATCTAACCCGTGGGCTATTTGACCGTGAATCTTTATCTGCTTATTAACGAGAGCGAAGAAGCCCGAACAGATACCTGTTGCGAGTCCGATTACTGCTAGTGCTACGGTGTTTTCAGTCATAATATCCTTTAAGTTGCGTGTACCAGATGTCCATAGAAGTAGGTGTTGTCGTTTCCCGTCGTGGTTGCCTCCGTGCCAGCTGAGTCTTGATAGTACTGAACAGTTACTACTTGACCAGCTGTTAAAGGTATATCCATAGCCCAAGAACACGTACCATTTGAGTCGTGTTTAGACCCACCGCCGCCTCTGGCGTAGAGACTTCCATCCACGACAATTGCGCCGACAGACAGAACCATTGTTGACACAGTCCCTAGCGTTACCCCTGCGCCAAAGTGGTAAACTCCCGCAACAGGTGCGGTGTATGCAGATGAGGCGAAATTGTTATTGTGGTCGTAGACTTCAGTGGCAAAAAGGACTTGAGTAAAAGCACCGTCGGCAATTGTAGTGGCCACTGAGTTGTAAGCTCTGAAGCAATAAGGATTAGTCCATTTAGCTGGGGTAACAGCATCGTCAGTTATATTAGCTGTTACTACTGAGTTGTTAGTATTCAATTTAGAATCTTTTATGTTTAGCCCATCTATGGTCACGCCATTAGCTGAAGTCTTTTCACTAATCACATCTGTGGTGACTGCATTACCAGCCGTAACATTAACAGAGGTGGCCGTAATAGCTGCGTGAGTGCCATCTTGGTTGTGTTCTACAAGAAGTCCATCTATCGCATCATTCCAATGAGTTGCGGTAAATGTTATCTCAACTACCGATCCAGCGGCGTGTGTTTGGTCTGTACCTTCAGTTAGGGTTAAATTAGATACAGTAGTGCCTGATAATGTTCCTTTGTAAATAGCTCTAGTAGTAGGTGTTGACGTTCCGGCTGAGTTAACCCGTCCTACAGTGAAAACTAGTCCTGTAGTAGTTGGTACACCAGTAGCATCAGATAAAGACATTGAACTAGCTCCGGAGTTTTTCTGTGCAGATAGAGTAGTAGAAAAGAATCCGTACCCTTTTTTAAATTTATCGGTTATTGCTGCTGCCATTGGATCTCCTAATTTTTGGTATAAAAAAAGCGGCCGAGTGTTGTACTCGAACCGCTTTCAGTAAAGCTAGTTACTGGTTGTCATTATATCATAGATGCTATATATTAACTAGCCTTATATGACGTAGGATCTGACGTTGGTAAGATAGTCCCTTTAATTACCACCTGTAGTGGAGTATACCTTGCGTTTATCGAAGTGCTACTGAATTGCCACTTTAGGTTTCTAAACATCTTGTTTTTAAGACGGACATATTTAACAACTGAAGCTTGAGCAAAAGTTGTAGGATTCTCGTTAGAGTCTCCAAACAAGAAGTCTCCAAACAAGTCTGCACCCATACCAGCGTTACTTACAGTGTCGGTTATTTCAATAGACCCAACAGTTTGCAAAGGTTCGTTCTTTTTAATTCCGGCTACAGTGAACGATATGTCGCCCTTAGGCCGTGCTAGTTCGACGTAGACTTTATCAATCCTAGCCCACGTAGTATGGTCTTTGTCCCAATGGATTAAACCCGATTCTAAAGTAGTGTTAAAAGCTGTCCCTGAGTCGCCAAGTGTTTCGTCACCAAACTCAATTAGTTTAGTCCCGCTAACAGGCACTCCAAGTAAGTGAATGACTCCACTAGTATCGGTGTATTCAAAAAATTGTTTTACTCCTACTGTCCAAGGTAAAGCCCAAGACATGTTTCTTTCAATATCTAGTACCCAAGTCTCGTTGTTAGTTGTTGAGCCAAAAGGTACGGACCAGTACAGTCTACCTTGACTAGCTACTCCACAGATTAAATGATCGTAGGCATTGTTTAGTCCATTTATTTTATCTCTAATATTAGAACTGATTTCACTAGTAACAAGAACGTTTAAAATAGACTGTTTAGAACCTAGCGCCTGAACGCCTTTTGGCGAAAAGTAATAAACAGAGTCTCTATATTCAACTACAGCTCGTGGTGACTTTGTACCCACAGAACCCTGTTGTTGGTAGGCTTGCGGTACTACAATTACTAAAGTATCTACGGTTAGAGTAGTTAATGAAACGTGCCAAGTTGAACCAGCACCGTTAGGGTTTGAAGTTAAAACTGTTGCTACAGAGTTACCTCTACCATCTCTAAAGTGAACTACTTTCTCTGGCCGTTCATCGCCACCTTTATTAAGATCTACGTATCCACCACCGTAGTACGGGTTAAACGCTCCCATGTACTGTCCAGTTCCAGTCCAACCAACTCGGTAAGGTTGATTAGGATCTTTAGTCCCAAACATTCTGTTTCCTGAGAGAGCAAGTTCCATGTATTTAGGGCCACCAGTAGAGTCGATGATTTCACTAGCCACCTGATAAGGGTTTGGCGTAGCAATTCCGTAATCTATATAGTTAAACGTCGTTCCAGAACCAGGATCTGCGATTGAGTCTAAATAGACTTCGTTTCCTGAAGCGTCAGAGTAGTAGATATTGTACCGAGTAGCGTTAGTAACTCTAGTTAAAGTTACCGTGCAGTAATCAGTGTTAGTAGTCCAGTTATCACGTGGTTTGTTTACTCCACCTGAGACTGTTGCAGTAGTTGAGGCTGCTGTTTCTCCAACAGAGTTAACGGCTGTATATCTGTAATACGGAGTGTATGAACCAGCAGATAAACCAGTCCTTGCGACTGTAGCGGCTACTGGAGTTGATAATGCAGTAAAAGCGGTTAAAGTTGAAGATCCTATATCGTAGTAGGACATAGCATCTGTACCGTTACCTAAGTAAAGTCGAGTATTAATCTGTTTAGAAGAGATTGGTTTGTTAGTAGTCCAAGTTACACCGGATTTGGTAGTCCACGAGCCACCGTCTTGAGATATTTTAAACGCTCCGTTATCAACAACCCAAGCATAAGTAGTAGTAGTGTTATCAGAGTTGTATTTAGTAAATGATCCAGCACCATCAATAGGAGTGGTAAGTGTAGCGCCGTATTCTGCTGTTCCCGGTCTTACTTTCCAAACACCGTCTTGGTCTAGCATCATGTTCTGAGACTGATAAACAGCGTCTTGAGGTAGTCGTGACTCATCAAATAAAGTCATTACACCTTTACCAAAACGATCAATGGTAATAGTAAACTTCTTACCGTCGTCTCCTACGAGCTTAGGGTATTCTCGTGCCATGACTATTCCCCAATTACGGAGTTATATACTATTGAATCGTTATCTTCGACTTGTCCGTTCTGGTAGTGAGGGCCAAGTTCGTTAATGGTCTTCATCTTATCGAGCCGGATTAGAGCTTCGGTGTTATAGATTGAAAACTGGTTGTTTCGAGACTCCATTAGAGATTTAGCAGCCGCTACATCATAAACAATGTAGTTAGGATCGCTCATCTCAGGTTTAGCAGTAGAAGCAGAAGCAGATGTAAATCTTGTAGCGTACTTGTAGTAAGGAATTTTAATAGTTGCGCCGTAAGTTCCATCACCACTTGCCGGAGTCCAGCCTAGATTTAGTGTCCAGCCATCTTTATTGTTTCCGGTGAACCAAACAACTCGTCTGTCTAGTTGGATTTGAGATTGTTCCGGACTAATAACTTCTACATAAGTAGTTGCACCGTTTAGTACTAATTGGACAGAACCGCCAGCGAATCTAAAGTCTGTAAAAGTTAGAGTATAAGTAGTTGAAGTTGAGACTGTGGATGCGTGAGTGTAGCTAGTCCAAAGCTCATCCCAGAGCGTATCTTCCATTTCCCACTTACCGATTGATTGGTTAATTAAGTTAAGTCGAATAGTGTACTCGTCATCGATACTCTCAGGCGTGTCTGAATCATTCTCTACCAAAGTGTGTATTCTGGTTTGAAGATCGTCTAATGTGTATGGTGCGTTTGAAGCCATTATTTTCTCCCAAAATAAAAAAAATCGGCGAGGGATCTTCCTCAACCGATTTCAGTAAATCTAGTTACGTACCTACATTATACCATACTTGGTGTTTTTTTAATCTTTTTTGCTTGTTTAGCAATAGTTATTTTAGCCTTTGAAGTTTTAATCTTAACTGCCGGTACTTTTAATGTAGTACTAGGTGCTTTTTTAGAGCTGATTTTTACCTTGTTAACTCTAGGGTAGTTGGCAATAGTAAAGCTAGGTAGATTTGGTGATTTAGATTTACGGCCACCTCTAGAACCTCTACGTCCACCTGATGATCGAGAATAACCACTCTTAGAACCGTATGCGTATTTAGATTGGTACTCATCTAATGGGCCTAATCCTACTTGTGCTCGTTCGCCATTCTTCCAATTTTCAACTTTATCCCATTGTGCAAGTACATCAGGATTTGAGTTTAAGAAAGCACTTCTAGCTCCAGTACCTTTAGGTAGTGTGTAATAGTAGTCTAGTTTCTTGGCTAGAGCTTTAGATGGCTCAGGGTATGGATTAGTATCATCTTTAGCGTTGTTGTACCCCATCTTCTTGTTGTAACTATTCTTTTCTCTGAAGTAACGGTCTTCTTCGCCTCTATAGTCCTGATACCATTCTTTTTCGTAGAGCTTGCTAACAGTAGGATCTTGAGTACCTTGAGGCAATGTTTTCTTCCATAAAATTACACGTCTTTCACTTGGCGATAGGTTATATATTGGATCTAGAGGCTTGCCGTTAAGTTTATTCTCTAATACGGCTTTTTGGCGCATTGCTTCAAATACCCCATCATCTTGAAGTGCCGTTGCTCGTTGTGCTTGGTAAAATGGGTTATTATCGAGCTTCAAGTTACCCTTTTCATCAAAGTCGTAGCTATTTAGTGACTTGTACTTGGCTTTTTGAGTATTAGATAGACTTAAACTATCAGGTATAGAACTCATCTCTTTCTTAATTTCTGCCCTATCTCGTTGTTCTGATATGGTAAACTTCTCACCTTTACCGCCTCTAGGTGTCCAGCTATCCCCGTAACGGTAGTATTTAGGATCGTAGAATCTAAATGGTGACTCTGTGGCATTGGATATAGCTTCTACTGTGCTTTTGTCTTTAATGCCGAATGTCTTTTTAACATTATCCGGTAAGCCTTGACCAGCTACATTCAAGCCTTCTCTCAACCACGGTTGCATATTGCCGGTAACTGCGTATGATGCAACTTGTCCAAATCTTTGAGCCGGTGTAGAGCCTTCTTGTACTATTGGTTGTCCAAAGTAGTTTTCGTTAGTAACTATGTCGCCAGCTAGGTTCAACGGCATAGATAATGCTGTTTTAGCGTTCTTTCCAGCTTCTTTAAAGTTACCTGTCGCTAGATTAGCGGCACCGAAAATTGCATTTCTTGGTATCGTTGAAATAGATGATAAGAATGGTACGCCTATGTCTTTACCTTCAGTATTTATACCAAGAGATTTTAGCTTATCAGCTGGTATCAAAAGTTTGTCTTTTTTACCGTCTGGGTTATCGTGCATCCATACACCGTTCAGCTCTTTGTTTAAGCCTTCCATAGCACCGTATACTACTGCGGCGGCTATCAAAAACTTAATGTTGTCTCTATATTCAGGTTTAGTAGGATGCCCTAACGCTTTTATGTTTTTGCCCCAAAAGTTAAGCATTGACTCTCTAAAACGTGGTGCAAAAAGTAACGCTCCAGATGTGTCGTCTACTAACTGAGCTCGTGTTGATTGTTTATAGTCGGAGACTTTACCGTAAAAGTTTTTGACTGAATCTGCTGCTATCTGCGCTGATTTTGCAGAATCACCAGTCTTTTTAAGTTGAGCATTGTACATCTGTTCAAAATGTAATATCTCAAGTGCTGGCATAAAACGTTTAAATGTAGCATCGTTCGTAAACTCGTTCCAAAAAGAGTTAGCTTTGTTATTTGATTCTCTAAACCGAACATAGCCTCTTTTGCTCATTTCTTGAAGGTCTACTCTTGGGTTTACATCGTTTTCAGCCATTAGTTTTAAAATGTCTTTTTTCTTATTAAATAAGTTGTTGGCTGCTGATTTGTTCATACCTACATAGAACGCTTTACCAGCTTTAATTGGGTGTAGAGCCATTGACTCTTTCATCACTTGCATAATCCCAAAGGCGTTTATTGGAGTATTAGGGATACCGCCAGATAGTACAAATGACTGCATAACACTGTTAATACCGGCTGCTTTTTCCATTAATTTCTCAACTACGTTACTAGCCTCTCTATTACCGAACATAGTGTTTAGTTTTGTTGCAACATCTTTATTAGCGTAGTAGTGCATACCTTCTGGTGTTTGTATGCCCTCAGCAAGTATTGGTCGAAGTCCTCTGACATTCTCATTCGATGCTACAACTAATCCATTCTTCTCAAGGTTTTGCATATATGCTTGTCCAGCAGCCGCTTGATCTAGAGATTTGTAATATGAGTCTAATAACTTAGTAGGATCTTTGTATATAAGTGCATCTTCGTACAGTGTTTCCGCTTCTCTTCCACGCTGTCTTGCAGAGCCTTGTTGTAATAACTTGTACTCTTGTCCTGATATGGCTTGTCCATTAGCGGGGTTTCTATAAATACGAGGTAAGTAAGAACTAACAAAGCCCATCTTTATTCCTCTATCTTGTGTGTAGTGTCTGTATGCTTCATCCGTTAATTGTCTAAAATCTTTAAGATAGTTCTCAACCTTCTGGTTCATAGGCTCAACTGTAGGATCATCAGCAGCGACAATAGCGTCTAACTTCTCTTCATTAGTCAATTTGTGCTTCTTGTTCAATTCAACTATCGTAGAATCTCTTTCAATCTTCGCTGACCTTGTATCCCCTAGATACTGTTTAGTGTAAGTCTCAAAGTCAGCTTTAGTCTGTTTATCTCTTAAATCTCTAACTTGAGCAGGTGTGGCTTCTGGTATATTCGGTGCAGAGTTAGGATTGTTTTCATTAGCGTTTGTTCTTATCTTTACAGCTACGCCCTTAGCTTGATCCCTTAGTTGGTTAGCGTATTCGGTGTCGCCAGCCATTACAGCATCTGCTATATTTTGGTTGTTTTCAGCTCTTATCTTCAGTAGTGCTTTCTTGCTAGGTTCTATACCTTCCCGTTCTGCTTGTGCTAATAACGCATCCCATTCGGCTTGTGATGGTTTGTTTGATGGTTTGTTATCAATGACTTTAACTGTGTTAGATAAAGCACCTCTCTTGTTGTTTACGTCGTTGTAATACTCCATAAATGCTGGATCAGCGCTTCCCTCGTCGACTTGTCTTTGTGCTTCTTCATACCACTCTGCTCTGGTAGGCTTTCTACCCTTTTCTTTAAATACTTGTCTATAAAATGGTGAGTGTTCTGTAATACGTGTCTTTCCGCCTTGATGATCACTAATTAATTGACCGCCGGTTAGTCCACTTTCCATGTCTCTCAACATATCTGAGTATTCTTTAATGTATGGATCTTTAGGTGTAGGAGCGTCTTCTGACTGGATTGTTTTTACCATCTTGCCGGTAACTGGATCTTTAGAGATTCGTACTGTATCTATCTTCCCGCCTCTAGGCTTAGTCTCTTGAGTTATGAAGCCTTTAGGCTTGTTTGGTGCAGTTAACGAAGATTGAGCATTGTCTAGTTCTGATTTAATAGCGTCTAGCTCTTCCTTGAGTTTTGGCATAGCTTTTGTATCGCCAGACTGCTTTGCTTTTATTATTCGCTGAGCTAGTTCTGATTGTGAAGCACTAATTTGTTCAAGTGTTCTTGTTGGTGTGGACTTAGGGGGTTTGGGTTGGAAGCGTTCTGGTTTGTAGCCAATTAGGTTGTGTTCTTCTTGTTTGCTGAGATTTTTGCCTTGTGCAACGTAGCGGTCTACATCTGCTTTATTCTTGCCAGCAACAGTTACTCCGTTCATTTCACGGGTGTATAATCCTGCTTCTTGAGCTTTCTTAGCGAATAGACCATCATAACTTTGGTTATCTACATAACCCACCTTTTTGTCGCCACTTATAACGTCTTGTAATCTTTTAGCGTCTGGTGTTTTATCAAATACTTTCGGGTCGCCTCTAGATACAGCGTTAAAGTCTGCTTCTGACTTAGCGGTCTGCATATCCAAACCAGAGTAACGCTTGTTATAATCCTGCCACGCTTTACCATCTTTACCAAATACGGGGTCAGCTTCTTGCTTTAGGGATTCTAGGGGGTCGTTTACGTTCTTGCCTACTGCACCGGCTTGGTTATCTAATGGTAAAGTACGCCTAGTTTTCTCTGGGAAAAATCCAAACTCATTTATGGAGTCACCGGGCCACTTTAGTTCTTTTGCTTTTACCTTAAATGCGTTAACAGGGGTACCCTCTGACTGAGCCTCCTGACGTGCATATTCTTCCGACATTGTCACCCAGTCTCCGCTATTCAACTGATCTTTCGGGCCAGCCCTGTATATAGTTATCTCAGCTTCTGGGTTGTCTTTTATTTCTTGGATAGCTTTAAAAGACTGCTGTTCAGCAGGATTTGACATACTTGCGTACCACTCGGGATTTGTGTAAATGTCTTTTGGTACAAATTCTCCATTTTGTGATATATCGTATGCAAATGCACCATCTTCAGTTGGCCTATGAGACATTCCATAATCACTTTTAACTCTTTTTGTTGGTGTAATTTTTTTGCCGTAAGATAATCTTATATAACCTTCTTGATTATTAGCTAGCTGTTGGTTATTCTGATTGAACTCTTTAGGATTTACATCAAACACACTACCTACGGCACCACCGGCAATACCGCCGAATAGACCAGCTTCTTTTACGCCTTGTGTTAGTCCTTGATTCCTGTCGTATGTCCGGTTAGTAATTAAGTTCTGTGCAAATTGTTGACCAGCTTCTTGAGCACCTTCAGTTCCAAAGCGTTTAAGCGTTTTGACGGCAAAGTTGCCAGCACCCGGTAGTTTTAATTTATCTAGTCCTATCTTTTCTGTTGCACCTTCAACTAAAGCCTGTAAAGCTGCGACTCCAAAAGCTTCGTTATCAGATTTACCTGCTTGTTTAGCCGCTTGACGTTGTTGAGAGAATGTCTGAGATCCAGCTAATACAGCCGGTATTACGGTACTACCACCAGTAGCAACTGTTGTAGCTACTTGACCAACAACGTTTCCAATAGCTTGTCCTGTTCCAGCTATCCACTTGTTATCATTTTTCTTCTGTGAAAAGCTAGACTGTTGGAGTTTATTGTCTACAAGTTTTTGAGATTGTTCACCAAATCTCTGTAGATCTGTTGCCTGTTGATTGTAGTTAGTTCCTATAGGTTTATGTTGGATTAAATCTTTAGTGGTGTTTACAAGATACTTTCTTTGGCCAAGTGGACTGACAAGGTTAGTAACTCTACCAATCGGGGACTTATCGTATGAGCCAACTAAATCAGCAACAGAGCCCGGTATCTTTCCGGCAAATGAAGCTAACCCACCTATTGTGTTCTTACTAAACTGTTCAATCCCATTTCTAGTCATAGGATCTTGTTGTGCTTGTCGGTTTAATTTGGCTTGTTGTCTAACGTAGTCTTTAGGCGCTCCAACTGATAGTCTCTTGTACTGATCTTGAGGAGTGTTAGCATCAAATACGTCTTTAAACAGATTTGATAGCCCAGTTAATCCACCGCCGTAACTTGGTGGTTGGTTATAGTATTGTTGCTGTGGTTGTACTTGTTGCTGAGGTGCTTGTTGAGGTGGTCTGTTCTGTAAAACGGTATTGTAAGTTTTCCCGTTATCAAATGGGTTAACTTGTGCGACTGCACCCTCAAGTCGTTTCTTAAACCAGTTTGTTAATCCGCCAAAGGCCATACTAGCCTCCTATGCTATTGGTGTAGGTTGTAATAGTGCGTTTTGTGCATCTTCTTCACGCTTACGCATGATTGCTATAGCTTCTGCTTCTGGGTTAGCTTGATCTGGCATAGCTAGGTTTCTTAATTCTCCAGCGTCTATTTTCTGTACTGCGTATCTCTGTAATGCTGGATCTATCTTGATTGTCTGAGGTGCTAATGCGTTTCGGTATTTAGCAGCCAAGTCTTTAGAGTTAGATGAGTAAAGTGCTTCTAGCTTTCCTAAAGCATCGATAGCTTGCTGAGTGTAACTAGCGTCGTAGTCGGCTAGTTGTTGTGCTCGTTGAGCGTCCGCTTGAGCAATGGCTTCTTTAATCTTCTGTTTAGTCTGCATAATCTCCATAGCAAGGTTTGATAGAGTTTCTTGTCTCCAAGAATCAAGATCTCGTTTGTTTCTTTCAAACTCACGCTGTAGGGTTTCTTGCTGGTTGTCGATAGTGTTTAATTGGTTACTGGCGTTCTCTTGTACATCACCTCTGTTCTTGCTAGCCATTGCTGATAGTCCAGTGTTTATCTGTCCGACTGCTGATGAGTCTCCAGCGCCCATAGCACCAAGTTGGTTAGCATAACCCATCATCTGTGTTTGAAGTCTGTCTCTAACGTCTTGTAGTGAACGTGCTCTTGATTCGTTAACTTGGTTGCGTGATTCACCTAGATTTCTTTGCCCAAGTGCTAGATTTTCTTGTAGGTCGTTCCACTTTGTAGTGTATTGGTTACCAATTCTAGCTTCTGATGCATCTTGCTGATCTCCAAGTACTCCTAGTTGTCCTTGTAGACCTGAGACTTTAGCGTCAAATAGTTTGTTTACTAAGTCGATGTTCTGAGTTGATGAGGCTGTTGCTCCAGCACTTCCGGCTGCGTAACCACTAGGTGCGTATTGTGCTAATGGTGTATTACCAGTCGGTGCATTCTGCACTTTTTGTGAAAAAGATGCCGCTGCTTTTGCAACTCCTCCGATGTTTGAGACAGATGGTGTCGGTTTTGGTGCTGGCCTTTGTTGCCTTTTTGCTAAGTCCTGTTGTTTTGCCTCCCCTGATGTGATTTGGCCTACATTTGTTATAGCCATTTCTTCCTCCTTTTAAAAAGCACCCCGTTTTTAAGGGTGCAATAAAAAGACCTTCAGGGTGCTCGATTACAGTTAATCTAAGCTACTGGGTCCATTGGCGTAGGTAGTCCAGAACGTTCCGTCAGTACGGATAGTTACTTACATTATATCATAAACGGTTTAATATTCGTCACAAAAATGCTGTACAACGTAATTATTGACTACTCCAAAGCCAACAGACTCATATCTTGAATCTAAAATGGCTGCTTTATGCGGCTTGCTAGCCATAAAATCAGCTATAGGATCTGAGCTATAGAACATGTCTAAGTTTTCGCTAGTATATTGACACTCGACTCCAGTACTTCTTAAGAAATGATTTGAGTTTCTACCTTTTTTGTCAATATGCCCGTAGTAGTCGTTCTCGTCCATATCCTCAGCTTTCATTTTTGCTGATTGGTTTAATCTAGAATCTAGTTTCAAAGGTGCTATACCTCGTTTTTCTCTCTCTTGGTTTGTCCGTTTGTAAAGACTTTTTACCGTAGGTGGTTTTGGCTCAGGAGTAGTACTTTTAACAGTTGGGGTGTTAATGCTAGGTTGTGGTCTGCTGTAGTCAATACCAAATAGTATTGTGCCTACTATAAGTAAAGCTACTACAAGTACTGGCCTTATAAATGGTTTTAGTTTATTAGCCATGATGCTACCAATAAAAACACGTAACCGCTTGCAACGTAACTTAACCATACTAGAATTGGTGAACCAAGACTAAATAGTACAGTTTTACCCCAGTACTCCCACTTATTACCGTCATATTCCATATTGGCTATACCTGAAAGACATACTAGTGCTACCCAAGAACCTGCGAAAAGTAACATCATAGGTAGTGCAACTATAGTTAAAACTAATCCTACAGCTAATGACGCTTGGTATACCTGTACAAGTATCTTTAATGAACCTAAAGTTACCATCAAACCAGAGATAATTAAAGGTATTAATAGCAAAATAACTCCTACCCAATGTATAAGGTTAGAATTGTCCACTCTCTTTTCCATATTACCTCTATTATACCAAATCCTACCCCTGTTTGTCAAGTCCTAACCGTTAAATAGATGTCGTCTAGAATAATAAATTTCGTTATCTTTAGCGTAAGTTAGTTCGTTCTTAGAGTAAGTCTCGTCATTCCCTACTCTACGGTGTTCTATACAGGGCGCTTCACACTTGTCCCACACTTTACGCATCTGAGCAGTTAGAGTGAACTCAGTATCAGAAAAGTTGTGATTATAGTGGTAAAACACTCTATTTGGTATATCTACTACACCGGATTGTTCTTTAATGTATTTAGTCCTAAAAAACGAGATAGTAGAGTATGAAGCGTTGCTATATCCGTCGTGAGCACCAAGTACCATTATCTCTGGGTTCTCATCTAGCATCTCCATACAAGACTTATCCCAATCTTTAGGGAAGTAAAAGTCGTCGTTAGCATGAAAAGCTATTGGCTCTTTTGCTTGCTCATAGATTGTTTGAATAGTATCTGAGTAACCTTGTGTACCTTTATTGATTACAACTTTATGTCCGGTTGCTTTGGCTGCCTTAATACTCTCTTTGTCTTCTGGCTCGCAACCAAAGTACAGAGTAAATGGGCTGTAAGTGTTCTGTTCTATATTAGTAGCTACATCTTGCAGTTTAGTTGGTCGCTTGTACGTTGGTAGGTATATTCCAAGTTTCTTCATATCTTACTAATTCCCCTTCTAAATAAGCCTGTTGACTAGCAAGTCTACCTATTTCAGTTTTAATTTCGCTTACTAATTCTACTATTTGTTCTGGTGCTTCTTCCATTATATTATCTCCAATTTCGGTAGAGGGATTATTAAATGTCCACCTTTGTTTAAATAGTCCTGTTCTCTAGCGATGATTTCTGATTTAAAGAACCACGGGCCAACTATCATAAACTCAGGGTGGTCTTTTCTAGCTTGTTCTTCACTTATAATCGGCATACCTACAGCGTTAAAGTATTTGCCTACTTTGTTGGGGTTACGCTCTACAGCGTAGGGTACATCTTTCTCAGTGATTCCAGCCGCTTGCCAGATCGTAGAACCTCTAGTTGAAGCGGCCAAGATGTAAACCTTTTTACCTTCTCGGTTTAAGTTATCCACAAGTGATTTAAGTTCTTGGACTTTATCTAGACACCTCTCGCCAAAGTCTTTGTATGTTTCAGTTAAATCTAGTTTAGCGTCTAATTCTATAGTCCTCTGTCGCTCTACTGAGTCTTGTGCGGGATATACGCCTTTTTTAGCTACGATAGTTCTAATTGAGCCACCGTTAACCATAGAAGTTGATACATCAATAACTTCTAGATCGTGCTTATCAAGTAGGTATTCTAGTGAGTAGAGAGTGTAGTATTCTAGATGTTCATGGCAAAAGTTATCCACAGCGTTATACTGCATTGTTGGTAGTAGATAGTTCTGTTGAATAACCCATACACCGTTGTCTTCCATAACGTCTCTAACAGATGATACAAACTTATTAGGATCGTCCATATCGTAAAAACATGAGATTGAAGTAACTACATCAAACTTAACATCTGGGAACTTCTCAGATGGGAAGAAGTCATTAATGATTAAATCAGCGTGTTCTTTAGCCTCTTCACATAAAAACCCTATTGGATCTACCCCTACTCTGAATGATGCTGTTGGTACATAACTTAGTAGTGTGCCGTCGTTACTCGCTATATCTAGCCAACTTTTTGGTTCAGGCTTAAACTCTTGTGCGTGATAGACAATGTCCTGTAAATCAGCTTTGATTGAGTTACTGACACCGGACTTAAAGCCATAGTTCTCATGGTACATATCTTGACTAGGTGTAGTGTGTTTTAATTGGACTAATTTACAGTCTTCACAAATAACCCCGACAATAGGGTATCGACTTGGTTTAGAGTTATTCTCTCTAAAATCAGATGTGTACTGAACACCTAGATCTAATATCTCTGTTAGTTTAGTAGATTCACAAACTCTGCAATTAGTTACTGTCCGCATTGTATTTCCTTTCATGTGCTTCGTGTATTAAAGCCTCTAATATCCATGTTTGCTCTTCGCCACATAGATTAGGGTACTGAGCTTCGACTTGAGGCATAGTTGGCCAGTCTCTCTCTGGTGGCTCTACTTGTGAGGCATATTTACGTTTTTGTATTAGCTCTTCTTTAGATGGTTGCTTTTCCATTGAACTCCTCTATTTCTTTTAGTAAACTATCTAGCTTTTCTCTAAATGGGAATTGTTCATCAATCTCTTTCCAGTAGAGTAAGCCTTTGACAATGTTCATAGTCCAGTCTTTGTTTGGTCTAATTGAGCTGTTTTTAATTGCTCCGGGTATTTCTTTTAAGTATTTCTTTGATTCAGTTAGATCAGGATATGTAGGGAATGGAGTAGTTAGTCCAACTTTCTGGACTCTAAATGTGTGTTCAATGTGCTCCCAAGCGTTGTAGAAGTTCTCATCAAAGTATCCGGCTTTCTCAATAGCGTTCTTGGTGTACATACAGTAAGCACCAACGCAAGCTGTATATAGGTCGATACCTTTCTTCCTTAGGTACAACATACCTTTGTTAGCTGGCCC
>OFRM01000588.1_pt1 | contig 14495 bp, 29 predicted proteins | sample 1543101 | NCBI WGS metagenome assembly OFRM01 (sample SAMN07774223, study PRJEB24372) | wastewater metagenome | isolation source: Exp Tend VB 0WW | collected 2016-02
AAAGAAGAAAAAGGATTTTACATCGCTCAATGTCGAGGGCTACACAACAAAAACGCGCACAAAGAAGTAGTTGATTTTATTCAAGAACAATTAGATGAAGTAAACAAGGAAAGTAAATGATTTGTTGTGAAGCATTGGATAAAAACCAAAATCAAGTTTGTGAGCAGCACAAAGGAAATTGCCCCGATAATCCATTTTATTGGAATGCCAAAGTAAGAGAATTTGGGGTTAAGCTAGGGTGTTATTGGGAATATGAAAGTGGTTGGACCTATATAAAAGTTGATTATTGTCCTTTCTGTGGTTATAAATTTCCTGAATCTTTAAGGGATAAGTATTTTGAGGAATTAGAAGCATTAGGTCTAGATTATTGGATGGAACCTGAAAAAGTACCTGAAGAATATAAATCGGATAAATGGTGGAATAAATGAACAAAGCAGAATGGTTTCTAAGTATTGAAGGGAATGATGACTTATTATGGTTGATCAAAACCTATCATCCCAGCCGCAAAAATAAATCTAACCTTAAGATAACTGCTCCTAACGCAGAATTAGCCTGCGAAAGAATTCGTTCTAAAATTAAAAATGAAACCAAAGAAGATGTAGTTGATCTTTTTAGACGCGCCCTTAAAGAAGAAGATGAACAAGCCGTTCTTCGAATATTTAATGATGCTTGGTTTGGAGTACCAGAATCAACAGATTGTTGGAAGATTCCAGGATTTAAAGAATTAGTGGAACTAATAGAGGAAGCTCCATGAAATTTGAAGTACAAGGGAGTGCTCATATTGACTTATTTATTGACGTAGAGGCGGATAGTGAAGATGAAGCTAGAGAACTATGGCTTATGGAAGCTAGTGCTAGATTTTATCTTGATTCAGATATCAATTACCTAGATTGTAAAATTAAGGAGAATAAATGACACAAGAAAAGACTAAAGAAGAACTACAAGGTGAAATAAATTACTGGGTTCTTGAGTATGAAAATCTGAAGAAGTTAAATAGAGAACTCGACCTTAGCTTACGACAGACTGCAGGAATGTTATTAGCTTTTCAAAATCAACCAAAGTTGAATCTCAAACAAGCTATTGTTCTTGATTTACTTAGAAGTGTCCCCTTGACCGCTCCAGGCTATTTTAGGGCGGCAGAACAATGGGATAGAGCAGAAGAATTATATGAGGAAGGAATTAAAAGAGGACACTTTCCAAAATGAGAAAAATACTGTACTCACCAGGATTTGGTGCAGGTTGGACAAGTTGGTTTCACGGTTCAAAGGAAGCCAAGAAATTTATGTTGGAGTACAAGCCTTTTATTGAGTTTTTAGAAAATGGAGGAAAATTTATTGGAGATAAAGAAGCTCTGCTAGGCGAAAGCTACGATCAAATTCCTGTTGTAAGAAAATTTATAGAAGAATTTCAACACAAATTTCCTGAAGAGGAAGCTCCTTTCTTTAGCGGACTTGAAGATTTAGCTATTTGTAAGGTCCCAGACAATTGTTTGGTGCGTATTCATGAATACGACGGATCTGAATCTGTCGTTACAAAAGAAAGCATCGAAGATCAATGGCTATAACAAAACAATTCGATATTGAAGTTCTGAATGACATTTTAGATGGATGTGCTCCACCTGAAGGTTACACTTTAATTTCGGATGAATTTGTAGAACATAAAAGATGGCAATTAGTTTATGAGATGATTTTCACAGCCCCAGACCAAGAAGAAGGAACAGCTTGGAGAATTTGCTATACTATCCCTGCAACTGAATATCAAGAAGGTCAAGGAGATGGCTTTGATAGTGAGGCTACACTAGTTAAAAAGCGCCAAAAGGTAATTGATATTTGGGAAGTTGTCTAATAGATGGACTTTTTTAGTAAAGTCCGAAACTATTAAGTCAGATGGACTTCAAAAAATTTCGTTCTCTGCAATTACTTTTATTAGGTCTGACTTATAGTTGCTTCTATTTTTCAAGATTAAATTTAGGAATAATTCACAATCAATTGGCCCTAACTTACAATTGGAACTATTCTGCTTATGGGAAGATTATTGCAGTTGCTCAATTAGTTTATGCCATAGGGGTTCTTTTTAATGGGCCGATTGTAGATAAAATTGGCAGTAAAGTTTCTATTATGATTGGTATGGTTGGAGCTTTTACTTCTAGTATATTAATGGGAATTACCTATTATATAGCTGGAAGCTCCTTTTCTTTTGGCGCAGAAAAGTATACTTATTCTGGAAGTCTTTTATTATCAGCTCTAACCATAGTTTGGTCTACTAATTATTTCTTTCAGACTCTTGGTGCCTTGTCGATCGTCTCTAATAATAGTAAATGGTGGCAAGTAAAAGAGAGGGGACGAGCTAGTGGTTTATTTGGTGCATTAATACAAATAGGGAGAATATTAGTTGCCACCTTATGTCCTTTAATCTTGCTGTTTCTTCCTTGGCCTTGGGCTTTCTTTATTCCTGCAATGTTACTTGCTGTTGCTTTTCTTTTTGTTTGGCGATTTATAAAGGAAAGCCCAGAAGAAATGGGAGTTCAGTATTTCAATGAACCAGCTACGCATTTACCCATTAAAGAAATACTTAAAAAAGTATTTACAAGTAAAGTGATTCTTTTCAGTTCTGTGCTTGCTTTTTCTCTAGGAGCAATAAGAAATGGAATTGAACATTGGTACTCTCGTTTCTTTGCTAGTCAATATCATTTGCCCAATAATGGATTAGGCAAATTCGCTCCCTATATGATGTACTCTTCGCTTTTTCCCTTAGCTATGATTTTGGCAAGCCTACTCGCTGGTCCTTCAAGTGACAAATATTTCAAGAGTGGAAGATTTCCAGTGATCAGCTTATCTTTAATAGGGGTACTGTTGACACTTCCACTTCTATCTTTAGGAATCTGTAATCCCTGGCTTGCCTCTCTCTTCTTAGTTCTAGTAATGTTCTTTTTACAAGGCGCAAATTCAATGTTAATGGGTTGTCTCCCAGCGGACATCTCGGGAAGGTCAGCAGCTTCCTCTACAGCCGGGTTTTTTGACAGTTCCCAATATTTTGGTGGCTCTTTAATGGGGACAATAATCCCGCTTGTACTTGATCATTACAAAAAAGCGGGTAATGAATGGAGTTATTGGCCATTACTAATGATAGGACCTTGTATTGTGGCATTGATAATTTCAACAATATTTTGGAATAAGAAACCTAGGATGAAATGAGATCAACAAGATTTGAAATGAATGGTAGCAATGTTAAATTGTGTCGTACTCATTTAGTTGGAGATATTGAATGGTGGAAAGCTAGTTGCTATATATTAATTTGTAATAGATGCGGATTCCAAGAAGGAATAGGTAGTTGGTATGTTGAAATGTGGAAAGTTAAGGGAAGGTATGTATGGAGTAAGAAACAATGGCCGTTTATCTTCGCCGCAATTCAAATGCTTGAGCTAGCAAAAAATCCTCATCTTCGTAAGAAATCTTATCTTAACCAATACTACACAAAGGAAGAGCAGAACTCCCGAATGAAAGAATATAGGGAATATTGGCACAAATGGATAGAGGAAAACATCAAATGAGTGAATGGATTAATTGTGGTCTGCCGTGGAATGTTGACATTATGGATTGGGAAAAATTCAGGGCCTTTGTTGCAGACTTACAGCCTGAAATAGATAGGTTGTCTCATCTTCAAGTAGGAGCGCTAGAAAATAAAAGAGCAGCTAATTCTGAAAAAATTAAAGAAGATGTTGGCGTTGATGCTATTGGATGTATTAAAGATTGGGATGCTGTTGCAGCTCATCCTTTACATGTCGAAAATAAGCTTCTAACTCAAGAAATAAATAAACGATTAGACGAATTGTGGAAAAATGAAGCTGTGTGTTTAGAATATTCTCAAAGAGAAGAAGATTATAGAAAAGGACGGGCTCTTCTTTCTTTTTGCGGCCGTGGACTGAATAAACCAGGAGTTCTAGTAGAAGTAAATGCCAAACAATACCTACTTGGTCATATCAATGCTGAGAACGTAGATGCAGGTTGTTGTGGAGATTCTGCTTTTGAAGATAAAGATATTGTAACTAAATACAGGGTAATTTGGCAAGAAAATGTTTAAAGAAACATATAAAGTATTTTATACAGGAAAATTAGAAGTAAATTTTAATTTAGGGACTTTAGGGCCACTTCAAAGCTCTGTAAATGATTTTATCTTCAAGGTACATATTCCTCAATTCAAGGAGGAGTTTTTAGTGAGTTTTGCTAGTTTGTATGTTGGAGATCTTGAGCTAATAAGTGATGATTGGATAGATCAATACGTTAGGCACGAAAAAGACCTCATTCAAAATATTAAAAATAGCAAGGGCAGAATTACTTGTTATAAGTCAGCCAAATTATCTGCTCTGGCTAAGCAAAATCTAGAGAATAGTGTCTTTACAATTTCTATTCATACAGATTTTGTTTTTACAGGCCAACAAATCCTTGATTTACTAAATCTTCATTAATTTCTTTTGTCATTTTTAGCAATATCTCATCAATAAATGGAGACTTATAATGAATAATATAACTCCATCCTGCCTCTTCTCCCCAATTACTTCCATTTAATTCGTCAGTGAACGACTTGTGAATATAAGCGGGGCTGTCATAAAGTCGCATTAGATCTTGATATTGTTCTCTGACCTTAGTAAATTCCTCTGGTCTTTCCTTTGGCAGATCCTTCTTATAATATATAGAGCGACCCTTAGAAAATTCAATTTTCTCATCTTCTTTTGGAGAATAATGTTTGTCTAGATCTAGTTTTGCCAGCTCTTGTTGTATAAATTCTCCTGTTGGCGCAATTTCTTGGTAGAAGTTGCTTTTTATATGTTTGTCTAAAATTGATTCAATTTTCTTGATGTCCTTCAACTTTTTGCCGCCCTTGATGTGGATATGAAGGGATTTTTCAAAACCGAATTCGGTGACAATTGAATCATAGTGAATCTCTTTAAATTGCATGCTGGAAGCATGAAATATCTAAATAAAAATTGGAATAAGAATCGTAGGAGAAAACATGAATAAATTTTATAAATTAGTAGAAGGCATTGTTAGTAAATGGGCCATTAAAGAGGGAATTATTAGTGTAGACTGGACAATTGGTGGAATTACTGGAGGAAGTTGTTGGGGCGATTCTCCAGCCAACATTACAGTAACTGCAAGTCCAGAACCTGAATTTGAAGAGTTAGACAAGATTTTGGCAGAAATTTGCCCCAATATCTCGTTTCTTCAATACAAACGTCTTTGCCAAGCTGTTATCAAAACTAAAGAAGAGACAGAGAATTGTTACTATGGGAATTACTATGAAAAAAGAATCAAGTCTTTTTCAATAGCAGATCTTGAGGAATATTTAAAGGACAACAATTTATGGAACGAAACTGCACCTTAATAATTGGTTTGCCAGGTTCTGGTAAGACTACACTAGCAAAAACCTTATTGGCTAATACTGACATCAAAGACTCAATTCTAATTGATGATCCTAAACATTTTTCAGAAATTGCCAATGCGGTAAGAGCGAAGTATTTAATAGTTGTAGACCCACATTTGTGCCTCCCTCTGAATAACCTAACTGCCGATCTTATGCTTAAACAATTAGATTATTCAGTTGAGCGTATTTTCTTTGAAAATAACCCAAAACAGTGTCTCATTAATGCAGAAAAGAGAGGAACTAAGAATGTGAAAGCTGACATTGATTATTTCAGTAAGAGATACTCTATTCCTTCTTCAGCTAACGTGATTCCTGTTTATGTTGATAGTTAGATCAGTAGAATTTCTTATTGTAATTCTTGTACTTGTTATTTTTCTCAAAGGAACCCTTCTTTTGGCCGCGAAAAGAAGAAAACGTAAGCTAGAACAGTTTCAAATGGCAACAAAGAAAAGGATTGAATGGAAATGAATAAGCTAGTACGTACAATTGGTATTCTTGGACTTTCTCTAATTGGAGCTTGTAGTAATATTGGACCATCAGAAGTTGGGGTCAGAATTGACAAATGTTCTGGTGGTGGAGTAGAGTCAACTCCAGTTCCTACAGGCTGGACTTGGGTTAGCCCATTTTGTCAAGATCTGATTGAGTTTCCCATCAAAGTAAATAATTTTACGATGGCGCAATCAGTTCATGAAGGTGATGTTGCAGATACAAGTATTCATGTTCAATCTAAAGAAAACATGGATCTAAGTGTAGATTTGACCATTTCTTATAGAATTGATCCAACACAAGCTCCAAAATTCTATAAGAAGTGGAAGATTGATGGCGACAGCTTACATCAATTCGAAAATAACTTTATTCGCAATCTCACCCGTGAAATTCTTCGAGAAGCTGTAGTTAGGTATTCAGCCGAAGATGTTTATGGAAAACAGAATGAAATTCATGGTTCTGTACAAGCAATTCTTACTAAGCGCCTAAATGAAGAAGGACTAGTAGTAGAAAACTTCTCAATCAATCAAATTCGTGTTCCAGAAAGAATTAAGGCAGCTATTGAGACAAAAGTGGCAGCTATACAAGAAGCTCAGGCCGCCGAGAATAAAGTACGTCAAATTAAAGCCCAAGCTGCTCAATCTGTAGCAGAAGCAGAAGGACGAGCAGCATCTGCAATTGCTTCTGCTGATGGCGAAGCAAAGGCCAGGAAGCTAAAAGCAGACGGTGAAGCCTACTATGTCACAACTGTACAGCGTGCACTAACAAAAGAGTACGTTGATTATGTACGTGCTCAACGTTGGGATGGAAATCTTCCCCACGTTGTAAGTGGTGCAGGTTCTAATATGATGCTTCAACTTAAGGATTAACAATGTTTCCAAATGTAACGCCAATTTCCTCACTAGTTCCTAATGAAGATGTAAAGAGTCGAGAAACTCCAGCTCACACACTTAAAAATCGGGCTAATAAATGTAAAACTTGTTGGGGAAAGAAAGAAGTTTCAATTCGTAAAAGCTCAAGGCCAATCGTTATTATGAGTGATTCAGAGGGATTTCCCCTTTATGATAGGTCAGGTGGACTTATCTACTCGGCAAATCCAGAAGTTGTAAAGTGTCATTGCCAACACTAGAAAATGAAGTAGAAGTCTTTTTTGATGGATTACGCAATATAAATAAGTATGAAGAAGGAAACATTGAAAGGAAGAAGGTAAGATTTATCTTTTCCTTCGTTGATGATCTTCTTCTTCAGGGCAAATTTGATGTGTGTAATGAGATTTTGGCGACTATTGACTTGAGCTATCTTTCTCCAACTTGTATAGTAGCCGTTCTAGCTATTACTTTGCCGGTTAGAGAGGAATTATCTCTCAGAGGTGATTTTTATAAAAGCGCAAAAAGATGGTTGGAATTGACAGAATCTAATGTTGACGAATTTCTTAAAGGCTTAGACTAAAATATCGTAGTTTTTAGCTATTTATTTACAAGCTCATAATCTTCAGTAGGAAGCTCAAAAATTTTCTCTATAGAACCTACTTCTGGTAATTCCCTACCACTGCCCGTATAATTTCCATCTGGAGCTAATTCATGCATTCCTTTAATATCCGCATTTGTATGCTCGATCTGGATTCTTTCGTAGTTCTTAAATTCCTCTTTTAATGAGATGTCGTTAGTTGATAGCTTCTCATCTATTTTTATCAATGTATTAGCAATTGTAGATAGAGCCTTGGTTTTCTCTCCACTAGCCCTTTGATGTTTCATTTCTTGCATATCGAAATGCAAGGCTGAGACTAATTCTTTAAGGCTTTCCTTAATTTGAATAGATTGGATAAACCCAAGTATGTGCCTTGTATAATCAGGACCATTGCGAATTATATTGATTGCTTCCCGCTTTTCACTTCTTCGATCTGCATAAATACGTTCCCAATCAGTTATTTTCATTACTTTGATATTCCAGAAGTAATGTCTATATCTTTCAATAGCATCACCTGAAATATGAGTTCCAAACTTAGAGTTGATTGATTTAGCTATTTTCTTAGGTTCTTCGCCACTTAATATCAATTTTTCTAATGCAGAGCGAATTTCTAAGGTGTTAATTAGAGAAAGAGCTTCTATCGTAGGATTATCAGGATAGAACAGGTTAAAGACACCTTGCTCTCTCATGTAATTAGTAGATGGAGTGTGTTTTCTATCGTTCTGTCTGAAGTCTTCTGGCACTCGTAATTGTTTTTCTAATTCTTCAATATCTGCATCTTCCCAAATAGGAAGTTCAAATTTAAGGTTCCATTCATTTACTTTTTGTCCGCTTAAAATGAGAAACTTGACATGATATAAATTGGGATAGCGTTTCATTGATAGAGTATAACAAAGTGAAATTAAATCTCAATATTTGGAATAAGAATTGTAAGGAGAAGAAATGCTTAAGAAATTTACAACAGAACAAATTCTTAACTACAACTTTCATGATGAAGAAGAACATTACAAAGAAGGCTACTGGGCCGCATATTATCATATAGATTTTCTTGGGGAACCTGAACTGCTAGAAGAAGTTTATAAGGGTACGCCCTTACAAATTGCTACGAGACTCTCTAGTAGGGAATTTATGGATTTTGATATGCCAACAATTAGACCTAAAGAAGTTATGGATCTAACTTCATGAAATCATTTATGACATTGGAAGAATTTCTATTGCTGGAAGACCCCATTGACAGACAATGTAAAAGGAGCATCTTTAAAACACTGTCTAACTCTGCTTATTGGGTGGCCAGATATAAGATAGCAAAGAAAGGCTATGAGAGATATGGAGAAAAAGGGCCACCGCCAGGAACAACGATGGTAATGATGGAAGCTGGACATGGAGGATTGGGTGGAGTACATCGACTTCTTAAGGGAATATATGAGAGAAGCCCTGTTTTCTTTGAGATGATAAGAAAAGGATATGACGGAAAAGAAGAGTCCAGCCTAGCAATTAGACAATTTTGGTATGTTGTAATGGCCCATCCTGATGATGTCCCTGATGATTTGAGGTTATAAATGAAAATCGACTCTAAATATGACGTGGACCCAAATTTAACTTTGGAAAAGATGCAAGAAAATATAGAAGCTATGAAAGAATTGGCTGCTAATAAATTACTCCAAGTGAGCAACTTAAAAGCGGATCAAGAAGGACTTTTTGTTGGTTGTGTTATAGATTGGGATTGTTTTAAAGATCACGATCAACATTCTTGTGGAGGTAAATTTGAAGTAACTACTGTTTACAAAGGAACTTCTTTTAATGCCGCCAAAAAGATAGTTGAGAACTACAAAAACATCATTTGGATGATAGAAGTTAAAATAGAAAATGTCTAAATATGAGGGATCAAACAAGAATTCAACGCTATAAGAATAAACAAGATACAGCTACCTTTCTTCCTGTATCTTTAGTAACAGTAGAATTTCAACAAAACTGTAATCTAGGACTGCTGATAAGGTCAGCAGTCTGTTTTGGAGTAAAAGATGTGCATGTTATTGGATATTGTCCTCCTTATAATGAGCTTCGCAGCAATTCTGGCTCCACAGTTAATTTCATAAATCTTAAACAATATAAAACTCCATCTGAGTTTCTTTTTTGGCGCCGAAAAGAAGCTCCTGATACAGATTTATTATCATTAGAAATTACAGATGAAGCAGAATCAATAGTTGGATATCAATTAAAAAGACACTCATTTATTGTACTAGGAAATGAATCAACAGGAGTACCTACAGAAATACTACATCAGTCAAAAGCATTGTTCATCCCAATGAACGGAATAGGCTACTGTTTAAATGTAAGCTGTGCTGCGACTGCAGCACTTTACGAACTAGCAAGGAAATAAATGAGTAAGAAATTTTTAACAATTGATGAGTATTTGGAAGAATATTCACAAACTCTAAGTATGACCAACTATTTGATGGGGATGACTGTAAATAAATCAACCTCTCCATTCCCTCCCGAATTTATAAAGGTTGGAATGTTAAAATGGGAAGATGAGTCAGCATGTTGTTGGGGCGGACCTTATAAAGGGAACTATGTATTTTGTAAGATTGAGGACCACACATTTACAGTTGGCAGCCTTAAATCACTAGCAGAGATTGCAGAACATTGGAAAAGTTATATTACTTACAGCACTCACAATACAATAAATGGAGGTAGAGCTTTACAAAAGTACTTCCCAGAAATTAAAGATTGGTACTTCATTCAGAAGACAACTGATGGAAAGGAATGTAGCAGAGCTAGTTTTACACATCAAGAGCTGCAATATTATTTAGAGAACGCAACAAAAGAAGAACTTACCTATAGAGAAAAGCGCATAAAAGAAGAGATGGAACGTCTAGTTACGAACTATGCTCTTTCTATTGAGCTTCCAGTAAAGTTTTATCTTTGTGGGAATGACGATTGTAGTTATACAGGCTATTTCCCAACTAAAGATGCGGCTTTGAAGACATTGGAGTTCTTTATTGAAGAACAACCTGATATTAGCTGGATTCAAGAAAAGTTTGAATTTACTAACTAATGAGAGAGCTTGCATTTTATATGGGTGCCCTTATTGAAGCTCATGCTAGAAAAGAAATAAACTGGCTTTTCCATGAAGGGCAAAATATAGCAGTTGTAATGTGGAACAGAGAATATTTAGCTTTTGGAGAAATTGAGGCTCTGGAAACTATAAAACAACTAGTTAAACAACATAATTTGGTGATTAGAAAATGAACAAATCAAAGAAAATTTCTCTTATTCGCGCAATTAGAAGTGGCCTCTATCTAATTGAGCAGTTAATTAAATTAGGAAAATAAACATGAAAATTGAATTAGGAACATTTGAAATTACAAGTGGCAGTGCAATTATTTCTGATCCTTGCTATACATCAGATACTTGGTGTTCTTATGAGATAAAATGTCAAAATGGACAATATACAGCTTCAGTAACTAAAAAAGGAGCAGGAAGTTGGGGAGAACGAATTTTTGAATTAGAAGCCATACTTTCTACTAAACTTTCTAGTTATAATTACTGGAAAGACGTTCAAGAGGCTGACATTGGAGTTGATAGTGGCCAAGCTGGAATTTTTGATGCTAATAAATATTGTAGGGATGAATTTATAAAAGAATCAGATTTTGGCTCTGAGCCTTGGGATTGTGATGGTCCTTTTTACTCTGCTTGTGGATCTCATACTTTATCGGATAAAAGTGCAGGAGTTCTTAGCTTTGGTGCGGTTTCTGCCTCGGGATATGGAGATGGAAGTTACAATCTACAAGTTCTAGAAGATGAAAATGGCATTTATGGCATGAAAATAATTTTCATCAACGAGGATCAAGAAGAAAGTGACTGATTTAGAACATGTAATAGAAATATTTGTTGATGCAGATATTTCTATTATTAAAGAAATTATTTATTTTGATGGCTGGTGTGGATACGAAGAATCTGGTGGCTACCTTATATTTAAGGGCATCGATGACTCAATTCAATATTGCAACTATGGCTATAGTGTATTTGCAGACGACAATAATAACTATTTTGATCCACGAGAGATAACAGCAGACGAAGCATTAGAAATGATTACAGAAATGGAGAAGTACATAAATGAAGATTAAACCAATTGGAAAACGAATCTTAGTAAAGCCCATTCAGGCCGCTGAAAAATCACTTGGAGGAATTATTATTCCAGAAGTTGCACAAGATAAACCCATTCAAGGAGAAGTTGTAGCTGTAGCTTCTGAAAGCTCAGTTAAGGTTGGAGAGATTGTTATGTTTGGTAAATTCAGCGGCCAAGAAGTAGAGTTTGAAGCTGTAAAATATCTGATTATGCGAGAAGAAGATTTAATGGCAATTATTCATGACAAAACCTAAAGCTATAGTACTAGAATACTACGATTTCTATGAATTGATGGACTACGTCCAAGAAAAGACTGGAATTAATTGTACAAAACATTATGAGATGATAGATACCAAACTTGTACCTATAGAAAACTTGAAAGATTGGATTATTGAAAGTCTACACAATCTTTCAAACGATTCTCATCATTTACTTGCTATTAGCGATTGGCTTGAAAATCCTAAATTGTCAGATACAATTAGAAAGGGCTTGGAGTTTATAAAGGAGGAGTTTTGTAAAGACAGTGACTATTTAGAGGTTTATATAAGTTGGTAAAACCTAAAGAACAGACCCATAAATATTATAATTTAGAAGAAATCGTTCTTTATTTAGAGAAAGAACACAAAGTAACGTTTGATATTTATAACTGGTTCTATGAAACTGTAAAGCCTAGAGAAGATTCAGGTTTCTGGCATCTCAATATTGATAGTACCTTAAAATATTATGAAGAGACAGATGAAGTAAAAGAAGCACTGGCTATCATAAAGAAGGAATTTTGTGAGGAAGGTGCCACTTTATCTTTCTCTGCAAATTGGGGATGAAATTATAAGCAGGAATTTGGAATAATGATTGTAAGGAGAAAAGCTATGAAAATTATGCGTCATACTCTACTTTGTCGAGCTGCCCCTATGGAAACTCCTAATTCTGAAGGAGTAATTCTTCCAGAAATTAGGAAAGACAGTTTTCAGGAATTTATTGTTCTAGATTTTGGCCCCAATGTTCAGGGGTTTAAAATTGGGGACCATGTATTGATTCATAAGGCATTACCTTCTCCAGTTATTTATGGAGAGGAGACTTTGTATTTCCTCAATCCGAATAACGTGGAAGCTATTCTAGATTAGCAATACCAGCAGATGTAGCAGCTCCAGCACTTAATGCTCCAAGTGTTGCTACATCTTTCCCCCATCTTCCAGTTGCCATTCTTTGCAGTTTCCTGTTTATAATTGGGTTCATCAAAGTTCCTGGAGTTGGATTTGACTCAATCATTCTATAAGTTCCATCTTGCAATTTAGCGACATCATAAGCTGAATGTAAATTATGCCCTTGTTCAAAAGCTGGCTGTATATGTTTGTGGGCATCACTTACAAACTGATTTAAAGCTTGTCTTTCTTTACCTATTGTTGGGATAAAAGCTCCACCACCAGAAGAACCAGTTAACTTTTCCCAGGCTTTTCTTAAGGTGGAATTTTCAATTCTTCGATTCATTGATGAAAAAGGAACTCCATTTAATGTGTGGACCCTAAATTCTTTATCAATTGGTAGTTTCTCTTGAATCAACATATTCCTAGCCATACCCTCATCTTTGAGCGCTTTTTGGAACATTGGATGATCTGCAGAAGTTACTAAATTTTCTACTTGTCCTAAAGATCCAGTTGCAGGCTTCATAATGAACTCAGGGTACTTTGCTTTAAGCCGATTTATATCGCCTCCAACATCTTTTAGCGCCCCATGAAGATAATCTGTGTTTTTAGCGGTTGGGTTTGCAACTTGAGAAGGGCCAAAACCAACCCCTTGATTCATGATTTTATCAAAGGTAACCTTATTATCCATGGCGTTTGCTAAATCCGCATTGATAGAAGGACCACCACTAGGAATCGCTCTTGTGCTCGTTGAGTGATTTAGAACACCATAATCTTTTCCTAATTCTTTTGTGGTCTTATCTATAGTTTTAGCTCCAAAAATCGGAGTATGTAATTTACTAGCTTTGTCTACTTGAATAGCCAGATTTTTATCCTTCATGGCATTTTGTAGTGTCGATAATCCTTTATTAGCAGAAGGATTAAATCTTCTAAGTCCTTTATAAGCTAGAGCCCCAGCTGCTAATCCTCCAGCACCAGCAATATAAGGCTTGTACTTTTGAAGAAAGGACTCTTCAGCAGATTTCTCATGTCCAATTACTACAATCCCTTGTCTTACTAACGGTTTATGTGGTTTGTACATTTGTTTAGAATGCCAAATTTCATCAAGCTCTTTTAAGGTAAGAGTACGTATCTTTTTGTCGTAATTAGGATCAAATATAACAGCTACGTCTTTCTCGACATCAAGGTCTGATAAGACTGTATAGTGGAATTTTCCAGTATAATTATATGATTTGCCATCTATGATAATGGGACAATTCATATCTAGAAATTCTTTTACTTCTTCTGGAGTTAATTCTTTATTAATACATTTCAGGCCGCATTTAGTTAAAAAGTCTGAAATTTGATCGTGCTCAGCACCTTTTTCATGAACACCAATCCCTTTGGTGCATTCTTCCTCTGTTTTATAAATTCCATAATAATCAAGTACCATTTTTGCACATGCAGAGCTACAAGTTCTTTGAGTTTCCTGAGCATGATGAGATACATAAGCAGAAGCTGTCTTATCTAATCTAGATTTAATTTTTTGTAAAGAGAGTCTTTCATAACCTAAGTTCTCAAGAACTTTCTCTGTAGTTCTTGCTTCTCTATAATTAGAAGGCAGTTCGAAAATAGTTTTCTCATGCCCAGGAATTTTTTTACTTCGCAAATATCCTCTCCAAACACTCTTAAGTGAACCAGTATTTAAGAGCCATTTATTATTAGTTGGAATATCAAGTTTTTCCTTTCCGTCACCATTAAAGTGATGGCCACCTAAGACAATTTCTCTTTCTTTATGTTTTTCTAAAAAAGAGTTAAGAAGTCGCTGCTTTTCTTTTATAAGGTTGCTATCAGACCAAATTTCTTCATCG
>OFRM01000590.1_pt1 | contig 14458 bp, 18 predicted proteins | sample 1543101 | NCBI WGS metagenome assembly OFRM01 (sample SAMN07774223, study PRJEB24372) | wastewater metagenome | isolation source: Exp Tend VB 0WW | collected 2016-02
GGTTGCTCGGGTTGTGTACGGGTCTGGGAGGTCCTGGGGTTCCCGAGGAGGTGAGTGACGATGGCTGGTCGTGGACCGGCGCCGAAGGACCCGTCGCTGCGGGTTCGGCGCAACAAGGTAAGTGATCGTGGTCAGCCGGTGGAGGCATCGGGTGCTGGTTGGCAGCACGGGCCGGTGCCGGATCCGCCGGAGGGGTTGATGCCGGCGAGCGTGTCGGCGTGGGTGACGTGGATGGGTGCGTGGTTCGCGGCGTTCTGGTCGCCGGCTGATCTGCCGGGGTTGCGTCAACTGGTGCGCCTGTACGACCAGGTGGAGCGTGGCGAGTTTCAGCGCGCGGGGGAGTTGCGGTTGCAGATGGACACGTACGGTGTGACGCCGAAGGGCCAGCAGGATCGCCGTTGGCGTGCCCCGCAGGCTGAGGCGAGCCAGGCCGGGCCGGCTGGGGCGAAGTCTCGGTCGGGGCGGTATGGGCACTTGCAGTCGGTGGTGTGATGCCGTGGAAGCCGCAGCATCCTGACGATTTCCCGACGCTCGGGTGGGGTGTGCTTGATTGGTGGGCGGATCTGTTCCCGTCGCCGCGTGACCCGGCTGAGCCGCTCGTGTTGACGGATTCGCAGGCTCGGGGGGTGTTGGAGTGGTTCCGGTTGGATCCGTTGACGGGTCGCCGGGTGTATCGGCGTGGCTATAGCCGCCGGTCGAAGGGTCGGGGGAAGTCGCCGATCGAGGCGGGGAAGGCTGTTGCCGAGTTCGCTGGGCCGGTGCGGTTTGGTGGGTGGGATGCTGCCGGGCAGCCGGTGGGTGTGCCGTGGGGTGGTCCGGGTGATCCGTTGCCGTGGGTGCAGGTTGCTGCGGTGTCGGAGGGTCAGACGGACAACACGTGGTCGGTGGTGTACTACTTCTTGACCGAGAACGACGGCGAGTTGGCAGAGGCGTTGCGGGTCGATGCCGGGTTGACGCGGTGCTTTCTGCGGGACAAGCCGGGGGCGAAGTTGGAGCCGGTGACAGCGTCGGCGGGTAGCCGCGAGGGGCAGCCGATCACGTACGGGGTGCTCGACGAAACTCACCTGTGGACGCCACGCAATGGTGGGGTGAAGTTGGCGCGGACGATCCGCCGAAACGTCGCGAAGATGGGCGGGGCGTCGTTCGAGACGACGAACAGTTTCATCCCCGGTGAAGGGTCGGTGGCTGAGGGGTCGCATCGTTCGGTGCAGGCCGGTACGGCTGGCGTGTACGTCGATGATCGTGAGGCCCCACGTGAGGTCGGCGGGGTGCCGGTGACGTTGGATGCCCCCGATGGGGTGTTGCGGGCGGCGCTGGCCGAGGCGTACGAGGATGCCTGGTGGGTGGATCTGGACCGGCTGGTGCAGGAGATCCGCGACCCGGAAACGAAGTGGCGGGACTCGGAGCGGTTCTTTTTCAACTGGAACACGAAGGGCGGCGGGCTCGCTGTCGACGGGGAGCAGTGGGCGAAGCTCGCTGACCCGGGTCGGGTGGTGGCCGGGTTGGAGCGGGTCGGGTTGGGGTTCGACGGGTCGATCTCGGACGATACGACTGGTCTGGTCGGCTGCACCGCTGACGGGTTCTTGTGGGTGGCCGGCTGTTGGGAGCGGCCCAGGTTCGATGATGGCCGCCCTGACCGGGGGTGGACGGTGCCACGGTTGGAGGTTGGGTCGTCGGTCCGGTCGGCGTTCTCTGCGTGGACGGTGGGCCGCATGTTCGGGGACCCGCCCCGGTGGGCGACCGAGTTGGAGTCGTGGGCGGCCGAGTTCGGCGACGAGACGGTGCTGGCGTTCGATACGAACCAGCGGTCCAGGTTCGCTCGGGCGGTGGACCGGTTCTTGACGGCCGTGCGTTCCGGGACGCTCAGTCACGCTGATGACGAGCGGTTGACGGGTCACGTGTTGGCGGCGGCGTTGGAGAAGGTCCGGTCGGCTGCCGATGAGGCGGATGGGCGGACGATGTACGTGCTCGTGAAACCGGAGGATGGCCGCAAGATCGATCTTGCGGTGGCGGCGGTGCTGGCCTACGAGGCGGCGATGACGATGCCCGTGGTTGAGCCCGTTGAGTTCTTCGTGTACTGAGGAGGTCCACTGTGAATCGTGACGTGGTGACCTCTGTTGTCGAGGTCGTGTCTGCCGGGCTGATCGTGGCCGGTGCCGTGATGTTGGTGGCGGCTGTCGGGCTGATCGTGGCCGGCGGGTTCGGGTTGCTGTTCGCGTGGCGGTTGAGCCGATGAGCGTCCTGTTCCGCCGCCCACCGCGCGATGTGGCCCGTGCCGGGCAGCCGGCGTTCACGTTCAACGACTGGGTTCGGATCGCTGGCGGCTCGTCGTCGATCTCGCAGTCGTCGGTGCAGAGCATCGAGCAGGCGTTGACGTCGTCGGTGGTGTGGCGGTGCGCGATGAAGAACGCGGCGACCGTGTCGACGTTCCCGGTGCATACCAAGCGCGACCGGAAGACGATTCCTGATCCGCAGGTCGTTGCTGATCCGGCCGGCGATGGGACGCTGCGTTCGTCGTGGGTGTTCGCCGTGACCGTGTCGATGTACCTGGCTGGTGGGGCGTCAGGGTTCGTGCGGACCGCCGAGGGTGGGACGCGTCCGATCGGGCTACACCTGTTGCACCCGGACCGGGCCGAGTGGACGCAGCGTGACGGGTGGACGGTCGACGGGAAGCCTGAGGAGTTGTGGCCGGTCGGCAAGCTGTGGCACTGCCCGATGTACGTCCTGCCCGGGTCGCCGAAGGGCCTGAACCCGTTGCAGTACGCCCGCCGGTCCCTGTTTCCCGGCATGGCCGCCCTGGACTTCGGTGGGAACTTCTTCCGTGACGGCGCGCACCCGACCTCGATCATCGCCCCAGAACGTGATCCTGGCACCGAGGGAGCGAAGGCGTTGAAGGCGCGGGTCATGGAGGCGGTGTCCGGGTCGAACCGTGAGCCGATCGTGTTGCCGCAGTCGGTGAAGTGGACGCAGATGCAGGTCAACCCGGAGGACTCGCAGTTCATCGAGCTGATGCGGCTCACTGACGAGCAGGTGTGCCGGTACATGGGCACCCCACCCGAGGAGGTCGGGATCGCCCCTGGCGGGTCGTCGCTGACGTACGCGAATCGTGAGCAACGCAAGCAGGACTATCTGCAGGAGTTGTTGATGCCGATGCGTCGGATCGAGGAGGCGTGGTCGTCGCTGATCGCCCGCCCGCAGGTCGTCAAGCTCAACCCGGCCGGGCTGCTGCAGGCGGACCTCTTGGCCCGGTACCAGTCGTACAAGACCGCCGCCGACATCAACGCGTTGACCGGCGAAGTGTTCCTGTCCGTGGCCGAGATGCGAGAACTCGAAGACCGGCCCCCCAACCAACCCACGGAGGCGACCGATGCCTGAGGCGTTGACTGACATCCTGTTCCGAGGCCGATTCGACCGCGCCGTCGACCTTCGCACCGACTCCGCGGACGCGGCCGAAAGTGACGGCACCACCATGTTCGGGTACTTCTCGGTGTTCGACAACTGGTACCGGATCGACTCGTGGATGGAAGGCCTGTTCATCGAACGCACCGTCAAGGGGGCGTTCCGCAAGACGATCCGCGAGAACCGCGACACGGTGAAGGTCGCGTACGATCACGGATACGACTTCCAGGTCGGCGACAAGCCACTCGGCCCGATCGAGGAACTCCGCGAGAAGGACGAGGGCCCCTACTACGAGGTCCCGCTGCTGGACACCGACTACAACCGGAATTTCGTGCTCCCCGCGTTGCAGGGCCGCACGATGGACGGCCGGATGTTCGGCAGTCTGCTCGGGTCGTCGTTCAGGTTCAAGGTCACCCGCGACGAGTGGGTGATGGAGCCGAAGAAGTCCGACTACAACCCTGACGGGATCCCTGAGCGGACCATCCGTGAGATTCGCCTGTACGAGTTCGGGCCGGTCGTCTACCCGGCGAACCCTGCCGCGACCGCGGCGGTGCGCGGGCTGACCGACTGGTACCACGACCGGCACCGCGAACGCGCCGAGCGTTCCGGTCGCCCCACTTCGCCGCTGCCCGCCGGTCCGTCCACCGGCAGCGACCCCGCCACCGCGCCGCCCGACGAAGGGCACCCGGAGGTCAACCCCAACCGTTCCGCCACCGCCTACCTGGCGATGGCCTCCAGCCTCCGAAGGAGCTGACCCATGTTCATCGAACTGCTCCGCAAGAAGATTGCGGACCTCACCCTCCAGCGCGACGCCGCGGTCGACAAGATTGACGCGTTCGCTGCCGCCCTGCTCGACGAGAAGCGCGACGCCACCGACGCCGAGAACACCGAGATGGTGACCCTGCGTGACCAGGCCAAGTCCCTGACCGGCGAGATCTCCGACCTTCGGGCCGACCTCGACGAGCGTCTCCAGATCGACGCGGCCCGCAAGGCGTCCGCCAAGTTCGACGCCCCGGCGATTACCGGCCGCGCCGGCGGCGGCGACAACCCGTACGACATCGAGCTTCGGTCCGCGCCGCGCACCCCCGAGGTTCGCCGCGACATCGAATCCCGCGCCCTGCGAGCCATCGAGATCGAGGACGACCTGTCCGACGACAACAAGGCCCACGTCGAGCGGATGCTGCGCAACAAGCGCATCAACCGCGGCGGCGCCCTCGCCCGGCACATCCTGACGACCGGCCGGCCCGAGTACCGCGACGCGTTCATCGAGCTGTCGCTGCGTGCCCAGCCGATCCTCACCGCCGAGCAGGCCGACGCCGTCAAGGAGATCCGCGGACTGCAGATCACCACCGACGCCTCCGGCGGCTACCTGATGCCGTTCACGCTCGACCCGACGATCATCCTCACCAACAACGGTGTCGTCAACCCGATCCGCCAGTTGGCGACGGTGAACTCGGTCGCCACCGACAACTGGCAGGGCATCACCTCCGCCGGGGTCACCGCGTCCTACGACGCTGAGGAGTCCGAGGTGTCGGACGACACCCCGACGCTGGCTCAGCCGTCGATCGCCATCCACCAGGGGCAGGCGTTCGTCCCGTTCTCGGTGCAGGCCGAAGACGACTTCGCGTCGCTGTCGTCCGATCTCGCCGACGCGTTCGCCGACGCCAAGGACCGGCTGGAACTGAACGCGTTCACACTGGGCACCGGCACCGGCCAGCCGTTCGGGCTCATCACCGAGGCCACCGTCGTGGCAACGACGACCGCAGACACGTTCGTCCGGGGTGACGTCTACAAGCTGCAGCAGGCCGTGGCCCCCCGCCACCGCCGCAATGGCGTGTGGATGGCCAACCTGAACGTGCTGAACCTGATCGCCGAGTTCGATACCGGCTCGGGCTCCGTGCACCGGCTGCTCACCGACGGCCCCGTCGGGGTCGGCGCATCCGGCCAGATTCGGCTGCAGGCCGCCTACGAGAACTCGGAGATGGACGGTGTCATCGACGCCGCCGCGTCGAACAAGATCCTCGCGTACGGCGACTTCAAGAAGTACCGGATCCATGACCGCATCGGGATGACCGTCGAACTGGTCCCGTACCTGTTCGGCGCCAACCGTCGCCCGACCGGCCAGCGCGGCTGGTACTCCCGGTTCCGTCACGGTGCCCGGCTGATCGACGCCGCCGCGGTCAAGGTCCTCGACGCCTGATCCTTGGCAGGAGCGCCCCTGGTGGGGACACCACCCTGGTGACGTCGTTCGATCCGACGCGCTCCACCCACCACCCCCGAAAGACAAGGGAGGCCAACGTGGCACATGTCCGTTGCATCACCACCGTCCACATGCCCGACAACGTGACCATCGGCGAAGGCTCGATCCTCAACGACGACGACCCCGTCGTGAAGCGCTACGGGAACTTCTTCGAGCCCCTCGACGCCACCGCCCGCCGAGACACCGCAGTCCTCGACGCCACCGCCCGCCCCGGCGTCAAGCGCGGCCGGAAGTAGCAGCCGGTGCAGGTCGCTGACCAGCGCGCCGTAGCGGGCGCACCATTCACGCTCACCTGGCAACTGGTCGGGGCCGACGGGGAACCCGTCGACCCTGGCACGGTGCTGGTGACCGTCCGCGGCTCCGACGGCACCGTTGTCGTCACTGGTCAGGCGACCACCGGGACTGGGTCCGGGCCACGCCAGTATGTGTTGACGGCGGCGCAGACCCGCCAGATTGATGTGCTGTCGGTTGATTGGACGGTCGGCGGGGACGTGTACGCGTCTCACCTGGTCGATGTGGTGGGCCGCCTGTGGTTCACGAACGCCGAGCTTCGGGCAGCGGAGACAGCGATGGCGGCGGCGGTCAACTTCACGCCAGCGGCGATCTCGACGGCGCGGGAGCAGGTGGAGGCGAAGATGGAGCAGTGGTGCGGTCAGGCGTTCGTGCCCCGGTTCGCGGTCGAGACGTTCGCGGCGACGTCGGGCCCGTTGCTGGCGTCGGTGCCGACGGTGCGGCGGGTGCGGTGGGCCGAGTTCTTGGCCGATGATGGCACGGTCCTGTCCACCCTGACACCGGTGGAGTGCGCGGCGGTCCCGGGATCGGATGACACGACGATCACCCGCAGTGGCGGCTGGTCGACTGGGGCGAGGGTGAGGGTCGGCTACGAACACGGCCAGAATGTCCCCCCACCTGGGCTGAAGGCTGCTGCGATGCGCTTGTGTCGTGAGGTGCTCGCCAAGGGCAAGGGTGGCGGGTTGCCGGAGAACGCGATCAGCTACTCGTCGTCGGAGCTTGGCTGGTCGGCGGTGCTGGTCACCCCCGGTGTGAGGGGTGCGCACACGACGATCCCTGAGGTGAACGAACAGATCGACGCGAACACGTTCAGCGTGCCGGGGGTCGCGTGAACGGCTCGGCTACGTTCACCGGTCTGACCGCCCTGGCCGACATGCTGGCCGGGCTTGACTGGCCGACGCTCGCCGCGTCGTCCGGGGTCGGGGTATGGATCGGTGACCCTGACGATGGGGATCATGCCGGCGCGGGGATGACCGAGTCGGTGGTGGTGGTGTCGCAGCCCGAGTCACCGGAGCAGGAGTGGGCGACGATGGGCGACTTCGCCCGCTACGAGCAGTTCGCTGCGGTGGTGGTGGTGACGTCGCTGATCCCCGGTCGGACGTGCCGCGAGGTGATCTGCCGGTTGCAGGAGTTGACCCTGGTCGTCGAGAGCGCCATCCGCGAGGCCGCGCCGCTGCTGGCCAACCCGCTATCTGGCGGACCGGTCGCCGACATGGCCGCCGCCGGCCTGTGGGCCATCGGCCTCAACTCGCCCGCATGGTCCGTGCAGCCCACCCAGGAGGGCTACGGCGGGCGTGCGGTCATCCGTGTCGGGTTCAAGGCCCGCGTCTAACCGAAGGAGGGCCTCATGAGGGTCACGTATCGCGGTCCGCACACCGATGGTGTGCTGACCGAGTGGGGCCTGGTCCTGCCAGGTGAATCGATCGAGGTCCCCGACGGGACCGATCTCGGGGGCGACTTCGAGACCGACGCGCCGGCGAAGCCGGCCAAGAAGAAGGAGAGTGACTGATGCCGACCGCATCCGGAATTGATGGCCAGGTGATGTACGCCAACGAGACCGTCTACGGCACCGCCGTGGCTGTCACTCGTGGCATCCCCCACGTCGACTACAGCGTGACGGAGAAGGTCGCGGCGATCGAGTCGAAGTCGGTGACCCCCGGCAAGCGGACTCCGATGGTCGCCGGTCGTGGCCAGAAGTGGGTTGAGGCCAGCATGTCGTACGAGCTAGCGCCGCAGGGCCTCGGGTTCTGGGCGGTGCCGATGCTGGGCGCGGTGTCGACGTCGGGTGCCGGTCCGTACGTTCACACGATCACGCCCGGTGACACTGAGCGTGAGAAGTCGAGGACCGTCGAGCTGCATGTGCCGTCGGTTGGCACGTCGGAGGCGTGGAAGGTCGCTGGCGCGTTCCTGACGAAGGCGTCGTTGGGGTGCAAGGTCGGTGAGATCGCCACCGTCAAGACCGATCTGTACGGCAAGGCTGTGACCAGGGCCGCGCCGACGGCGTTCTCGGGCCCGGCTGGCTGGCAGCCGTTCACCTTCGCGAACCTGGCGGTCACGATGGACGCGGCGGCGACCGCGTTCGATGAGTTGTCGATCGACATCGAGACCGGTCTACAGACCGGCCGGTTCGTGTTCGACGGCACCGGTCTGGCCCGCGCCGCGAAGGTTGTCGACTTCCTGAAGGTGTCCGGGTCACTGTCGGGTGAGTACATCGACTCGGCGTATGTCACCAAGTACCTGTCCGGGGCAACCGCCGAGCTGGTCGCGACGTTCGACGCTGGGGCGTCGGCGAAGCTGGTGATCTCGGCGACGATCCAGTTCGGTGAGACCCGGCCGGAGGTCAAGACGGGGGCGATCACGCGGACGCAGGTGCCGTGGATGATGGTCCGGGGCTCGTCGGAGACCGACGCCCAGGCGATCACGATGGTCCTCACGAACTCCGACTCGACCCCGTGACCATGATGACCGGGCGTGATGTCGAGGTCGCCTTCGTCGGCGACGCCGTGACGGCCACGTCGGAGGTCGACTTCCTGGCCCGGCTCCACCGTGCGGCAACAGCGAAGCTCGACTCGATCGACCGTGCCTGCCTACGCGAGACCGACCCGGACAAGCTCGCCGGCCTGTTCGCGATGCGGCTCGTCATCCTGCGCGAACGCGCCGCGGTCGAGGCCGAACAATCGGGACGCGGTGCCTAACCAGATCCGCGTCGAGGGCCTGAAGGAGCTGCGACGGTCGCTCAAGGCGGTCGGGGACGTTGAAGGCTCACGGGAGTACCGGCTCGCCGGTAGAACCACCGCCGAGACGATCGTGATCCCTGGTGCTCGTGCTCGGGCGGCGGGGATTTCACATCATCGCACCGGCCGTTCGGCGATGTTCGAGAAGGCGGCCGGAGATCTGCGCCCGGCGACTCTGGCGGTTGGGGCCGGTGTCCGGATGGGCCGCGGGTTCCCGGGGGCGCTCGGCTCCGAGTGGGGATCGAACGCCTTCACCCAGTTCAACAAGCCGAATCGTGGCGGCTACTTCCTGTGGCCAACGATCGTCGAGGAGACCCCTCGGATCTTGGAGACGTACGGGCAGGCCATCGACAAGTTGTGGGACCGGGGGTGAGCCGTGGGAAGCGTTCGTGACATTCTCATCCGGTTCCTCGGCGACGCGTCCGGGCTCAAGGGTGCGACCAGGGACGCTGAGGGCGGTGTCCGGTCGTTCTCGGACCGGCTGGATCTGCTCGGCAAGAAGGTCGGTGCTGCTGAGGGTGTCGGCGGGAAGTTGAAGGCGGGCTGGTCGGGGCTCGGTGACGTGTTCGGGTCGACTGCCGGCAAGACGGCAGTCGCCGCGGCCGGTGTCGGCGCGCTCGCCGTGGTCGCCGGGAAAGCCGTCACCGAGTTCGAGGACGCCACGATCGAGGTCGGCAAGTTCCGCGACGCCACCGGCACCACCTCCGAGGAAGCGTCCCGGTTCGTTGAGGTGTTCGGCGATCTCGGGGTCGGCGCGGAGGCCGGAGCGGCCGCGATCGGGCGGATGGAGAAGGTGCTCGGCCAGAACGCTCACGCGTTCGACGAGTACGGCGTCTCGGTGGTGCGCGCCTCCGACGGCACGCTCGACGCTCAGGCGACCTTCCTGAACGCTGTCGATGCGTTGGACCGGATCCAGGACCCGGCGAAGCGGGCCGCTGCCGGGGCTGACATCTTCGGCAGGGGCTGGCAGGGGATGGCCGAGATCATCGGCTCTGGCGCTCCGGCGTTGAAGTCGGCGCTGGAGTCGGTGCAGCCGTCGAAGATCTTCACGGACGCCGACATCCAGGCGGGCCGTGACGTCCGAGACGCCTTCGACAGGCTCGCCGACGCCGGTTCGGGGCTGCTGTTGACGCTCGGCAAGGCGCTCGCCCCCGTGGTCGCCGAGCTTGCGCCGATCCTCGCTGACGTAGTCGACGCCGCCGGGCCGCTCGTGGAGACGTTGGGGACTGCGCTCGCTGGCGCGTTCAAGATCCTCGCGCCCGTCATCTCGGCTGTGACGACCGTGCTGAAGCCGCTCATCGAGGGGCTCGGCGCGATCGGCAAAGCGGTCGAGGATGTCGTCAGTGGGATCGATGACTTCTTCACCGACATGCCTGACGGCGCGGTCGCCGAGGGCGCGTTCGACGGGCTCGCCGACAAGGTGAAGGCGCTCAAGGCCGCCGAGGAGCAGGCCGCGGCGAGCGACGCGTACGAGCGGGCGATCGAGGCGAAGTCGTTGGCGCTCAAGAAGGAGGCTGACGCCGCTCTCGCTGCCGCCCGCGCCCAGGAGGAGCTGCTGTCGGCGGAGATGTCGACGATCGACACGTCGTTCCGCCTGGCTGACGCCACCGATCAGGTGGCGGCGGCGGCCGCCCGCTACAACGAGGAGGGTGGGGCGACGGCGGCCGGCGCCCGTGATGTTGGCGAAGCGATGTGGTCTCAGGCGCAGGCGGTCCTGGCGAACAAGCAAGCGTTGGCCGAGGCCGCGGGGCAGACGTTGGACGCCGGCCAGAAGCAGCAGATCTTGCGGGATGCGTTGTCCGAGTCGGCGGCAAAGTTCCCGCAGTTCGCGGCGCAGGCGCGCGAGATGTCGGCGGCGTTGGACGGGATCCCGGACGGTAAGTCGGTTGACGTGTCCGCGGATGGCGCGGCCGCGGCCGCCGCGGGACTCGATGAGGTCGGTGCGGCTCAGTCGAGGATCGCGTCGACGACGTCGATCTCGACTGAGGTCCGGAATCAGGCGTTGACGTGGGGGCTGCTTGAGGCGGTCCGGTTGAAGGGTGTCGAGGTCGACCAGTTGGCCCCGACGGTTAGCGTGTCGGTGCAGGGGTACGCGACGGCGATCAGCCAGTTGCGGGAGATCGCTGCGGCAGCGGCCGCCGCGCAGTCGGCTGCTGCTCGGGCGGCGAGCGCGTCGGTGGCGTCGGCGCAGTCGGCGCAGGCGAAGATCAACCAGTTGCGGGCGGGGGCGATCATATGACGCTGGTGACGTTGCGTCCTGACAGCACCGTGTCGTCGTCCGGGCTCGCCGCGGGGAACCCGCACACGGCCCTGTCGGACAACGCTGACGGTACGACAGTCGGCGCGTCCGGTAGCTCGGCTGCCACCGCGACGATGACGCTCGGCACCTCGACCCTGCCTGCGGGGGCGGTGACCAAGAGCCTGACGGCCCGGCTTCGGGCGAAGGCGACGGGCCCGACACCGGGTGCGCACAAGATGCGGCTGACCAAGTCCGATGGGACGGTGCTGGTCGACTGGTACGACCAGTCGTGGGGGTCGTCGCTGGCCACCCGGTCGTCGTCGTCCGTGGCTTGGACCGGCACCCAGGCCGACATCGACGGGCTCAGGGCGTGGCTGCACGTCAACCCGAAGCAAACAAATCCGTACTCGATCGTGGCCGCTGAGGCCTACTGCGATCTGCGCTACGTCGCCCAGCCGACGGTGACGCTGGACTCGGCGGTGGTGACGCTGGACTCGTTGGCGGTCGGCTGGACGTACAGCCAGCCCGACAGCGATGGCGGAGCCCAGTCACAGTGGGCGGTGCGGGTGTTCACTGCCGACCAGTACGGGGCGGGCGGGTTCAACGCGGCCACATCAACCGCGCTCGCCGAGGCGTCAGGGACCGGAACGACGAACACGGCGACGATCACCGGACTGCCGGACGGGACGCTCTACAAGGTGTACGTCCGTGCCGCCGACGTCGTGAACGGGACGGCCCTGTGGTCGGCGTGGGTGGTGTCGTCGACGTTCTCGGTGACCACCACCCGGGCCGAGGTGCTGTCGGTGACCCCGACCGCGACCCCGGCCACGGCCCGCGTCGATCTTGCCGTGACCCGTGACACCGGCAAGGACGCCTGGGTGAAGTTGGACGCGCAGCGGGCGTCGTCGCTGCTGGCCGCCAACCTGGCGAACATGGACGACACCGCGGTGTCCGGTGTCGCCGGCGGCTGGGGGTCGTTCACCTCAGGGACGCTGACCCCGACCTACACGATCCAGACTGCCGCGGGCCGGGGGAACGTGCAGCGTGTAGCGGTGACCGGGATGGACCCGGGTGAACGGGCAATGGTGCGCACCACGACGGCAGTGTCGCTCGCGACGATCGGTGTCGCCCCCGGTGACACGATCGAGATCGGGGCGATGTTCGCCGCGCTGGCCGGGTCCTACTTCGCCGGATGCCAACCGTCGTTCGGGGCGGAGTGGTACACGGGTGACCTGCTGGTGTCGTCGTCGTACAGCCAGACCCCTGGCGCCGGCACCGCCGGGTCGTACTACCCGTACACGGGCCGGGTCGTGGTCCCCGCCGGGGTGACGCACGCCAAGATCCTCGTCGGCCTGTCCGGTGGGACCGGCGCGTCGAACGCAACCGGCCAGGTTGATATCGACGCAGTGACCGTGATTCGTGCCGACACCTGGACCACCCTGGGCGGGTCACCGTTCACCGCGTCGGGGAACTCGGCGACGATCACTGACCGGCTGGCGGCACCGGACCGGCCGCTGATCTGGCGGGTGCGTGCCGTCAACGCGTCGAACGCTGCCGGGTCGTGGATCTACAGCCCGGTGGCCAGCTACACCCCGACCGCCGTGTACCTGCGCGACGCCAACGCACCGACGAACGAGGTCCTGCTGTCCGGGTGGCAGCCTGACGGGTTCCCCGACGACCAGCGCGAGATCCCCACCGCCTCACTGGACGTGATCGGCCGCACCGACCCGGTGGTCGTGTGGGATGTCCCCAAGTACCGGTCGGGCAGCTTCCGCGTCGACGTCGCCTCGCTCGCCGAATCGGACGCGCTCACCGCGCTGCTGGACGGCCGAACCCTGATGATCTTGCAGCCGGCGATCCTCGGGCCGTCGATGCTGATCCAGCCGACCGGGTGGACACGTGAGCGGACCGCCGAACAGATCGCCACCGAGGGCCGCTACGTGACCGTCGACTACATCCAGGTCGGCTGATGCTGCCGGTACCCGCCTGGTGGGCTGCGGCGGTCACCCAACCGCACCGGGTCGTCACCCGGGTCGACGTCCTCTACGGTGGCGACACCATCGCCTCCGACCTGGCCGTCACCGCCGGCACGGTGACGATGAACCGTGGGTCGCAGATCCGTGGCCGCATCGACCTCACCCTCGCGGAGCCGCTACTGCTGCCGAACGACGCGTCGGATCCGCTCGCCCCGTTCGGCGCAGAGCTGGTCGTGCAACGCGGCATCCGGCTCCCCGACGGGTCGGAGTGGCTGGTCCCGTGGGGCGTGTTCGGCATCCAGACCAGCCGTGCTGATCGGCGGACGAAGGTGACCGACCTGTCCGGCCTCGACCGGTTCCAGGCGGTCTCCGATGCCGGGCTCGACGCCGAGCTGACCATCACTGCGGGGACGAACACAGTCGCCGCGATCCAAACCCTGCTCCTGGCGGCGCTCCCGTCGCTCACGTTCCGCGCCGCCGCGACGACGATCACCACCCCGGCCATCGTGATCCCCCTCGACGCCGACCCCGTCGCCAAGGCGATCGAGTTGGCCCAGTCGTGCGGCTGCGAGGTGTACATGGCCCACGACGGTGTGTGCGAGATCGCGTTGGAGCCGGTCGCTGACGATCCGGTGGCGGTGATCTCCGAAGGCGCTGGCGGCGTCCTCGTCGACCTGGCCGTCAACCTCGACCGTGCCGACGCGGTCAACCAAGTGACGGTCACCGGCAACAACTCGTCCAACGCCGCCAAGGTCCAAGGGGTCGCGACGGACCTGAATCCGCTGTCGCCGACCGCGTGGGATGGCCCGTTCGGCCGCAAACCACTCCGGGTGTCATCCACGTTGGCAGCGTCGAACGCTGGGGCGCTCGCGGAAGCCCAGGCCCGTCTCGCCCGATCCTCGGGGGTGCCGATGCAGATCGAGTTCGCCGCGGTCCCCAACCCCGCGCTGGTGTGCTCCGACGCCATCACGCTCGTCGCCACCGACCTCGTGAACGCGGTGCATGTCCTTGACGAGATCGTGATGCCGCTCGCCGCTGACGGTGGCGCGGTCAGATGCCGGACACGAAAGGTGCTGGTCGGATCATGAGCGATCCCGTGATCGGCTGGCTGGTTGACCGGATCACCGTCCTCGAGCGGCAGGCGAACGCGACCGTGTTCCGCATCGGCACCGTCAAGCAGGCGAGCCCGCTGCTCGTCCAGCTGGACGACGACGTGAGTACCACGGGCCAGCCGGCGGCCAAGACGGTCACGGTCGGTGCGCTCACCGCCAACCAGCGAGTACTCGTCCAGGTCGGCGGTGGCGTCGACCGTCTCGTCGTCGCCCGACTCACCTGATGCCGCCGGCATCACCACCCCTCCAACCCTTGAAGGAGGCCGTCATGGCCGACCCCGAGTACGAGCTGACCGACGACGGCGAGGACTACGCCGTCGGTGACATCGAAGATGTGGAGGGCTGATGGGCTCGATCTGGCTGCGTGAACTCGACGTGTGGCTCAAGGATGCCGGGCTGGACTGTGAGGGCTGGCCGGGATGGCAGACCCGCTCCCGGTCGTCCGG
>OFRM01000591.1_pt1 | contig 14451 bp, 8 predicted proteins | sample 1543101 | NCBI WGS metagenome assembly OFRM01 (sample SAMN07774223, study PRJEB24372) | wastewater metagenome | isolation source: Exp Tend VB 0WW | collected 2016-02
TGTAGTAATAGTTAACCAAGCCTTTTTTGTGGATAAGGCGCTTAAGATTTTTATAATCAAGCGCTTAAGAAAAGGATAAGGCACTAAAAACCTTTGTAGTAAACAAGGATAGTTTTGGGATAAAAATTGGGTTTGGTCGAAAAAAAAGGGTTTTACACATGATGCTCAGGAGATATCCCAAGCTTTATCCACAGGAAAAGCGTTTCTAGGTTTAAAGCTGATCGGCTTTTTTTAAGATGGCGGGCGCGGTGCTTTGCATGAGTTGGGCAAATGCGCGGTTGCTGAAGGCGGCGCGGTGGCCAAGATGGCGGCTATAGATGGCGCTGTATTCGAGTTGTGGCTGGCCACCACGGGCGCGTTTGAATTGGCTGGCACCAGAGCTGTAGTGCAGCTTGGTTTGGCGTAGGCGTGCTTGCTGTAGCAGCAAGGCCATTAAACGTCGATAAATGCCGGTTGATTGTGGTTGGCTGTGGTCGTAGCCAATCAATGGTGTGGTGATCCAGCCATGTTGCACATCTTCATAAATGCCTAACACGCCGACTAATGTGCTTTGCTGACGCAGTGCATATAGATCGAGAAAGCGGTTTTCCAAGCAAAGTTCAAAAAATGCAGGGGTGAAATCAGGGTTCAGGCGTGAGTGCTTGTCGATAAATAATTCACGAAACAAGCGACGCAATTGCGGCAGGTGTTCTGGCTTGAGGTCATTTGGTGTGAGCACGTCGATGTCAGTCTGCGCTAATAATTTGGCATCTTGTTTGACATGATTGTGTTTCCACACTTGCGATTGGCTGGGATCACACAAATACACGATGCGAGCCGGTATCAGATGCCAACCCTCAGCTTGCAAACTGCTGGTCAGTTGGGGATTGACGGCATTGCAAATATTGCGCAATAAAATCGGGCGATCTGGGTAAAGTGCGATCAATTGATCGAGTAAATGTTGGGTATCGTGAGGTTGCCAGTCGGGATATAAATTGGTGGAAATCAGATGATTACCGACGATGGCGGCATGTTGCAAGCCCGCTTGTTGTAATAAAAATCGCAGAGGCGTGAGCGCACATTGGGTTACCAGTTGCGCTGTGGCGCGGATAGCGAATTGGGCGATGCGATTGTGGCGAGCCGGTAGGTGGCGCAGCGCTTCGTCTTTGGCGTAATCAATCCAGGCTGAGCGTGGGCTGAGTACATACGATTGGCTGACTTGGGTTGGTAGTGGCAAACAAACCGGTAAGCTGGCGGCGCTGCCGGAAATTTCTGCGGTGTTGAACTGTATTGACTCAACTTCACATTGCGCATTCGCCAGCCAGTGTTCACCACCGCGCGCTTTGGCCATCATTAGCCAGAGCGCGTCGGCGACGGTTCTATTGGGTAGAGATGAATTCAATGTGCTGTAATGCTTGCGCTTAAATTTTTGTGTATAGATGCATGCCGCCGTAAATAGCAGATCGATCCGTTGCATATAGCTGGCGATTGTGCGCAACATCGGTGTGCCAAGCCGCTAAAAGGTCGGCGGGTAGCTGATGTTCTAGTGGTGATTCACTGCCACCGGTGCGAAACACGACTTTGGCACCAGGTGCTGCGGTACGTGTGACTTCTTGCCAAAGTTCGGTGATTTGCGCGTTGTCCATCCAGTCTTGTGCATCGAGGAACAGATAAGCGTCCATCGAGGCGGTTGGCTGTTTGGCTAAAAATGTGGTGAGGCTGATGTGATGGGCGTGCACCCGTTCAATATTTTTCTTGAGCGTATCGAAATAACGCTGTTGCAGATACATCGGCAAGGCAGTTTGCTGGTGGATGTCGTAACGGCGGGCAAATGCTTGTTGGGCGAAACAGTTTTCTTGGAGCGGAAAATCGCAGGCCAGGTGGCGCATTCTTTCTTTGAATAAGGCGTGCATGCCTTGATGTGCGCCATTTTCTACGTCGCGCTTTAGAGCCGCGAATTGAGAAGGGGGAATGCCGAGGCTGTATAAAGCAATCGGTTGATTGGCTAAAAAACGCACTAGCTTGTGCTCAAAAATCGGCGCGACGTAAGTGTTGAACAGGAGTTCTTGTTCTTTCAGATTTTTTGCGTTGGCAATTTTTTGCAGATCACCACCCAAGCGTTTCACCAGCCAGTGGGCGATACCGATAAAGCGGCCTAACAAACCATGTTGATAGGCGTTTTCACTGAAGTAGTGATAACGCGGCTTGCCATTGAGTGCGCGGCTTTCCCAAAATTCGTTGGCGTTGTCATCTAAGTGCGGGCGAATATGGCGCTGATAACGCTTTAAATTATCGGGTTGGTTGGCATCGCCCAAAAACTGTAAAACCGCATCGTAATCAGGTAAATGTTTGATCGCCTGCTTTTTAATTTCCAGCATCGCTAAATGTGCGCCATTTAAATCAACTGCATGTACAGCAGCAGGCTCGGCGCTGAGATAGGCGAGTGCATTGCAGCCGCCGGATGAGATCGTCAAAATAGTTGCGCCGGGTTTCAGCTGCAAGGCATCTAAATCAGCGCGCGGATCTTCCCAGATTTGGGCATACACCAGACGGCTGAACCAATGTGTAAATAAACGATCGGCAAAACCTTTGCGACCCGCAGTGGTGGAATTCAGAACGGCGGCATTGACTAATGATTTGGTATTCATGACATCTCCTGTGAGCGTGGGCGCAGCGACGGTGAAGTAATGTGGGGCAATCTGGCGCAGCCTGATGTAGTCTGACGTAGTTTGATGCAATTGGGCGGCGCTCTATTGACCAATGTGCGACACTGTATGCTTGAGCAGTGACGATATCGTGACCGCATGGTGACAAAATCGTGACAAATTGCATGGCGACTGCTTGCGCCATTAGAATAGGCGTAAGCATTTTGTTTTTTAATTGATCAAAGGATTATCATGACTAGCAATACAACGACAAAAACCGCCCTAGTGACTGGATCAACTAGCGGTATCGGTTTGGCGATTGCCAAAGGTTTGGCCAAAAATGGCGTGAATATTGTGTTAAACGGTTTTGGCGAAGCGGCAGTCATTGAGCAATTGCGCAGTGAGATAGAGAAAGAATTTGGTGTAAAAGTGAGCTATGAAGGTGCTGATATGTCGCAGCCAGATCAAATCGAGGCGATGATGACATCGATCGCAGCAAGCTTTGGCGGCATTGATATTCTGGTCAATAACGCTGGGATTCAATATGTGGCACCGGTTGATGAGTTTCCAGTGGATAAATGGAATGCGATTATCGCGATTAATCTAAATGCCTCGTTTCATACGATACGCCTAGCCTTGCCGGAGATGAAGCGGCGCAAATGGGGGCGCATTATCAATATTGCTTCTGCCCATGCGTTGGTGGCTTCCCCTTTCAAGAGCGCGTATGTTGCCGCTAAACACGGGATTGCTGGCTTGACCAAAACCGTGGCACTGGAAGTGGCTGAGCAAGGGATTACCATGAATGCGATTTGCCCAGGCTATGTGTGGACGCCGCTAGTTGAAAAACAGATTCCAGAAACTGCCAAAATTCGTGGCATCACCGAAGCGCAAGTGATTAGCGATGTGATGTTAAAAGGCCAGCCGACCCGTGAATTTGTGAAAGTTGAACAATTGGCTGGTTTGGTGAACTTCATGGTGAGTGAAGAAGGCGCGTCGATGACGGGGGCGATTGTGTCGATGGATGGGGGTTGGACCGCGCAATAGTTGATCGTTTGGTGGTTTGGCGGGAGTGAGTGCACATGCTTGATCGTAAAAGCCCAAAGCTGTTGGCACATTTGATTGGCATGAGTTTTTGGATGTGTGGTTTGCTGCACACGACGTCGTGTGCACAGGCTGCAGAACCCAAAAATAATGCGGCGCTGGTGGCTGAAGTGATGGCCGCTGAGCGCGCATTTGCCAAGAGCATGGCAGATCGTAATCTGGTGGCATTTGCCGAGTGGATCGATGAAGAAGCAATTTTTTATACGCGGATTCATCCCACTCGCGGTAAAGCGGCGATTGTGGCTGAGTGGACGCCGTTATTCACTGCCAAGCAAGCGCCATTTTCGTGGGAGCCGGAGGATATTGTGGTGCTGGATTCGGGTGGCTTGGCGATGAGCGCTGGGCCGGTGCGTGACCCGGCGGGCAAAATCATTGCGCGTTTTAATTCAATCTGGCGGCGTGATGCTAATCAGCGCTGGAAGGTGATTTTTGACAAGGGCAACGATGTTTGCCGTGATAGTAAAACAGCGGGGTGATTAACGGTGGGGTGAATTAGTGGGATGCTGTCCCAGCAGGCAAATACCGCTGAATACATATACTCCCACTTTTTTGAAATTTTTATGCCAGTTCCCGCACATCTATAAAGTGTGTTGAAAAAATACGGGTGGTAGTATATTCATGAATGGTAGTAAAAAAGCTCGCCGGAAAATCTGGCGAGCTTTTTTTGATGTGCTGTTGATGTGCTGTTAATTTACTATTGCTGAGCTATTTACACATTCAACAACATCTCATTCACCCGCTTTACAAAACTACTCGGGTCAACCAAGGCACCGCCTTCGGCCAACATTGCTTGGTCAAACAGGATGTGTGACCAGTCAGCAAATTTGGCGTCTTCGTATTTCAGCTTTTGCACCAAGGGATGATCTGGGTTGATTTCCAGAATCGGCTTGGCTTCTGGCGCAGCTTGCCCGGCGGCTTTTAACATGCGCATCAGGTTGCCTGACATTTCATGTTCATCCGCCACTAGGCAGGCTGGTGAATCGGTCAGGCGGAAAGTGACGCGCACGTCTTTGGCTTTGTCGGCCAAGGCGGTCTTCATTTTTTCGACCAGTTCCTTGAATTGCGTTTCGGTTTCTTCATGCTGCTTTTTCTCGGTTTCGTCTTCCAGTTTGCCCAGATCGAGATCACCTTTGGCGACTGAGACCAGTTCCTTGCCATCGAATTCAGTCAGGAAAGATAACATCCATTCGTCCACACGATCAGTCAGCAGTAAAACTTCCACGCCTTTTTTGCGGAAAATTTCCAGGTGCGGGCTGTTTTTCGCGGCCAGATAACTTTCGGCGGTGACGTAGTAAATCTTGTCCTGGCCTTCTTTGGCGCGGCTCAGGTAATCAGCAAACGACACTGTTTGCGCGTCGTTGTCGTTGTGGGTGGAAGCGAAGCGCAATAATTTAGCGATGCGCTCTTTGTTGCCCGCATCTTCGCCGATACCTTCTTTCAAGGCCTGGCCAAATTCTTTCCAGAACGTGCTGTATTTGTCTTTCTTGGCTTGAAACTCAGCACCGTCATCGGTTTCGTTGGCGTTTGCCAAATCTTCTAGCATACCGAGCACGCGCTTGGTGGAGCCTTCACGAATGGCCTTGATGTCGCGTGACTCTTGCAAAATTTCGCGGGAGACATTCAGGGGCAAATCGTTGGAATCAATCACGCCTTTTACAAAACGCAGATAAACCGGCATTAATTGCTCAGCGTCGTCCATGATGAACACGCGTTTCACGTATAGCTTAATGCCACCGCGTTTGCTGCGATCCCACATATCAAACGGTGCGCGGCTTGGGATGAATAACAGTTGCGTGTAATCGCTACGGCCTTCCACGCGGTTGTGCGTGTACGACAGCGGGGCGCTGTAATCGTGGGAGATATGTTTGTAAAATTCTTCGTATTGCTCTGGCGTGATGTCGCTCTTGCTGCGCGCCCACAAGGCACTGGCTTGATTGACGGTTTCCAGCTCGTCTTTTAAGACTTGTGCTTTCTTTTCTTCGTCCCATTCTTCTTTCTGCATTTGAATCGGCAGAGAGATATGGTCGGAATAATTGCGGATCACTGATTTCAGTTTCCACGACGATAAAAATTCATCTTCACCTTCGCGCAAATGCAAAGTGATGCTGGTGCCACGGTCTTCTTTGGTGATGGTTTCAACGCTATAGTCGCCAGTGCCTGCTGATTCCCATAGCACGCCTTCAGCGGCTGGCACACCAGCGCGGCGTGAGGCAACGCTGATTTTGTCGGCAACGATGAAGCCGGAATAAAAACCAACACCGAATTGGCCGATCATGGCGGCGTCTTTTTGCTGGTCGCCAGATAATTTGCCGAAAAATTCTTTGGTGCCTGATTTGGCGATGGTACCCAAGTGCGAGACTGCTTCATCGCGGGTCATACCGATGCCGTTATCGGCGATGGTGATGGTGCGCGCTTCTTTATCGAAGCTGACTTTGATTTTTAGTTCGCTGTCGTTTTCAAACAAGCTGGCATTGTTGATGGCTTCAAAGCGCAATTTATCGGCGGCATCCGACGCATTGGAGATTAATTCGCGCAAGAAAATTTCCTTGTTGGAATACAGCGAATGAATCATTAACTGCAATAACTGCTGAACCTCTGCCTGAAATCCCAGGGTTTGTTTTTCTGACATAGTGACCTCTAAGTGGAATAAAAATAAGCTTTACAAATACTATTAATCAATCTTGGGGTTGACCCGACGAAACCGTTTTGACTTAAATGTTGCTTTAAACCATGTTTTCACTGCGGACGAGTAATAACATCGCTGACGCCAAGATGGGTGGCCTGCAATTGCGGGCGCTGTTGGATTTTTTCAAGGCTTATTTGTTGAAAGAGGAATAATTTTATGGAGAAATCAGATTTTTCTTGGAAGGAATGAAACGAATTCCCCGTTTGCTGTCATCAGGATGTCGTGCTTTGTGGCGATAATCTGCATCTCGTTAAGACAATGTAGTGCAGTCTTACACTACCAAAACTCCATCAAAACTCCATCAAAACACCATCAAAAACACCGGAAATACCGTATTTTTAGTCGATTTTTAGGGCAAATTGGGGCATCTTTTCTAGAGAAGTCGAATTCTGCATTGCAGCATGTTATAATCGGCGGTTATCCGAATTCCACCAAACAGCCAATACAGCAAATTAATATCATGTCCACTACTAAACGCGCCATTCGCAATATCGCCATTATCGCTCACGTCGATCACGGCAAAACTACCCTGGTTGACCAGCTTTTACGTCAATCCGGCACTTTCCGTGACAACCAGCAGGTTGATGCACGTGTGATGGATTCTAACGATATCGAAAAAGAGCGCGGTATCACGATTCTCTCGAAAAACTGTGCCGTTGAATACAAAGGGACCCACATCAATATCGTTGACACCCCAGGTCACGCCGATTTCGGTGGCGAAGTAGAGCGCGTGTTGTCGATGGTGGATAGCGTATTGTTGTTGGTCGATGCACAAGAAGGTCCGATGCCACAAACCCGCTTTGTGACACGGAAAGCCTTAGCCTTGGGTTTAAAGCCTATCGTGGTGGTCAACAAAATTGACCGCGAAAATGCTGATCCGCAAAAAGCAGTGAATGCGACCTTTGAATTATTTGACAAACTCGGCGCGACTGACGAACAGTTAGATTTCCCAATCGTGTATGCCTCTGGTTTTAAAGGTTACGCTGGTTTGGAAGACACCGTGCGTGAAGGCACGATGGAGCCTTTGTTTGACGCGATTCTGAAACACGTTCCTGCGCGTGAAGATGATCCAAACGGGCCATTGCAATTGCAAATTACTTCGCTTGAGTATTCGTCTTATGTCGGCAAAATCGGTGTTGGTCGTATCCTGCGTGGCCGTGTGCGCGGTGGTCAAGATGTGGTCTGGATGAATGGCCCAGATGACAAGCCAACCAGAGCGCGTATCAATCAAGTGTTGACCTTTAAAGGTTTGGATCGGGTTCAAGTTGATGAAGCCTTGGCGGGTGACATCGTACTGATTAACGGTATTGAAGAAATCAGTATCGGTTCTACTATCTGTGCACCAGATACGCCAGAAGGTTTGCCGATGTTGAAAATCGATGAGCCAACTTTGACCATGAACTTTATGGTAAACAGCTCACCATTGGCTGGCCGTGAAGGTAAGTTTGTGACGACACGCCAGATTCGTGATCGTTTAGAACGCGAATTGAAATCCAACATGGCTTTACGCGTGGTGCAAGCCGAAGGCGATGATTCGACTTATGAAGTTTCTGGTCGTGGTGAATTACATCTGACCATTTTGATCGAAAACATGCGTCGTGAAGGTTTCGAGTTGGCTGTATCGCGCCCCCGCGTGGTATTCAAAATGGTCGATGGCGTGCGCCACGAACCGTATGAAAACTTGACGGTGGACGTGGAAGAAACCAACCAAGGTGGCGTGATGGAAGAATTAGGTCGCCGTCGTGGTGATCTGCAAAACATGGAACCGGACGGCAAAGGCCGCGTGCGCCTGGAATACCGTATCCCAGCACGTGGCTTGATCGGCTTCCAAGGCGAATTCATGACCTTAACCCGTGGTACCGGTTTGATGAGCCACGTGTTTGATGAATATGCACCAGTTGATAATAGCAAGGGCGAACTGGCTGGCCGCCGCAACGGTGTGCTGATTTCTCAAGACGACGGCGCAGCGGTTGCCTACGCGATCTGGAAATTGCAAGACCGTGGCCGTATGTTTGTGGTGCACAACGACCCAGTATACGAAGGCATGATCATCGGTATCCATTCACGTGATAACGATTTGGTGGTGAACCCAATCAAGGGCAAGCAATTGACCAACGTGCGCTCTTCCGGTACCGATGAAGCAGTGCGTTTGGTACCACCAATTCAAATGAGTTTGGAATACGCGGTGGAATTTATTGAGGATGATGAGCTGGTCGAAGTTACACCAAAAAGCATCCGTCTGCGCAAGCGTTATTTGAAAGAGCACGAACGCAAAAAAGCGTCACGCGAGGCTTGATTTTTTGTTGAGCGGCTTCAAAAATTCACAGAATTTTTGAAGCCCTGTAGAAAAAATCGTTGAAACCCGTTTTTGTTTAGCCCAAAGTGATTTGGCTGAATAGAAGCGGTTTTTTGTTTTGTCAGATGAATGCTTAATCTATCTCTATCACTAATCACCGCCATTTATGCGGTGATTGTGAATATTATTCGCCGCATAATGTGCGGTGATTACGCGTGCATCATCAATACGCAAGCATTAATTGATGATAATTTAACGCAATTCCGCCGGTAAATTTGGTGCAAAACCTCCGCCCGTCAAAATACCATACGCCATCCATAATGCCACCGCGCCATAGATCAAGCGCGGTAGCCATTCGGCGATTTGCTCTTGAAGATGGGCAATCGCATCGGTTTCAAATTGGACGTGGCGAAACAACATTTCTGGCAAGGTGCCGCTGGCTTCGCCGGTTTTCACGAATTCGATGATTTGTCGATCACCTAAATAGGCAACATCTTCCAATGCCATGCCAAGTGTCGCGCCTTGTTTCATGGTGCGCAGTAAGCGAGTAAATGTGGCACGTATTTTTTGATTACGAATGGTTTTACAGGCTTTCGGCAAGGCGTCAAACATCGGCAAACCTGCTTCTAACATCAAGGCCAGACTTTCAAAAAAATCGCGCACATTGCTGCGTACATGAAGTACGCCAAAGATTGGTAACTGGATCAAGCCAGCTTCTAGTTGTGTGCGCATGAATGAAGGTGGTGCATGCGCTAACCACTCCGGTAGCCAGCGCAGTAATCGATAGCCCAAACCAATTGCTAAACATGGGCGTAGCACATGCCATACATAGCCACCCGCAGAGAGCGCGCCGCTGACCAAGGCAGGCAGAGGTTGTACCACCAGCGCGATGAAAAAAACGGCAATCGGCAACATCATGCGCGAACGTACTTTTTTGCTGAGCCGCACCTTCAATGCATAAGTATTAGCCAGTCGGCGGTAACTATGTGCCGGGCTGCCTGCGCTGGTGGCGGCACGTAGTAATTGGGTTTCGATTTCTGAAAACACGCCTGTTTGAAAGCCTGCCGAGGGAATATCACGACCGCGCGCCAGTAGCGCGCACATGGCATTGAGCCGAGCTTGGTTTGCGCCTGCTAATTTGACGGTTGAAAAAGCCGTTTGTGCTGGTAAGCCTGCTTTTTCCAAGGCGGCGAGTTGGGCGAAAAGATCGGCACGTTGGGCGTAGGGCAGTGGCGAAGGCTGGTTGGGCACGATGCGGTGAACGTAATTGATGTTTAGCAAGACAAATGTAAGCGGCGCTGGCTCTAGTTTGGTCGCACGAACATATCAACGTAGAGCGCGACAACAGAATTTGCGACAAATTGTGAAAAAATAGTTGCCCTATTGTATTTCAAACCATCCCCAGCGACTACATGCGTTAGAATCGTTAGTTTGTTTCAGCAGTTTGTTTTTACAAAACTCAGTTAGGCGCAAGACTATGATTGAACTACGAGATGTCAGTGTGGACGACAAAGTATTGTTATATGCCCTGGCATTGTTTGGTGCACCACTGAAACAGGTCAATCTAAGTGCCTTGATTCAACAGCGTGGCGACAAGCTAGAAAATGGCCATGATTATGATAATAGCGCGGTTAAAAATGCCTTGACGCGCTTGACGTCGGCAGAGCTGGTTAAATTTGATGTCGGTGTCGGCTACGCAATCGATTCTTATTTCCACATGGAAGCGTTAGCTGAGCTGCAAAGCAATCAGCAAATCAAGTCATGGGTGTTGAGTGTGCGCGAGCTACTAAAGCGCTATGGCGAATACAATCAGTGGAAAGCCCACAACGCGGCTTTTTGCCGGCGCGAGATGCTATTTGCGGCGTTGCTTGGCGACGTCGATGATTTTGCTGTCTGGCAGGTGAAATTCCATGAGGTGCGCAAAAAAGGGCAGATTTCGCTGGCAGAAGTATTTTTTGGCGAACGTGGTGGCGAAATCGTACTGGCGGCGTTAGCAAGTCCATTGCAAGCGGCAATACTGGCCGATTACCTGTCACTCTGCAATTGGTATCTCGACGATTGTCGCGCTGCGTATGCGTTTGCCAAAAATCGTATCAATGAGTTAGTGCCGAGCATGCCTAGGTTATTGGAAGTATTTAGTTGGCAGGCTTTTTTGCGCGCAGATTTTGACACTGTTGCGGCATTGCACTTGCAGTTTAAGGGCGATCTGGCTGAGCAGCATGTACCCGTGGTTTTGGCTGAGCTGATCGCACGTGGTGATTTTTTAGGCGCGGCTGAGTTAGCGGATGAATACTATAAAATCGCCAAAGCTGCCAGCGGTAAGCGTAAACTGTTTTTCAGCAATGTGATGGGTTTGTTTTACATGCTAGGGCAATTAGCCCGAAATACGCCCGCCAGCTTGAAAAAAGCCAAAGATCAGGTGGACGAGGGCGTCAAAAGTCACCATGCTCACACGTATTTTTTATTACAGCCGTTTGTCAATCATCTAGTTAAAGGTGTGCCATTGCTGGCACCGCCCGCTACGGCGCATGCTGGCCTTGACGTAGAATTTTTATTCGTTGTATTAGCCATGTTTTGGCAAGATTTACTCAGCACGCATGCATATCGCGCGCGCCTGAGCGAATATCGGCAGCAAAGTGCAAAACTGGGTTATCAATGGCTGGCAGCCGAATTCGATGCCATATTGCAGCGCCAGTACAATGTCGAAAGCATTTTCCCGAATTGGCATCAAGAGCGCCATCTAAAGCCTTTGCACCTCGCTTTACAAAAAGAAGAAACTTGGCAGCGTGCTTTGAGCGCTTTATCACAACTCAAAGGTGATAGTTCGATCGCTTCCGTCAGCCTGAATGATCAGCGCATCATCTGGCTATTAACTGATTTATCGCATCATATTTTATTAGAACCGCGCGAGCAAAAACTGGGGGCTAAAGGTGCTTGGAGCAAGGGGCGGGCGGTCGCCCTGAAACGCTTAGCGCACGAACAAGACAGTTTGCCGGGCATGACCGAACAAGACAAACGGCTAGCTACCTGTATTCGCAAAACCCACGATGGTTATTACGGTGGCAGCGAATATGAAATGAATGGTGAAAAAGCCTTGCCGCATTTGATCGGGCATCCTGCTGTCTATTGGGCAGATGCGCCTGACGTGCGAATCGATATCGTAAAAGGTGAAGTGGCTTTACTGCTCAAAGAGCAAGGTAATCTGATCAGCATGCAACTGGAGCCAACTATCGGTAACGGCATCAGTGTAGTTTGGCGCAAAGAAACGCCAACCCGTTTAGCGGTATTTAGTGCCAGCCCAGAAATCAAACAAATTGCGGGCATTCTGGGCAGTGGTTTAACCGTGCCAATGAATGCCAAAGCACAATTGGTTGATGTGATTGCCGCAATTGCGCCGCACTTGGCGATTCATTCTGATTTACCTGAGCTAGCGGCGCACATTACTAGCGTGCCCGCCAACACCACCTTATACGCACATTTATTGCCCTTACAGGAAGGTTTGCGCGTGCAAATGCTGGTGCGGCCATTGGCAGATGGTAGCTGGTATACCCCAGGCAAAGGGGCAGCCAATGTGTTGGGTGAACAAGGTGGTAAAGCGGTGCAGGCCAATCGTGATCTGGCGGCAGAGGCAAAAGATTTGCAGGCCGTGATTGATGCCTGCCCCGCCTTTTTAGAGGCAGAAGAAAGTGCCGCCAGTGTGCATCACAAAAGCGTTGCATCTGCTCACGCAGGTGGTGCTTCACAGACACATAGCGCGCATTTGCAAGAGTGGGAGTTGCGCGAGCCAGAGCAATGTCTGGAATTACTCAGCCAATTGAAAGCCCTGCCTGAAGAGCGCTTACAACTGGTTTGGCCGGAAGGCGAACGGTTCCGCTTGAAAGCCAATAGCTCGCTCACGCAAATGCGTTTGACGATTAAAAAGCAGGGAGAATGGTTTGTCGCGGGCGGTGAAATCACCTTAGACGATGGTCGCATTTTAGCGCTGCGTGAACTCATGCATTTGGCCGAAAATACATCAGGGCGCTTCCTGAAACTGGGTGAGCACGATTATCTGGCACTGACCGACACCTTCCGCCGCCGTCTGGATGAGCTACGTAGTTTCGGCGAATTGATCGGCCAAGATGGCGTGCGTATCAACCCCTTAGCCGCACCGATTCTGGCGGAACTGGCAGCCGATGTGGGCGATCTAAAGGCGGATAGCGAATGGCGTGAGCAGATGGCAAAGCTTGATAGTCTGGGCGAATTTACCCCCACGGTGCCATCCACCTTGCAAGTCGAATTACGTGATTATCAGCTCGAAGGTTATCAATGGCTGGCGCGCCTCGCGCATTGGGGCGTTGGGGCTTGTCTGGCAGACGACATGGGCTTGGGCAAGACCGTACAGACCTTGGCATTGCTATTAGATCGTGCGCCGAATGGCCCGGCCTTGGTGGTTGCACCGATTTCGGTGGCAATGAATTGGCAAGCCGAAGTCGCCCGTTTCGCGCCGACCCTAAAAGTGCGCTCGTATCATACCGAGCGCTCACTAGAAAACTTGGGCGCATTTGATCTGGTGATCGCCAGCTATGGCATGTTGCAATCTGATATTGAGCACTTCAGTGCCCAGCATTGGCACACGGTGGTGCTAGATGAAGCGCAGGTGATCAAAAACGCCGCCACCAAACGTAGTCAGGCGGCGATGGCATTGACCGCAGATTTCAAGATGATTGCCAGCGGCACACCAGTCGAAAATCATCTCGGTGAATTGTGGAATCTATTTCGCTTCATTAATCCCGGCTTGCTTGGTTCAAAAGAGCGCTTCCTTGAGCGTTTCAGTAACCCAATTGAACGTGGTGATCAAGCCGGCAAACAGGCGCGCCAGCATTTGAAAAAACTGATACAGCCCTTCATTTTAAGACGCACCAAAACTCAAGTCTTGAATGAGTTGCCATCGCGTACCGAAATCACTCTGCAGGTCACCTTGAGCGAAGAAGAGCGGCATTTGTACGAAGCACTGCGTCAGGAAGCGATTGAAAAAATCGGCCACGTCAATCCGGCGGAAGGTAAGACCATGCAAGTGCTGGCAGAAATTACCAAGTTGCGCCGCTTTTGTTGCCACCCACAATTGGTGATGAAAAATGCCACCATCAGCGGCAGTAAGCTGGCCGTGTTTGCTGATACGGTGGAAGAGTTATTAGAGAATCGGCACAAGGCACTGGTGTTTAGCCAGTTTGTTGATCATCTGGCGTTAGTGCGCACTTGGCTGGAAGAAAAAGGCATTAGCTATCAATATTTAGATGGCAGCACGCCCGCGTTGGAACGTAAAAAGCGGGTGGATGCTTTTCAGGCGGGGCAAGCCGACGTATTTTTGATCAGCTTAAAAGCCGGTGGTACCGGTTTAAATCTCACCGCTGCCGATTATGTGATTCATCTTGATCCGTGGTGGAATCCGGCAGTAGAAGATCAAGCCTCAGATCGCGCACATCGGATGGGACAGTTACGCCCAGTCACGATTTATCGTCTGGTCACGCAAGATACCATTGAAGAAAAAATTCTGGCTTTGCATGCAGAAAAACGTGATCTAGCCGATAGCTTGTTAGAAGGTGGTGATGTGGCTGGCAAGATGGATACTGCAGCCTTATTACGTTTGCTCAAGGAAGCGGTGTAGTCAGCACCTTGCGATAGCCATCAGTCGGTGCGCTACTGCAATTATTTTCTCCGTTATTTCAATCCATAACCCAATGCGTTGCTGGGTATTTTTTATT
>OFRM01000592.1_pt1 | contig 14447 bp, 23 predicted proteins | sample 1543101 | NCBI WGS metagenome assembly OFRM01 (sample SAMN07774223, study PRJEB24372) | wastewater metagenome | isolation source: Exp Tend VB 0WW | collected 2016-02
TCGGTAATACCAGAGGTCCAGCAAGAGGGTGAAAACCCCACCACGGGGCTATAAAGTGCCATACAAAGAACTATTACTGGGTTGTGGAAACAACCTAACGAAGAAAATCCACAGTAATGCCTCTGACAAGTGGGTTAATCTAACAACTTTAGACATCAATCCTGATCACAATCCAGATGTTGTTTGGGATCTGGAAACGTTTCCTTATCCTTTCCCTGATTCTGAGTTTGATGAAATACACGCCTATGAAGTTCTAGAACACACAGGACAACAGGGTGATTACAAGTTCTACTTTAAACAGTTCTCAGAATTAGCACGTATCCTGAAGGATGGTGGTCTACTCTTCGGATCAGTACCAAAGCCAGACTCTATTTGGGCTTGGGGTGATCCAAGCCACAAGCGAGTTCTTCCTCCAGAGAGCTTTGTCTTTCTAGACCAGAGAACATACGAACAAGTAGGTAAAACTAATCTGTCTGATTTCAGGTACATCTGGAAAGACAGCTTTGAAATTCAATTTACAGACTACAGTGAACACTGTTTCTTTTTTATTCTTAGGATAGCCAAGCATGCCATACATGGTCAACGGACATCGTGATTATAAGACTGAGTATGCTAAATATGCGGGGAAACCTAAGGCAAAGAAGGATCGAGCACAGCGTAACAAAGCTAGGGCTATGATGACCAAGGCTGGCAAAGCACACAAGGGTGACGGTAAGGATGTGGGTCACGTACGTGCTCTAGGTAAAGGTGGTCTTAGCCAAATGTACAACTTACAGATGCAGAGCAAGAGCCAGAATAGATCCTTCTCCAAGACAAGCAACAGCAAGATGAAGAGCGAAGTAAGCAAACGAGAGCGTAAGAAATAGGTGCTTGATGCAAACGTTATCGAAGGATTGGTTGGTTCTTGTCTTATAAAACGGTTTGACAGCAGTGCTCCAATACCAGATTGCCACCGAGAATGGTGGCGGATGGTCACAGGTCCAGACAAGTTTGTAGCAATCAGTGCTCCACGACATCACGCTAAATCAACAGCAATCTCTCTATCTTATGTCCTTGCATCGGTTTTATTCAGAGCCAAGAAGTTTGTGTTACTTGTGTCAGACACAGAAACCCAAGCTAATCTCTTTCTTGGAAACATCAAACAAGAACTCCAAGATAATCCCGACATTGTTGAGATCTTTGGAATCAAGAAAGACAAAGACGGAAAAGTAAAGTTTGAAAAGGATTCTGAGTCTGATATCATTGTTCACTTCAACGATACAGACAGTGAAGGTAGTCCGATATCGTTCCGTATTGTAGCAAAGGGAGCTGAACAGAAGCTTCGAGGATTACTCTGGAATGGTTCCAGACCAGATCTGATTATCTGTGACGATATGGAAAACGACGAGCTTGTAATGAACAAGGAACGTCGTCTTAAGTTTAGAAGGTGGTTCATGGGAGCACTCCTCCCTGCTAGATCACAGCATGGGGAGATCAGGGTAGTTGGTACTATTCTCCACATGGACAGTATGCTTCAGAGACTGATGCCTCGTGAGAACGACAAGCAAACAATTGAAGATGGACTGAAGACATACTCCACTAAACGTGGAATGTGGAAGAGCGTGAAGTACAAAGCACACAATCATGACTTCACACAGATGCTTTGGCCAGAACACAACTCAGCAGAAGAACTAAAACGAATCAGGCAGGAATACATTGAGCAAGGATTACCGGACGTATATTCTCAAGAGTACCTCAACATCCCTCTTGACGAAGCTAATAGTTATTTTAAGAAAACTGATTTTCTTCCTATGCGGGAAGATGATTACAAAAAGAAATTCAATTATTATGTAGCCTGTGACCTGGCTATCAGCCAGAAAGATAGTGCAGACTACACCGCCATAGCAGTAGGAGGAGTCGATGAGACTGGTTTCCTCCATATAGTAGACATGATCAGGCAACGCATGGACGGACTGGAGATTGTTAACACTCTCCTGGCTGTACAGCGACTCCGTGATCCAGAAGTATTTGGTATCGAAGATACACAGATTACAAAATCAATTGGTCCGTTTCTTAACTCAGAAATGATCAACCAGAATACTTACCCCAACGTTCTCCTTTTGTCTCCAATGAGACAAGATAAGTTAGGAAGAGCCCGGAGTATCCAAGCTCGTATGCGGGCTGGTGGAGTTAAGTTTGACAAGAATGCAGATTGGTATCAAGCTCTGGAAGATGAATTACTTCGTTTCCCAAGAGATAAGCATGATGACCAAGTAGATGCACTAGCGTATCTTGGTAGTATTGTTGACAAGATGAACAACGCACCAACCAAGGAAGAACTAGCAGACATAGAATATCACGAGCAGTTTGATGATTCTGAAGCTGAAGAAGGTCGCAACGAACACACAGGCTATTGATGACACCACAAGAAGCAATCCAAGAAGTTAACATTGCCAAGAAGCTAACTGCTGAACAACTAACCAAGATTGGTGCAGATGTTGTAGAAGGCTATCAGGCTGATGAAGACTCTAGAAAGGAATGGAAAACCAATCTTGAAGAGTGGACAAAGACAGCCCTCCAGATCTCGGATAAGAAAACATTTCCTTGGCCTAATGCAAGTAATATCAAATTCCCTCTCTTGTCTACAGCAGCGATGCAATTTGCTGCTCGTGCATACCCAACACTGGTTCCTGCTGATGGTAAGATAGTAAAGTGCCGTGTTGTTGGTTCTGATCCAACAGGAGAGAAGACAAACCGAGCTATTCGTATCTCAAAGCACATGAGTTATCAAGTGCTGGAAGAGATGGAAGAGTGGGATGAACAGATGGATCGGTTGCTTATTACATTGCCTATTGCTGGTACTGTCTTTAAGAAAACTTATTACGATCCAGAGAAGCAACGTAACGTATCTTGTCTTGTAATGCCAAAGGATCTTTGTGTAAACTACTATGCAAAGACACTTGAAGATTGTGAACGTACTACAGAGATTCATGAGTTCAACAAGCGCAAGATTGAAGAGAAGGTTCGCAAGGGTCTTTATCTTGATGTTAAACTAGGTGAACCTAGTGTTGATACAGACCAACCAAGTACATCTAATCCTAGTGGAACCAAGCCACCACAAGACGACAACACAACTCCGTATATTATTCTAGAACAGCATTGCTTCCTTGATTTGGACAAGGATGACTACCCAGAACCGTACGTTGTCACAGTAGAAAAAGAATCACAAAAGGTATTACGAATTGCTGCCAGATTTGGTACAGAGGGAGTAGAAGTAGATGAACAAGGAAAAGTCGTTTGTATCCATCCCGATGAGTATTACACTAAGTATTCTTTCTTTCCTAATCCTGATGGAGGTTTCTACGACATTGGATTTGGTAGGTTACTTGGTCCCATTAATGCCAGTGTTAACACTATTATTAATCAGCTTACTGATGCTGGCACCCTTAGTAACATGCAGTCTGGATTTATTGGAAAAGGATTGCGCGTTAAGATGGGGGAGACTAAGTTCTCACCAGGAGAATGGAAGGCTGTAAATGCCACAGGCACAGATATCAAATCTCAGATCTTCCCGCTACCAGTCCGTGAGCCTAGTGAAGTCCTCTTCAAGCTTCTTACGCTTCTTAGCCAATCAGCAAAAGAACTTGCTTCAGTTGCAGAGATCTTCGTTGGTAAGATGCCAGGACAGAACACACCAGCAACCACTACAATGGCTTCCATCGAGCAAGGAATGAAGCTGTTCACAGCCGTATATAAGCGAGTTTATCGTAGCATGGCTAAAGAATTCCGAAAGATCTATAAGCTTAATCGTACCTATCTTGATCCTCAAACAGAGATAGATGTTCTCGATGAGCCACTACAGGCTAGTGATTACGCAGGAAGTGAAAACGATATCATTCCAGCAGCCGATCCTAGTGCAGCCAGTTCACAAGAACGTACGCAAAAAGCACAGAACCTGATGCAAATTATTGGTCTTGGTACTCTTAATCCAATGGCCATCACAGAGCGTATGCTTGAGGCTCTTGAGATTCCAGATCCAGAGAAACTAATGCAGCAACCACAGCCACAGCCAGATCCTAAGGCAGAGGCACTCAAGCTCAAGGCACAACTAGACATGCAGACAGCAGAGCATGACATGGCTCTAAAGGAAAAAGAACTACAACTTAAACAAGCTGGTGAAGCTCACAAAGCTGAAATGGCTAAAGCTCTGAATGAGCAAAAGCTACAGTTTGCTGCTGATGAGGCTGCCCTGAAGATGAAAATTGCAGCTATGGAAGCTGGAGTACAGCAACAAGTATCGCAACAAACTTTGCAACAAAATGATGATACACATAAGATGAAATTGATGCAAGGCTTTGAGCAACATAAAGCAAAACTACAACAGCAAAAAGAAGTCCAGAAGGCGAAACCGTCTAAACCTAATAAATAGGAGAGTACAACTTGAGTTTTATTACAAAGACAGAATGGGGTGATTGGAAGCAAGATAAGGTCACTAAGGCCTTTTATGGTGCTGCTTTTGAACGAGTAGAAGATGCAAAAGATATCTTGTCGATGTCAGCAGGATTAGATCAAGATGAGAACAACTTCTATCGTGGATTTATTGCAGCATATCGTGAGATGGCTGAGTTTAAAGTGGATGATCTTGTAGATGATTAAGCCAATTCTACACAGAGTTCTGGTTAAACCAGATAACATTGAGGATGCAGATGATGTTGTTCGTAGTGCTAGGGCTGCTGGATTAGCAGTACAACTAGACAAGCGAGAACAAGCTGCAATCGAAGTAGGAACAGTTGTTCTAATCGGTAGTACATGCTACAAGGAATTTGGAACTACCGCAGAGGAACAAGGAGTAGTAGTTGGAGCTAAGGTATTCTTTGCCAAGTATGCAGGTAAATCTGTCAAGGATGGTGAAGTTAAATATCTCATGCTCAACGATGAAGACATTATAGGAGTAGTTGAATGAGTGAAGAGAACCAAGTGGTAGAGGAAGTAGTAGTAGAGGAGGTAGTTGTCGAGGAGACAGCACCAGTCGTATCTGAGATTGAACAGCGTGCTATCGAGATGGGATGGCGTCCCAAAGAAGAATTCGATGGTGACGAGTCTGATTTCATTGATGCAACAGAATTCGTAAGACGCAAACCGTTGTTTGAGAAAATCGACAACGTAGGAAAAGAACTCAAGGAAACACGAAAAGCACTAAAGGCTCTACAAGAGCACCATGCAAAGGTACGTGAATCTGAGTACCAGAATGCACTCAAGTCTCTTCGTGAAGAAAAGAAAGCTGCTCTTGAAGCTGGTGATGCTGACAAGCTTATTGAAGTTGATGACAAGATTGCAGAAGCAAAAGCACAAGAAGTAGTACAACGAACAAAAGAAGAAAAAGAAGCAACAACTCCACATCCTAACTTTGTACAGTGGGCTCAAAGGAATCCTTGGTATAGAACAGATGGGGAATTGACAATGGTAGCGGATCAGATTGGTACAGCGTATGCTGCCTCTAATCCACAACTAAGTCCAGACGACGTACTCAAGTATGTGGAACAACGAGTAAAGAAAATCTATCCAGATAAATTTACCAATCCAAACAAGAGTCGTCCTTCAGCAGTAGAAGGCGGTACGGCAACTCCAGTTAGGAAACCATCAGATGATCTTTCTAGTTATCCTCTGACAGACGAAGAGCGCAAGGTGATGAACACATTTGTCCGACAGGGCATTATGACTAAAGAGCAGTACATAGCTGACCTAAAGCAGGTAAAGGGATAATAATGACACAAGAGACATTAGCAACAAAACGTAAATCACGTAGAACAGGGATCAACAAAACTCGCAATGTACTTACAGTAGAGGGGAAAGATCCTGATTACGAATATCGAATTGTAAATGATACAGGAGATCGTATCAGTCAATTTGAAGAACGCGGATATGAAGTCGTTTCTGACAGTAACATTAAAGTCGGAGATCGACGTATCGCAAACCCAACTAAAGAAGGTAGTCCTATCCAGATTTCAGTCGGTGGTGGTCAGAAAGCATTCCTAATGCGTCTTAAAAAGGAATTCTATCTTGAAGACCGCAAAGCAAGAGATGCACTGGTCGACGAACAGGAAAAAGGAATGCTAGCTGAGGCAAAACAAATTGCTGACTACGGTAAAGTAACCGTAACTCGGGAATAACTTTGATGACCTCCATCTTTACTTGGGAAACAGTATGAAAAAATAAACAAATGGAGGTCATTTTAAATGGCAAACACTTCTAGCATTAACGGTTTCCGTCCCGTAAAGCATTTAAACGGTTCCCCTTTCAACGGCCAAGGCAATCTGTATTATGTTGCCAGCGCCGCTGATGAGATTTTTGTAAACGACATTGTAAAACTCGGAGGCTCTGCTGACGCAAATGGCATCCCAACTGTCGATCTAGCTACCACAGAAGTTCCTGTTGGTGTCGTAATTGGCATCATGCATTCCAAGTTTGATCCAGTTGGTAAACTAACCACAGGTTCTACTGCTCTTGATCTACCAACAACTGCTAACATTCCTGCCTCTGGTGCTGGTTACGTGATTGTTGCAGATAGCCCTGATCTAGTTATGGAAGTAGAAACTAGTAATGGTACTGCGGCAGTTGCTGATATTGGCTTGAATGCTTCACTTGCTACTGGTACTCGCACTAGTACTGGTGTTACTAGCCCAGCTACAATTGACATGGGTACTGAATCTACTACTAGTACTCTGAATTTTAAACTATTAGGATTTTCTCAGAGGGTAGGTAATGAAGTAGCAGCCTCTGCTAAAATGCTTGTGATGTTTAACGTCCATCAGTTCGGTTCTGTTGGCACCACTGGCCTATAAAGGAGATCTATAATGGCTATTATTACCTCTGGTAGTTTTGCAAAAGCACTATGGCCTGGCGTTAATGCTTGGTATGGTAAATCATACAATGAGTACACTCCCGAGTGGACTGCTCTGTTTGATCAAAATAAATCCTCGAAGGCTTATGAAGAGGATGTAGGTTACAGTTCTTTTGGTCTTGCTTCAATCAAGGCTGAAGGTGCTGCGGTAACTTACGATACAGCACGTCAAGGCTTCACTACTCGTTACCAGCATGTTGTGTATGCTCTAGGTTTCATGATTACTCGTGAGATGTATGAGGATGACCAGTATGCAGTTATCGGGAAGAAGAAGGCCAATGCACTAGCTCGTAGTATGCGTATCTCCAAGGAGATCACTGCTGCTAACGTCTATGCTCGCGCTATTACCGCTGGCTACAACGGTGGTGATGGTGTTGTTCTACTTAGTGCTTCTCATCCGAAGGTTGCTGGTGGTACATATAGCAACATCATCGGTACTACAGCAGACCTAAGTGAAGCTTCTCTTGAGCAAGCTTGTATTGACATCGAAGGTTTCACTGATGATCGTGGTCTGATCATCGCTGCCAAACCAAAGCAACTGATTATCCCACGTTACCTCCGCTTTGAAGCTTATCGTATTCTCAAAGCTGATGGCCGTGTTGGTACTGATTTGAATGATCCTAATGCTATCAAGGCACTCGGAACATTCGATGATCCAGTTGTCAATCACTTCCTTACTGCTGACCAAGATGCTTGGTATATCCGTACTGACGTACCTGATGGTATGAAGTACTTCGAGCGTCGTGGCGACCAGTTCGAGATGGATAACGACTTTGATACCGAGAACGCTAAGTTCAAGGCCACTGCTCGTTACAGTTTCGGATGGAGTGATCCACGTGGTATCTATGGTTCCATGGGTGCCTAACAGAAACGAAGGGGGTTTCGGCCCCCTTCTTTCTTTACAATTAGGAGATTAAATGGCTGGAGCAGTCAGTGTAGATGGAGTTAAGGTAGCATTAGCGTTGCCTTCATATAGTGGATACATACCAGTAGAATTAGGTCTTGTGTTATCAGAGTTGTCTCGGGATGTTCTCAAGTACGGAGTTGATCTTTGTATCATCTCTGAACGTGGAAACAGTCTCCCAATGACAGCACGAAATAGCACACTAGCTCGTTTCCTGAAGACAGACTACGAATACATTTTCTGGGTAGATGATGATATTATATTTACTGTACAGAACTTTCTTGAGATCTTAGCATTATGTACAACTAGAAAATCAGTAGCAGCAACCTACTGTGCAAGACAAGATGATCCTGTGTTCTTTATCAAGCCTCTTAATAACGAGTCAATAGAGTACACAGAAGATGGGTTAATTCCTGCTCGTGGCTGTGGTATGGGATTCTCCTGCCAACACCGTTCAATTATAGAACCACTCTTAGTAGGTAGGGATACTTATCTAGACCGAGACAAATCAATCGTAACAGACTTATTTAAAACTGGTGTCTTTGATGGTAAGTATTGGGGAGAAGATATGTATTACTTCAATCTCCTATATCAAAGTGGATATCCAGTATATATTCATCCAACAATAAATTTGAAACATGCAGGGCGAAAAGATTATGATCATCGCCTCTTAACAGAAAAAGGAGATTACAATGGCTGTTCGTCCTAACCAACGTATTACTAGTACTACACCCCCAGCAGTAGAAACTCTTGTAAAGACAGTGCAAGTAGCTCGAACTGACTCTACTGCTTTTGAAGCTTTTACACTTCCAAAGAATGCAGTTCTATCTGGTGTATATGTACTTGGTGTTACCAACTCTGATGCAACCACTACTGCTGTTCTACATCTAGGTACTAACCCCGGAACTACCAACGAAGTACTAACTTCATTTAGTGTCAAATCAACTACTGGTCAAGGTTACCATCCTGCTGGTGTTGCTGCTGGTACTAAGATTGGTGTTCAGCTAACTGCTGATACACTTATCAAGGCAGTCTATACTGCGACTGGTGCAGAGACTACTGGTGGTCCTTGGATTGTCAAGGCTGAGTACTACATCCCACCACAGGGTGACACGTTCTAATAGTCTCCAATGAGACCTACAACACGCACTATAAGCGCAACTGGATACACTGATTGGATTCCGGTAGATTACTCTCTATCGGCGTTCAATCTTGGTATTCAAGTAATGCCATCAAATGGTGCTAGTGTTATCTGGTCTGTTCAGACTACCACAGACAATCCATTTACAACACTTATTCCTAAGTTCACTGTAGCAGAAGATCCACTTAGAACTGGTACTAGTTTTGCTATGGGTAATATAAATCAACCCTGCCGTGCAGTGAGACTCGCTGCTACAATCTCTTCTGGTTCTATTGACTTCACAGTAGTTCAAGGAAGACGATGAGTGAGAAGAATCTGGTTGTTGATACTGTTAGCAGCTCTCTAGTTTATATTGGAGAAGCTGCTATTTCTGTAACTCAAGCTGCTGCCTTTTGGAAGATCAAAAGAATCACAACCACAGGTAGTATAGTACAGATTGAGTGGGCTGATGGTAACGAAGATTATGATAATGTTTGGAACAATCGGGCAAGTCTCTCGTATTCATAGGAGTAATTCATGGCATCATTTGTAAAATTTAATTCTTTTGTTGAGGCTGTTGCTGAGAAAGTCCATAATCTTGGTAGTGATCAACTCAAGGTAGCACTAACTAACACAGATCCAACAGCATCAGCAACAAACTATGCTGGACTAACTTCACCATTAGCTACTACTAATCTATCAGGTGCCACTCCTTTTAATGTGACTACTTCGTCAAGTTCACAATCTGGTGGTACATATTCTCTTGTTTGTGCAGATTTGACTTTAACAGCAACTGGATCAGTAGGTCCATTCCGCTATGTAGTGCTGTATAACGACACAGCAGCCAGTAAGGAATTGATCGGGTACTATGACTATGGTTCTTCAGTAACTATGGCTGCTGCCGAGACATTCCTGATTGATTTTGGTGCTACTGTTCTAACAATTGTATAAGGGATAATCATGGCAACCTATATCGAACTTCACGCCCTACGCGGCAGTTCCACAGTATCAACCCTTCAGCAGAAGATTTCTGTTGGGATCGCTATCAAGGCAACGGCAATCGCCAAGTCGGCAAACCATACCGCCGCAGCGAAAGAGTTTGCAGTTGCGGCCCTGAAGTCGCCGGAGTCCTACCTAGATCCGGTCATGAACTACATCCTAGCGGACAACTCGGGCCTGGCTACCTCGGTTATCACAGGGGCATCTGATGCGACCGTGCAAACCGCAGTTAACGCAGCGGTCGATACGTTACTGGCGGTGTAATCATGGCTACGGCAACCATCAACTATAGCGCCAACACGGCGATTACGATGACGCTATCCGCTCTTGCGGCGTCGGCGACGTATATTGCTGGCCGTGAATCCAGTGAGATCGACAATACGACCAATAAGTATCTTGACGCCATTGTGTCTGGCTCTTTCACGGTAGGCACTACTCCGGCCATTACTGGCGGACTCGCCATATATGTATGGGGTGCCGATACGTCTCTTGCGACAACGCCGTTGAAAACGCTTGATGGAACCGACAGCGATGAGGCCCTAACGACTACTGAGCTTGGAATGCTGGCGTTCGCGTCCTTTACTCCTGTTTTGGTGAATACCAGTGACACGAAGTACTTCATCAAGCCGTTCAACGTAGCTCCGCTTTTTGGCGGTGTCATGCCAAAGTTTTGGGGATTGTATGTTGCGCACAGTATGACAGCGGCGCTGAAGACGGATGCGGCTAACAACAACAGCTTCAGCTTCAACGGCATCAAGTACGACGTTGCGTAATACACCATGAGCATTATTCAGCGCGTGCCGTGGAATGTCCAGCCGCAGATTGAAGTAGGTATCAACTACGGAAATCCGTTGACGGCTGGCCTTACATCGGTGGTCAAGGGGCGTGGGTCTCCGCTGAGAAACCAAATAAGCAATTCCGTACTGGGGACAACAGGAACAGTATCTACAGGTGCTATCGGCCCACGCGGACTAGCTGGGAATGCCGCTACAGAATCCGGCAATTCGTCATGGCAAGACGGGCTTTCAGGAACTTTGCTATCAACAACCGGAGCAACAGTTCTTGCGATAGTTAAAAAAACAGATAGTACGAATCGGCAGTCGAGTTTGTTCTACCACGGAGACGCAACTGCCGGGACTCCTGGTAATTTTTTCAACTTGCATTTCCCTTGGAGTGATGGCAGCGTCTATGCAGATTTCGGAGGAATTTCTGGAAGTAACCGCATCTCTTATGCGGGGCAAAGTTTCGGTACAGACCTAGTTGTAATCTTTGCTGCTGGAGCCGGAGGAAGTCGAATACTTGTAAATGGCGTCGTCAAAGCATCACAAACAAGCGCATTAACCCGTACCGACGGCAATACGACAACACAATGGAATCAGTATGTACCGGCATCGTCCGGGTTTCGTTCCGATAGAATAAATTTGACTTTGGGCTGTGTATGGAAGCGTGAGCTAAATTTAGCTGAGTGTTTGACTCTGTCAAACAACCCCTGGCAAATCTTCGCCCCGCTGTCGCGCAGGATATGGGCTCCGAGTGCGGGGGGAGGACCAACTTATACACTACCAGCTTCAACTACTTCTTTTGCTTTATCAGGAACAGCAACATCACTTAAGTTTAACAGAGCCCTTGCAGCAGTTTCTGGTTCCTTTTTGTTAAGTGGTACAAATGCAAGTCTTAAATTTAATAGAGTCTTATCTGCTGGTTCTGGTGTATTTTTACTAACAGGAACAAATTCTACACTAACATATAGTGGTGCTGGTGGTCCTACATACACAATCACAGCTTCAAATGGTAACTTTGCTCTAACTGGAACTAATGTTACATTTAAACGTAATCGTGTTATCCAACTTGGTACTGGTAGTTTTACATTAAATGGAACAAATGCTACTTTAACTTATTCTGGAGCACCTGCACCAGCAGGGGCTATTCTGTATTTAGATTTAATATCTGGTAAAGTACTTTTACTTAAGCAACTATAACTGAGGAGTTTACAACTAATGTACGATGAAGTAATGCAACTGATTGCACTAGCCAAGAATGACGAACAATACTTCAAACGTATTGAAGATCTTAAACAGAAACAACTAGAGTTAGCACATGTTCTTGAGATTGCAGAGACACTCAAGGAAGCAGACATGCATCTTGCTAATGCTAGACAGCAAGCTACTGAGATTCTTAGTGAAGCAACAAAGGAAGCAGAAGCAATCAAAGAAACAGCACAGACATTTGTTACTGAATCCAAGTTACTCCTTGATAAGAATAAATCAAAAGCACAGGGACTGAAAGAACAAGAAGCTAATCTACGTAAAGCAGAACAAGACTTAAAGAAGATTGAAGACGAGATGAAAGAGTCTATTGCAGACCATCGTAAACTTACAGCGGAGAGAAGTCTTGAACAGCAAGCAGCACAAAAGATTCGTATTGAATTTGAAACCAAACTAAAGAAGCTACGAGAAATAGCTGCAACCTAACAAAGGAATATAAAATGCGCCCACAGAGTATCACAGTTTCATCAGCTACTTCTTCCCCTTGGGTTAAGTTAGATTACAGACAATCGCCATTCAATGTTGGATTTGGTTGTGTAGTATCCGGTGGAGGTTCTCTTACTTACAAAGTAGAACATACCTTTGATGATACTAATGATACAACTATTACTCCCACTGCTTTCACACATAGTACTGTTTCTGGTAACACAGCTAATGCAGATGGTAACTATGCTTTTCCTGTACAAGCAGTCCGAGTAACTGTAACTGTCTATGGTAGTGGTAGTGTAACAGCTACCTTTCTACAAGGAGTTAGGTAATGACAGTTTCTATGTCTAATGGAGTTTCCCTTGGAAATCTTGTCACGGCGGCGACTGATGCTGTTACGGGTGACGTAGCAATCTCTGGGGGCGGAAATTCCGACTTGCTGGCATACACCGGCCTGCGCCCTGCCCAGTCACGAATCCTTAAGCGGTTTGTTGATCTGGCGAACGTCACGAAAACAGATTCAACGATCTCAACGGTACTGTCTATTGACCAAAACAGCCCATTCGGTGGGCCGGCGATGAAGGTCGTAGCGACGGCCGGGGCTTCCGGTTATGTGCAATTTGATTTGACGAATCTGAACATCCCGGACTTCGACGGCAACGTTGCAGCGGCTCAGGTTTACACCGCGCTCACAGGAACAGCGACGGATGTCGCTACCCTGACTCCAAACGCAACGCCTACCGTTACGCTGGCAGCGGCAGGAACGGGGCTTTACCTGTCACTTACCACAGGGCAGGGATCGGCTGCGACTGCTGACATATTTGTCTACGGGCGGCCCGCTTAACCATGAACCTCCACGAAACCACACATTCCAAGATAAACTTGGAATTCGCAATCACATTAGATTGAACGTTCCATGACACCAGAAAGAATCTCAGCTACTACTATGTACGGAAGTGGACTAGCTACATTTATCTTTGGATTAACTGCACAAGAGTTTGCTTCTATTACTGCTGCTGTAGTTTGTGTTCTTTCTGCCATTGCCACAATATGGATTACGTACCACTTCAAGAACAAACATTACCAACTCCAAAGAGAAGTAATGGAAAGAAACACAATAATGCATCTTCCTACTGCTATAAAAGATGATTAAGAAAATTATTGTTCTTATCTGCACAATCATAACACTATGGTTCAAGACAGCAAAAGCAGAGATAACTAATGCTGTGTCGGGTATCCGAGGATGAGTAGGGGCTGGACGTATGTCTCTGGTGACTGGAACCTGGTCTGCGATGTCTGCTCGAAGAAGATCAAGGCATCCAAGTCCAAAGAACGCTGGGACGGTTTCCGTGTTTGTCATGGATGTTGGGAACCAAGGCACAGTATGGATTTCATTCGTGCTAGAACAGACAAGATTACAGTACCCTTCGTTCGACCACAATCAACAGAACTCTTTGCTGATGTTTCTTATGTTACTATTTATGTAGATGATGGCTGGGTTGAAGATGTTGGTATTGGACCAACAAAGCAAACATATTTTGTAGATTTAACTTAATAGGATTTATATATGTCTACTATTGTAACTAGAGCTGGAAAAGGGGCTTCGCTAAGTTGGGTGGAAGCTGATGCAAACTTTACTAATCTGAATACTGATAAAGCAGAGACAAGTACGCTTTCTGCTTCTTCTGGTTCCAATACTATTGGATTTATTCAGGCTGGAGCAGGTGCTGTTGTTACTACTACTCAGTCAAAACTTCGCCAGATTCTTAGTGTTAAGGACTTCGGTGCTGTTGGTAATGGTGTAACAGACGACACCGCCGCCATTCAAGCCGCACATGATGCCCTAGGTGCGGCTGGAGGGGCTATATATTTTCCTGCTGGATATTATCTTACTAGTGCAGTAATCATCAGTTACCCGTGTCTCCTTTACGGGGATGGCGCAATGGCAACATGGGTGATAGCAAAGAATGCTGCAAGTCATGTTTTCAAACTTACTGGTTCTTCCATTGATGTGCGTGATATGGTATTTGGCGCAAACGTCACACAATCTGGTGGAAGTTTTATCAACATAGA
>OFRM01000593.1_pt1 | contig 14440 bp, 15 predicted proteins | sample 1543101 | NCBI WGS metagenome assembly OFRM01 (sample SAMN07774223, study PRJEB24372) | wastewater metagenome | isolation source: Exp Tend VB 0WW | collected 2016-02
GACGACGACGAGGCCGAGCCCGAGGGCCCAGCCGAGGAGGGAGAAGCGCGAAGTTGGGCGCGAAGCGGGTTGCACGGCCCGAGGCTACGGCCCGATTAGACGGGGCTGCTGGGCCGCACGAGATCTGCGAGGTCCGTCTGCCGGCCTAGCCCACGACCTCGTGCGTGATGCCGTCCCAAATCCGATCCTGCGCCCCCTCGCGCGTCCCGCCCCGGAGCGGGGCGTCGATGCCCTTGCGTGCGATCGTGCTGGGGGCGTTGCTGGGCGTCATCGTCACGATCCGGTCGCGGATCATGTCCTCGATGCGGTCGCCGAGTGCGTCAAGCCCGCGAGTCGCCGAACCGACCGGGTCGGGGCTCCACACGGCCGCAACGACGAGGCCGTGGGCGTGGTCCAGAATCTCCCCGATGCGCTCGTCCAGCACGGGCTGCAGGACGGGACGCGCTGGGGGCCGTCGACCGTCCGCGGAGCCCTGCTGATTGATGGCCACGATGCGCGCGACCTCGGGGTCGGTCCAGCCAACCCGGAGCGTTAGGTTTTCGATCTTGCGGATCGCGCGCAGGGTGTCGCCGAACACTAGCTAGTGAACCCCGGTGCCGACGGTGGGAATGCAGTCGCGCAGCGCCATCGCCGTGATGCCGTAGATGGTGCGCCCGTCCAACGAGCCGACCGCGTCGCCGACCTTGACCTGTGCGACCGCGTACGAGGTCGACGCACCGCCCAGCGAGATTGAGGTGGACGATACGGGGCCCACCACTCCGGCAGCCCCCACGCCCGTCACCGCCAGCATGTGCGCCACGTGCCAGGCCACGAGGTCGCTCCACTCGTCGCACAGGGTCAGGTCGGCATAGAGCCGTCCGATGGTCGTGATCAACCTCGCGATCACCAGATCGGGGATCGCATCCCACCGGCCGACCGGGTCGAAGGCGAGGGCTTTCACGTCGGCGGCGGTCGGCACCGCCCGAGGCTACCGGGGCAGCGCCAGCACTCCGGCCCGCCGCGTGGTGGGGTCGTAGACGGCGACGAGGCGTCCGGCCTGGCAGAGCTCCGCGACCGCAAGGCGGGCCCGCTGGCGCCCAGCAGCGTCCGTGGCGAGTGCGTCGGCGATCTCGGCCGTGATGCTGGTGCCGTCGTGGTCGGCGACGAAGGCGAGGACGCGGTCGCAGGTGTCGGCGAAGCGCTGGGCGAGAACGGGGCGAGGCGACATGCTCGGAAAATACCGTCGCGATCTACCCGAGATCAAGGTCAGGCAGCGAGCGGGAGGCCGACCTGTGCGCGATGGTGCGCGGCGATGCGGACGGCCTCGCCCCACTCGTCGTCGGTGAGCACGCCCGTGCGGAGGTGAGCGGCGAGCCGATGCCCGGCGGCCGAGGTGGACCCGGCGAACCCGACGCCGTTCTGCTCCCGCGCTCGGTCCGGATCCGCGTCGGCGAGCGTGAGGATGGCCTGCTCGGCGTGGCGCTCCGCTGCGGTCACGGGCGGGCGGGCGTCGAACAGCCGCGCGGCCTCGGCCTCCCGCGCACGGGCCTCCGCCGCCGCGGCGTCGCGCTCGCAGGCGTCCACGAGGTCGCGCGTCCCCCGACCCTGCACCACGGGCGGGAGACACCCGTCGGCCTCGCCCGCCACCTTGACCAGCCAACGCCCCACGTGGCCGCCGGGGAGGCCCGTGGCGACGCGTGCGAGGCGGGCGAGCAGGGCAGGGTCCCGGATCCACCCGGGCCGCGTGGGGCGTTCCACAGGCGCCGGGGCGGGGGCGGGCAGACCCACGACGACGGCCCCGAGGTCCGGCACCGCTGACACCCGCCCGCCGAGTTCCGCAACACGGTCGACGGTGCCGGCGATCATGCGGGCCTTGTGCGTCAGCAGGTCGGCCATGCGGTCCTCGATCCACGCGTCGCCGCGGAGCAGGACGACGGTACAGGGGAGGGTCTGCCCGATCCGGTGGATGCGCGCGAAAAGCTGCTCGTTTAGGGCCGGGTTCCACTCGAGGTCACAGACCACCATGTCGGCCGCCGCGGTGAGGGTGAGCCCGACTCCGCCCGCCCGGATCGTGAGCGCGACCCCCTTGAGATCGCCCCGCTGGAATGCCGCGACGATCCGCGTGCGCTCCGCCGCGTCGACCCCACCCGCGATGAGCGCCCACCCCGGACGCCTCGCCACGCGCTCGCAGACCTCGCGGTGGGCCGAGGCCAGCACCAGCGGACGGCCCGCGGCCTCGCACTCCTCCACGAGCTCGAGCGCGGCGGGCAATTTGGCCAGGGCGAGCACACGCCGCGCGGCGGCCATCTCGCCGATCTCGCTGCCGGCCCGGAGCGCGGCCTCGATGGCCTCGGCCGTTGCGGCGGGGTCGGCTGCTGCAGCATCGACCGCGGGGCGGAGGCGGCCCTCGATGGCGGCGGCGAGTTCGGCGGCCTGCCCCTCAATGGCGACGCGGCGCTCGAGGATCGTGAGCGATGGCAGGTCCTTGGCCACGTCCGCTTTCGTCCGGCGCAGCGAGACACGGGACAGGGCGACGGTGGCTGCCGCGGTGGGAGTCGCTTCGGCGCTGTGAATGGCCCCGCCGAACGCCTTGCTAAACGCCGTCCACGATGAAAAGGCGGTCTTGAACGCGCCGACCGCTTCGAGGACCGCTTTGAGTTCGGCGGGGCGATTGCATACCGGCGTCGCCGTCACCAGCAGGCGCCGACCGTCGACCTTGCCGATCGCCGCGAACACGGCGCGGATGGCCTTCGCGCGGTTCGATCGGGCGTTCTTGACCACATGCCCCTCGTCGGCTGCACCGTCGACCCCGCGCGGACACGGCCCGGCGGCGGCCACGTCGTCCGCGTTCACCACGTCGTAGTTGACGATCACGATCTCGCCCGGCCCTGGCCAGCGGAAGGACCCGGCGCAGCGATTGCCGTCCGAGGTTTCGGCGCAGGTGCGGAGCCGTGGAGCGACGGTCACGCGCTCGCACACGTCCGGCATGAGCGGGACGGGGCGGTCATTGATGACCCTGACGAGGACCCCGTCAACCTCCACGCGCTCGTCGGTCGACGCCCGCGGAGCGGCGCCACCCTCGCCCTCGGCGCCCGCGACCGACACGTCGCCGATGAGTCGGGCCCGCGAGACCTTGCCGCGCCCGAACCCGGCCGCCGGGGCGGAGCAATGCCCACCCGGGGCGCACCCGTCGACGCCCACCCCGGCAGCCCCCTCGACTTCGGCGGTGCAGGTCGGCCGGGTGCCAGCGTTGCTCTTGACCCCATCAAGGACCACGGGGCGCAAGTCGGGGCGCCACATGGCCGCCTCACGCTCCCACACGCCCTTGACCGACGCGGGGCAGAAGACGACGATCCGGTCCCCGAACGCGAGGAGGATCTGCATCGTCTTCCCGAGGCCCATGTCATCGAGCAGCGCGCCGGCCCGCGTCGCCCGCACCCACCGGATCCCGTCGAGTTGATACGGCCGGGGCACGAGACCCCGCTCGGCCAGGGCAGCGACCACCCGGCCGAGCTGTGCGTCGGCGTCGGCCACCACACCCCCCACGACTTCGCTGCCGGCCCGGAGGCGCGTCGCGGCCTCCTCATCGACCGCCCGCACCTCGAAGCCCGCCGACTGCAAGGCAGCCACCGCACGGGCCGCTGCGGGCCCATCGCCGACCTGCCCCTTGCTGGGCTCGGCCACGAAGCGCAACTCACCGACCGCGCTCCGGTACGCTGCGAACGCCGCGTCGCCGTAGCGATCCGCGAGGCCGAAAAACAGCCCGCCGGCCGCCTCCCGCTTCGTCAACTTGTGGCGCCCCTTCCCGCCGGGAGGGGGCACGCGGACGAGGACGACGGGCAGGGTGGTGGGCATGAGTCAGGATCCCCGGTCGGTGCGGCGAGGTCTAATCAGGTGGTGATGCCGGCGGTCAGTACCGTGTGCATGTGAGCCTCGACCGCGGCCGCGCAGCGATCCCGATGCTCGGCGGCGTTGGCCCAGTTCGCGTTAGCCGTCGTGACCCGTGCCCGCGTCGAGCCCGGCTGTAGGCGGTGCCGGGCATCCTGCGCGCGGGTGCTCGCGGTCTGTGCGTCGAGATAGCGCTTGAGCAGGAGGCGGAGTTCAGTGGCAGAGTCGACCGTGAGCATGCTGTGAATATGGGTCCGCCACACCCGCCGCGCAAGGTCTATCTTCGCGCCTCCGATGAGACTTGACGCGGGGTCCGAGACGCGCCACGATGACCCCATGACAATCCGGGATTTGGTAGGGTGGGCAGCGTGGGGTGCTGACGGGGTGGACAACGCGGCGACGCATGCGCAGGGGGCGGAACTGCTCGGGAGGCGGATCATGGGGTACGAGGGAGATCTCTCCGCTCACATGCTCCTTACCGGGACCGTGGTGGGCGTGACCTTCGAGTCGCGCTCGTGGCGGTGGGTGGTCCGCACGGCGTCGGGGTCCCTGTATCGACTCGGGGACTCGATGCACCGCACGGCCCGCGCGGCGGCCGACGTGGCGTCCGAGACGGTGAGCCTGCCGCGGGCGGCATGAAAAAGGCCCCGGAGTCACCTCCGGGGCCTACGCGTCGTCGCGTCAGGGACTACTACAGGGCGGGATCGCCAGCAGCAGCGCGGTAGATGATCTTGCGGCCCTTGGGCTCGAAGTCGACCACACCGCCGCTCGACTCACGCATGACGGTGGAGTGCTTGCCGTAGTGGTCCGGCCAGGTCTTGATCTCGAGCTGCCGCCCAACGACGTGGGCGAAGACCTCCGGATCGTCGCGGTAGACCATCGCGCAGGAGCGCTGCTCGCCGCCGACCCGAATGCCGCCGGACAGGCGCGCGGCCATGGTGGCGTTGATGCCCTTGCTCTCGATCTTCGTGATGGCCGCCGCGCCCAGCGAGCGGAACTCGTTGGCCACGACGATCTTCTTGATCGAGGGGGCCCGGCGCATGAAGTTCTCCAGCGCGCTCTCGCCGGGGGTCGTGACACCGTCGGTCCACATTTGGCGCGCGAGGTGGGCGTAGGAGGCCGGGTCCATCGCCAGGGAGTCGGCGACCCGATCGTCCTGGAAGTTGACATCGGTGGACTGGCTCGACACGAGGCCGAGCAGGTTGTTGACGTTGACCTCGGGGTCCGTGCCGGCGAACTCGGACTGCGTCGCGGCGGTGGCGGGGGTGCTGCCGTAGAGCAGGCCCGGGAGGCCAGCGGTCGAGAGCTGACCGAACGCGGCGATCCACGCCCGCTTGCGATCCATGGCCCGCTGAGCGCCCGTCATCTTCTTGTCGACCAGCGACCACGGCGGCCCGCCGTTGGCACGCACGGCCGCCTCGATCTCGAGTTCGCGGTCGGTCCAGTTGGCGCCTTTCTTGTAGAACCGGAGTTGGCGCAGGACCGACCCGCGCTCCGCGTCGGCACCAGTCGCGCCCATCGGCTCGAAGGTGTCGCCGAGCTCGGCGTCCTCGTCGGTGTCGATCTCCTGATACTGCAGGTACTCGGTCAGGACCGTGCCGATCGTCTCGGTCGGGATCACGTTGAAGATCGTCGGCGAGGCGTAGCGCTGCTTCAGGACCCGGCCGAGGACGTGGACCGTCTCGGCGTGCAGCCACACGGAGTCGGCGTCGGTGCGCATGCCGGAGCGGGCGGCCGGTTCGCGCAGCCAGCGGGTGAGCCACTGCTCGAGCGCGCCCTGATACTCCTCATCGGCCTTGATCGCGGCGTCGCGGGTGTTGAGTTCGCCGGCCACGAAGGCATCGACGATCTGCGCGGCGCGGGGGACGTGCCGGCGCATCGCGTCGACCACGACCTTGTTGCCCGGCATCGAGTCGCGCAGGGCGAGGTAGCGGGCGGGGAGGTGGGTCTGCGAGTGGTCGATCTTGGCGTGCTTCGACCACCGCACGCGCGGCTGGGGCTCGAAGGAAACGAGGGCGCTGCCGTCCCGGCGAAGGCCGTAGGCGAACTTGGAGAGGTCGGGGGTGGTCACGTGTTGGGCTCCTAGGCGCGGCAGGGAAGGGTGAAGCGCGGGCACTGCGAGGCTACGCAGCGCCCGTCAGCGGCTAGCAGCGGAACTCGAGGTATCCGACACTGGCGGTCGCGGCGTGGGCCTTGCCCCAGCGCGAGCCATCGAGGGCGATGGCGGTGGGAGCGACCTGCGCGACCGTATTGGTCACGGTGCAGGCGGTGGTCGCCGGGCTGTACTCGGCGAGGGTCCACGTGGTCGTCTTGTCGCGGGCGACGAGGGTCACGGTGGCCGACAGAACCGTCGCCGTGAAGCGCGGGCCCACGATCGGGTCGGCCGCGATCTTGGCCTGCAGGAGCGTGGCGGTCGCCGCGTTGCTGGCCCCGGTGGCGACCGAGACGACGTAGCCGTTGAAGTCGATGCCGACCGCGTCGGTCCCGTTGAAGGCCGAGATCACGCCGGTCCACGTGCCGAAGGTGCCGCCGTCGTTGCTGCGGAACTTGCCCGCGTCGACTCCGCTGATCACGACGTAGGGGATGCCCAGCATGAGCGCTGCACCCGGCGAGTCCGCGAGCTGGACCTTGGGATAGCCGCCGGGGATGACGGACAGGTCGCGGCCCGGGGGCGTGCCCTTCGCCGGATCCCACCCCGCCAGCGCGAGCGAGTAGGGGGTGTGGCGGAAGTTGCGAAGCGCCACGCCGAAGATGTCCGCGGCGACGGTGCCCGAACCCGGCGGCTTGACGGCGCCGAAGTCGGAGGCGTCGCGGATGACCGCGGTGCCGGCGGCGACGTAGGCCGGAGCCGAGCCGCTGGTGACGGTCGTGATCGGGGTGAGGTCGGGGGTACCGGGGGTGTAGGAGGTGATCGTCGGGTCGCTGAGACCTTCGAGGGTCAACTGCACGTCGGCGCCGCTGACGGCCGCGAGGGCGACGGCGCGGTGAGTGGCGAGGGCGTTCCACAGGGCGACGAAGGTCGCGGCCGTGGTGGCGCCGGTCACGGGGTAGGTGATGCCGTCGATCACGAAGCCGACGACGCCGCCGTCGAAGCCCGAGGGGGTGGCGGTGATGACCTTCGAGGTCGGGGGCACGGTGCCGGCGACGTGGCAGTCGATCCCGCTGATGTTGGGCGAGTCGGCCCACAGGCTGCCGGCCGGGTTGGCGCCGGTCTCGCCGCTGTAGTCGGTCTGCGGGAAACCGGAGAGAGAACCGAGGAGGGTGGATGCGAGGGTCATGGCTGCGAGGCTCCGTTCGAGGGCAGGGGGTGTCGCGGCCGGTTAGCCGTCGTCGTAGAGGGCGCTGGGCGTGTGGGTGGGGGCCGCGTCCTGGCGCAGCACCGGGGTCTCGACCGACGGCTTGACCGGGTCGGGGACGACCTTGACGGGCGCGGGGTCGCGGCCGCCGGCGGTGGACAGGGCGACGTAGGCCGCCTCGATCGCGTCGACCGAGTCGCGCTTGAACGAGTCGCCGAGGCGCGCCTTGACGGCCGCGCGCTTGACCGCGAAGTCGTCGTCCGAGTCGGCCACGTCCAGCTTGCCGCCCGCGACCTTGGTCGCCTCGAGGATGAGGCCGAGTCGCTTGGCCTTGCGGGCCTCGGCGATCAGCGGGGCGACGAGCTCGGCGTCGGCGGCCATCTTGACGGCCTGCTCCTTGAGCGTCGCATTCTCCGCGGCGGCCTCGCCCACGGCGGCGTCGGAGGCGGTGAGGTCCGAGGACATCCCGCAGATCTGCTCCGCCATGCTGGCGAACAAATCAGCGATGGGGCCGGCGAGGTCCGGGGGGAGATTGATCTCGATGCCGTCGGCCTTCATGGTCGACTTGGCGCCGGGGAGCGCGGAGACCTTGTCGGCGAGGCCCTTCGAGCGGGCGGGGAGTAGGATGGTGGCCACGCCGGGAGGATAGGGAGCGGCCTCCGCGGCCTCGTCACCACGCACGGTCGACACCGCAGCGCGGGCCCGGCACGCCACGCACTCGGGTGCCTCCGCACCGTCGGCGAACGGCAACTCGGTCGCGTTGTCGGGGTGGGCGCAGACGTGGATCCGGTGGAAGGTGGTCCACGAATCAAAGCCACCATCCGACGCGGTCATGGTGCGCCAGCGGGTCGCCACGGTACCGTCCGGCCACAAGACACCATCCATCACGCGCCCGGTCCCCGACACGCCCGACTCGTCGCCGTTGCGGATCATCGTGAACAGGCGCGGCTCGCCGAGGTCGTCTCGCGGCGCGGGCGGGTCGGCGTCCTCGAGCCACCCATCGAGCCGCGGCAGCAGTTCGGACATGGGGCCGCCGCGGCCGCGAGCGATGGCGACGGCGAGGTGATTCGCGCCGAGCGTGCTGGGGTCGAAGCCCTCCGCGGCAGCCGCCACGACGCGGGGATCCTCGATGTCGAGGACGTGCTCGGCGTCGTAGGCCCACACCCGGCCGCCGGAGTCGGTCCACTCGCCAGGGGTGTGATCGACGAGGCACCCGTACCCCAGCGACGTTTGAGTCTTGCCGGCCTCGATGTCAGCGATGGCCGCCGAGCCGTGGATCGCCACACCGGCGACGGGCAGGTCCACGCCCTCGATCTCGACGCGCTCGATGAGGTCGCCGACTTGGCCAACTTGCAGGCCCGCACCCGGCGGCCGGCGGAGGGTGCCATCCTCGCCCGGCCCGCTCGTGGCGTCGGCGCGGGCGTCGAGCATCACGGGGAGCGTCTGCCCCTCCCACGCCTCCGAGGGGTGCCCGTGGGTGCAGGTGAGGCGCTTGAGGGTCTCGACGTGCGAGGCGCTCCACACCTGCTCGGGGCGCCGCAGTTCGCGGGTGATCTTGCCCGTGGCCGCATCCCGGTACGGGCGGACCCCGATCCACGTCAGCGGGACGCGGAGGTGGACGACGCCGTCACGGGCGCTTCGCTCGACGGCCAGCGCGGAGGTGGAGCGGTCGACTCGGGTCTCGGCGCGTAGGAGCACGCGCCGAGGCTACGGATCGGATTCACCTCACCGAGCTCGACCCGCCCGCCCGCGGATCGGCGTCCAATCAGGTCGGCGAACAGTTCGGAACGGCCGAACGGTTGCCGCACAGTAAAAGCCCGCCCCTTGTGAGGGCGGGCCAGTGGGCACGTGAGTGCCCGCGCTTCGGTACCCTCCCCACAGAATCGTGTGGAGGCCGAAGTGCAGGTGATACCCCGGGTGGCGGGGTGGTGCAACTATTCCGAGGCCGTCCCGTGGGCCGCTAGATATGCGGGATCAATAGGCGAATCCATTACGACTCGCGGACGGGGTCCGAGGGCGCGGACGCTGGCCTCCCGCTGCACTTTGTCGAGCGCCTCCGCTTGCAGGTCGCGCAGGCCCCACGGGCGGGTGGGAAGTGCCCAGCGGCGGAGCACCAGCAGCGCGGCCGCCAGTTCGGCGACGCGACCGTGGTCGGCGAGGGTGGCCACGGCGCGGGACCACGTCCTGCCGGCGAGCGACACACGCCAGCCGACATGCAGGGGGCCGGTGCCGACTCGGGAGGCGCTGCGCTCGATCGGGTTGCCGCCCTGCTCGATCCACGCCGCGAGGACCGTCCAGCCGATCGCGTGGACCGGGCCCAGCGGCCTGACGAGGGGTGACGGGGCGAGCGCAGACACCGGCGGCTCCCACGGGCCGGACAGGGCCGCAATGGGCACGGCCACGCCGATCGCGTCCGCGAACGCGCCCACGGTCAGGAGGGCGTCGAGGATGGCGTCGCGCGCCGGGTTCGGGATCCGAGCGCTCACGCCGCCTCCGCGAAGTCGATGTCGTGGCGGGCGGCGGGGCGGAAGGACCGCACGCGCACGGGGAACTCGCCGCACAAGCCGGCGGCCAACAGGTCCATCACCTCGGCGGGGTCGACGGCGCAGCGGGCAAGGTCGCGGCCGGGTCCAGGCACCTCGCCGAAGCACTCGCGCAGGGCGGCGCCGTCGCGCATGAGGCGAGGGGACAGCGCCCCACCGTTGACGTAGACCGCGTCGCCGATGAGGACGCGGTGGGGGCCGTTCCACGCGTGGGCGGTAAAGCCCCCGGGGGCGGCGCCGATGGTGATCGTTTCGGTCAGGGGACCATGTGAGGGGTCTTGCATTGGATTCTCCGGGGCGAGGGTGGAAGCGCGGGCTATTCGACGGGTGGTGTGGGATCGGTCCAGCGGTGCCCAAACAGGGACCTCCGCTCGGGGTCGCGCCAGTTGGCGGCGCTCATGCGCTTGAGCCCGTCGCACCACACGACGAGCCCCATGTGGGAGAGAATGCGGTCGACGGCCTCGTCGGTCAGGTCCGGCACGAGGTCAGCGGGCGGAAGGCTCACCGGCGCACCGGCGGGACCGGCGGCGGAGTGGGGTCGCAGCGGTGCGAAAAGACCCCGCGCCGTTGGCAAACGGGCGGGGTCGGCGCGAAGGTGTCGGAGGGAGTGGGGCCGAACGGGTAGAAGTCGAGGGGAGCGGGGGAGGTCACGGTATCAATATGGGGCTGCCGGGCGCGGGTGTCAAGTCCCGTCCGCTTCGAGGACCCACCCGCCAGGCACGCGTGTTGCCGTGCCAGCGTAAAGGAGCACGCGAGTACCGCACGGGCAGTCGATCCAACGGTTGCAACCGAGGAGGGAGGCGCGGCCGATGAAGGTCTCGCCGGATTCGCACGCCCGGTCGAGAGTCCCGCTTTGCCGCAGCAGGAGGGCGTAACGGCGCTCACGGCCGCGACGGTGGGGCAGGGTGCCGTGGTCAGGTCTCCTTGATGAAATAGGCTTTAGCGTCGCCCGGATTCTTCCATCCCGGGAATGAGCGGCCCCATAGACCGCCACCCCTCACCACCCAATCCGAGTACGACGGGCTGTTTTCTACGGTCGGCATGATGTCGCGCTGATCTGCGTACAGGGCCGCGTAGAATTGCTCGTGGGTGACTTGAACGAAACTGGGAGGGACTGGAAAGGGCTGCATGGTTGTGGTCTCCTCGGGGCGTTGCATCAGGCGGCGAGGGACTGGGCGGGCGCGTCGGCCGTGAGGGTGTCCGGCAGATCGTCGGCCTCGACCCAGTAGGTGAGGTCGCCGATCCCCATGTCGGCGCCGTGGGTGAGCTGGGCGGCAACGGCGTCGGCGAAGCCGTGATCGGCGACGATGCCGGGGGCGCGGGTCTCGAGCGCGTCGTCGTCACCGCGGCGATCGGAGACGGTGGCGAACGCCATCGAGCGGAGTTGCTCGGCGGTGCGGTCATGGTCCACGAGGTTGCCGCGGGAGTCGATCAGGCCGGCGAGGCGGGCGACGTTGCGCGAGATCAGGGCGAACTGCCGGAGGCTCACGAGACGGCGCGGATCGGTGCCCTTGACGGGGCGGCCGACGGGCTGGCCGGCGTGGGCGTGCCGGGGGCTGGAGAGAGAGATGACGTTGGAGGTTTGGCGCGGGCTGCTCATGTGACTAAGGTAATCCCGCCCACCATTCGGCGCAAGTGGAAAGTGATGTCTAACGGCGTTTATTATTGCGTGCGGTAACGCTCCGCGCGTTTGCGGCCTCGTTGTGGATCAGCGCGTCGAGCATCGAGGGGGGAGGTCCGTCGCACCCGGCGGCCTGCCATTCCTGCACCGCCCACTCGAGCAGCGCGTCGGTCAGGTCCCCGATCGGCAGACCAGGCGGGCACCACTCGGCGGTCACGACGCCCTCACGCTCCTGCAGTTCGCCGAGGCCGGCGCGGACGAGGGTCAGGAGGCTGCCGGACAGGACGCGCCACGACTCCGGCCGGTGCCCCTGGCGAACGGCCACGGCGGTCCCGTTGCAGGTCAGTAGGGCGCGCCGGGCCTCGGCGAAGGTGGGCACGAGGAAAGCCACGCAATCGGCCCGCTCGTCGCGCAGGACGGCGACCAGCGTCTCGACCTCGTGGCGGAGGTGGGGGCGGACCGTGGACCCGAGGGACCGTGTCGCCCGCTCCTGCAGGGCGAGGAGGCGCTTGATCATCGCCGGGCGGGTGAGGTCCTCGCGCACCGCGGCGGCTTCGGCGTCGGCGGCGGTGAGGGCAACGAGGGCGCCCCACGGATCGGCGATCTCCCCACAGCGCAGCAGGGCTCCGAGGGCGCCGGGGGTCTCGCGCTCGAGGGCGTCCAAGACCGCACCCTCCCGGGCGTCGGCGGCCTCGCCCTCCTCACGCTCGCCGAAGTCGGCCAGCACCCCGGCCCACGCCTCGACGTGTGCGATGACGCTGGCGAGGCGGGGCAGTTTGACGGCCCGGACCACCTCCCGGATCGCCACGAAGCGAGGCGTCCCGGGCTCACCCGCGAGCAGTTCGGCCGCGAGCCGCCGGGCGTGGAGGTTGCGCTCCGCCCCGAGGGAGGGACGCCAATCACCGCCGGGGAGGATCTCCCGCAGGTAGCGTTCCTCGCCCGGCAAGCGCTCGGCCTCGTCACGACGGCGCGTCGCGTCAGCCATGAAGGCGTCGGCCAACGCGGCCCGACCCTCGGCCTCGTGAGGGGGCACGGGTTCGTGATTCGCGGCGAGCGTCGCGGCGAGGTCGGCGGCTGACATCGTCCCGTGACCCACGACCACGCCGTCGACCAGCGCCACGACCGGCCGCTCGTCCGCGGTGGCCTTCGTGGACTTCGGCTTGGCGGCGGGGCGGGGACCGGCCAGCGCGGCCCGGCAGGCGCGCCACGTGGCGGTGGCCCAAGCGAGGGTGGAGTCGGAGGCGGGGCGCAGGACGACGCGACCAGCGACGCCCCCGGTGAGTCGCACGGCCGGCAGCACGTCGCCGGTGGGAGTGATCGGGTCGGCGCGGTAGTGGGTGCGGCGAAACTCGCGCTCGCGGACGGCCTGCAACCTGGCGAGGCGGTCGGCGAGGGCTGCCGGGTCCGGATCAGCAAACCCGCCCACTGGGTAGGACTGACCCCGTCGGTCAACGCTCGTCGCAGGGCGCCAGCAGGCCACCTCGACGGCGTGGGGGACGGCGAGCTGCCGGGCGTGGTGCGGCGCGACCTTCCCCGCCACGGTGCTGCGGGCGGCTTCGGCGACGGCGAGGACCACGGCCAGCGGATCGGGGCAGGGGCCGGCGGCGCGGGTGAGGGCGTCCACGACCACAAGCCCGGCGGCCCGTGCGTCGTCGGCGCGGAGGGCGTCGGCCAGCCCGGAGTCGCAGGCGAGCACGGCCGCCCAGCCAGCGGCGCCGAGACCGCCCGGGACGGTGAGGGCGGTATTGGTGACCCACTTGTGCGAGTCGTTGACCCGCAGCCCGAGGGCGTGGCCGAGTTCGCACTCGAAGTCGGAGCCCGGAACCGCGCGGTCGAATGCGGCGTGGGCGCACTCCAGGATCGGGGACCGGTGCCCAGCGAACACGAGGTCGGCGCCTTCGAGGGTGAGGCCGTCGCAGACCGGGATCGAGCGAGTAGGTTTTGCAGCAAAGGGGCGGGCAGTCATGTGATCTCCGGGGCGAGGGTTGGAAGCGCGGGCAAGGCGGCCACGAGGACATCGCGGCCAGATACGGGACAGCAAAAGCAATCGCCCGACACACGGGCGGAGGGGGAATCGGGGAGCGCGTGGGCCCGCTCGAGGCGTTCGAAGCACCACACGCACACGGACACCCACCGGCGGCCTGTGACGGGCGCCACGAGGTCCAGGGCGAGCGCAGCAGCGTGCGCGGAGTGGCCGAGGCGGCGAGCGTTGCCGACGAGGCGGAGGGCGGCATCGGGCATTGAGGTGCTCACACCCCGAAAGCCCCGGCCCGTGAGGGTGCGGGGCTGCCTGCCGGGCAGCGGCTACTCGGGCGCCCCGTGGACCCCGTCGCCGTTCGCGTCCACGGCGGGGCGGTCATTCCAGGCGCAGCGGAGGCAGCGGAGCCACGACCACGCGCCGAAGCGGGGCGTGCCCTCGCGGACCACGGCGCAGTCACCGCCGCACGCCTGGCAGGCCTCCTGCGCGACCTCGGGGCGGGAGATCGGCACCGCGTCGACGAGGTGGCTGGTCGGGCGGCGGTCGGGTCGGTCGCGCTTCGTCATGGTCCATCTAAGATAAGCCCTCCGCAGCCTGCGTCAAGTCCCGTCGCAGAACTGTTTTCGCACCGCTCGGAAACGTTGCACTTCGGCCGAGGTGTGGTAGCGTCCATCGAGACCTGACTTGCGCATAACTGCGCAACTTTACATAACATACACTATCGGCGGGGAAATCGGAGCCTCTACCCACAGCCCCGGTATATCGCGGATCCGAGCGGCGCGCAAGTAATACATGACGGGCGAGGGCAGGGGAGCGGAACCGGGCGGAAAATGCGGCGCTTCCTGCGCAGGTTGGCGGGCAGGGCGGGAAAGCGGAAACTCACGAGCGGCGCGTGGACCGGAGACGCTCCGCCTCCGCCGCTTCGAGGAGGCGGATTCGCACCGCGAGAACCGCGCGCCAGGGGTCGCCAGGCACCAGCGAGGCGAGTTCGCGCCGAAGATCGCGGAGGGTCGGCACAGGATCGGCGAGGATAGTCAAGGCCGATTTGCGTCCCGGGCGTTCACAGCGCACCCCGATTCCCGGCCGAGCCGACGGTGGACAGCGGGGGCAGGGGACCGAGTGGGAGTTGCACCCC
>OFRM01000595.1_pt1 | contig 14404 bp, 26 predicted proteins | sample 1543101 | NCBI WGS metagenome assembly OFRM01 (sample SAMN07774223, study PRJEB24372) | wastewater metagenome | isolation source: Exp Tend VB 0WW | collected 2016-02
CGCCGCTTCAGCCACTTCGCAAGCTCGGTCTCTACTGCGAGTCTCGTCGCGGGTGCGGCGACTCCCCGCCGCATGACCACCTGGTCTTTGAGGAAGCTTTGAGCCTGGGTCACGTAAACGAACGAGTCGCTATTAAGCCCCGTTCCGTGAAACTCCGAGTCAGTGGATAGGATCTTGACGGCGGGCTCCTGTCGTCCTCCCTTCGTCGAGATACACAAGAAAGTCAGCGGATCGGAGGTTTCTGGCCTAACGCTCACGAGGAGGGCCGGCCGATACTTGGTCGTTCCGTCGGCGTTTACCCACGGAACTTCCCAAATCTCCCACCTGGCGAACGTCACTCGTCGTCGCCGAAGTCGATCTGGGGCGCGTTTGCCGCGACGAAGTCCCAGAGGCCCCGGTCGAGGTCGAGGGGGCGCTCCTCGGGCGCGAACCGCGGCTCTCGCAGGCTCACCACCGTCCCGAGCGGGCCGAACGTGGCGGAGCCCGAGACGAAGATCGGCCGTCCGACGAGCGGGCGGAGCTCTTCCGCGCCCTGAGCCCCGAAGGGCACCTCGAGGCGGGGCCCCTCGTCGAACGCCACGCGGGCTCCGGTCTCCGTGATCGCTTCGAGACGGGCGGCGAGGACGACCTTCAACTCGACCGGGCGCGCGAGCTCCTTGCACCAGGTCGCGATCTCGTCCGCCCACGCGCGGAGGCGCGCGGCGCACCACTCGGTGACGGGCGAGACCGGCTGGGGCTGCTTCCTTGCCGCGAGGGTCTCGACCTCCGTGACCGCGCGACGGAGTCCTGCCTCTTGGTCGGCGAGCACGGCGGCTACCTCGTCACGGACCTCGTTGAACTCACGGATGTCGTCGGGCGTCCTCGCGAGCCCCCGGACCTCGTCGGCGCTCTTCACGGCGTCGGCTCCTAATGCCTGCACGAGCTGGGCGAACTGCATGGCTCGCGCCAGGTCAGACAGTAGCCGGAAAGCCGCGGCGTCGGAAGGCGGGCCAGACGTCGAGAGGTGCCGGCTGAACCGGGCGAGGGAGGCGCGGGCCCGCTCGACCTTCCTCTTCGCCGTGCCCTTGAGGAGAGAGATCACGCACCACCTCCGCAGACGAGGACGCGCAGCTCGCGCCTGAGGGCGTCGTCGCTCATAACTCGTCGACCCCGGAAACGCCCCTGGCAACCAGGAACGACCTAGCCCATTCGACGAGTAGTTCTTGGCTTAAGACGCTCTTCTTTATGCCCTTCGGAGCAACACGGTTCAGCGCCTCAATCTCCGACTTTGAGGCGAAGTCGTGCCTTGTCCCGTTTGCTCTTGCGGCGTCGCAAAGGAACGCGACGAGCGCGAAAAGGGCGCCTGGGTGGATGTCGAACGTGTCGTCCGAGCCGAAGGCGACGGCCGAGAACCCCTCGACGGCGGCGGTGAGGAGTGACACGCCAACGAGCCGCGACCGGACCTCACCCTCCTTCACCCGCTTCTGGAGCGCCGCGAGAGCCGAGGACTCGCGGACGAGCCCTACGGCCCGCACGAAGCGGTCGGCGTGGGACACGGGTCACCCGGCCAAGGCGGCGAATGTGGTCTCGGCGTCGAGCACCGCTCGGGCCATGTAAAGGTCTCGCTCTGCGTCCTCGTTCGCGATCGACGCTTCGAGGTCACGCAGGACGACCACGGCTCGCTCGAGGTAGTCGAGGCGGCTGCGCGCGTAGGCGACGACGGGATTTGGAGCGCCGGGATCGGTCAGCAGGCGAAACACGACACCCAGTCCGTCGACGCACTTCAGTAAATGCAGGATCTTTGTGCGCCTGGATCGATCCATAATGTCTATCGTGAGCCTATTGGATTCGATTACGTCTATCAGAGGCAGTGCCTTGTCCAGGCCAGTCCTTTCAATCGCCGCACGACTCACGGCTAGACCGCTCCTCATCATGGAAAGGTCAACGGCCATGACCTCTTCGTGAGAAATCATCTCGCGGGCAATCCAGAAGACCTTGTCCGCCTCCAAGATGAACGCGATCATCTTGGCCCTCGCCGTCACCTCGTCCATGACCTCAGCATAGATCCGGCGCAGCGCCTCGACCAGCCCGCCGCAGAGTTTGAGCAGGTCCAGCGGTTCCGTCGAGAGGCTCGGCAGGGGAATCGCGTCGCTCGTGCTCAAGCTCCACCTCGCGCGCACACCAGGGCTCGGATCTCCGAGAGCGCTCGTTCGACGCCCGCCTCGTCGCCGTCCACCTGGGCGTCGAAGGCGGCGAGGGCGAGGTCCCGGACGCGCTTGAGCGGCGGGCGGGCCCGGACGGGCTCCACCGTCGTCGCGGGCTCCAAGGCCCGGGCGATCTCGGCTTGCTGAGCTGCGGTGGGCTCGGGCGGATCGAACTGACGGGGGGTCTGGGCACCTGTCCGCCCGTCCGTGTAGGTGTAGGTCGGGGGCGCCGGCCGGGTCAGCGGGACGTCTACCACCATGCCGTTGTCGGCGACCCTGGCGAGCACGTCCGCCACGAGCGGGGGCGGGTCAGTCCCGCCCCACCAAGACGGGGGATGGGCCCTGCCGGTCGTGTCGAGGAGCCACGTTGCGAGGGCCGGCGTCTCGGTCACGCCAAGGCGGTCGAGGGCCTCGCGGAGAATTGGGCCAGGGGGCGCAGGCCCAAGAATCCGGCCGCTCGACCACTGGCGCTCGAAGCCCAGCGCGCGTGCCAGGGCGCCTCCGTCCCCGAGCCCGAGTCGTTCTTGCAGAGCTTGCAGCCTCTCCAGGAACAATTCGCCCTTCGGCTCCAGGTTCGGCGCCCGATTCTGTGGCGGAGCCCCGCGCTCGAACCACCAACTCGGCTGCGGGGCTGTGCCGAACGGGTCCGAGAGCCATGCCGCGAGAACCTCTGGCTCGGCGACGCCCAGGCGGCGGACCGCAGCCCGGATCGCGTCGTCAGATGGCCGAGAGCGGCCGGACTCCCAAGTGTGGTAGGTCTGAGTCTTTACGCCAAGTAGCTTGGCCATGCCCTGGCTGGATCCATGGCCTCCGAGGCCCAGCCTCCGCTTGAGCCACAAGAGGCGATCCTGGAACAATTTTTTCGAGTCAAAGTCTTGGTCCGTAGGCGTTTGAGGATCACTCATCGGGGCGCCGGTCGAAATCCATTGAAATCAACAGATCGAGCCCGTAGATTTCCGGTCCAGTGAGGCGCACGCGCAACACAGACCACAGGGGCCAAGAAATGAAGACGTGGCGCCGGGGGGCTAACAGCCGCTTCCGGGTCGCACTCCAGCGCGTCGGATACGACTCGGTCTCGGCCGCGGCCAAGGCGTGCGGACTTGATCGAACCACGCTCCAGCGACTTCTTCGGGACGGGATCAAAGCCAAGACCCTGACCGGGACGGTCGCCGCTCTGAAAACCGCCGGGCTCTACGACCTGTGCGCTCGTGCTCACGCCTGAAACTGTAGCGAGCACGCAACAGATATTCAAGGAAGACTGAAACGATGACCGAGTCCAACCAAAACTCCGCCCTCTCGCGGCTCCTCGCCTCACCGGTCGAACACCGGGGCGTCCGGGTCGTGACGCTCGGCCAGGTCGACGAGGCCCATGGTCGGAGGCCTGACACGGCGGGCCACGGATTCCGGCAGAACCGGAAGCACTTCGAGGAGGGCGTGGACTACTTCGAGGTTCCCTATGAGGAGTGGTCCCGGTTTGGTCCGGAGTTTCACTCCGAACCAAAAACCGAGGGCCGGGGCGGCCACCGCGGCTCGATGATCCTCCTCACGGAGTCGGGCTACCTCCTCCTCGCGAAGAGCCTCCGGGACGACCTCGCCTGGAAGGTCCAGAAGACGCTCGTGCGGTCCTACTTCCGGGTCCGCGAGGCGCTCTCCGGGGGGCTGCTGGAGCGGATCGCGAAGCTCGAGGATCGGGAGGCGACGTTGACGGCGACGCTCCGGCTGATCGGGGAGTCGGCGGACAAGGTGGCGAGCGTGGCGGGGGTCGTGCTCGGGGAGCGTCGCCACTCGCTCGCGCTCCAGGAGAACGCCCGGCTCGCGCTCGCGGAGGGGCAGAGGCTCTTGATCCCCGGAGCGGAGCCGCTGGAGCTCGGGGGCCCGGCGCGCCGACGGAAGGCGCGGCCTCGCCTGACGGACCAGGAGGTCGGGCGTCTCGTCGCCGTCTGGCGGGAGCACGTCGGCGAGTCGGACCGGACGGTCGCGCAGCTCTGCTCGATCCCGCGGCTGAGGGCGGAGCTCGAGCGGCTCGGGCCGACGGCCATGGCGATCGGGAACGGGCTCATGGAGATCGCGGGACGGGTCGTCGGGGGCTCGGCGGTCGAGCGGGTCGTGACGCGGGGGCGCGGGGCGTGGCGGATCCGGCGGTGGGGCCCGGCCGCGGTCGCGGTCACGTGAGCGACGAGAAGGCGAGCCCGCCCGTGGCGCCGCGGCGACCCGGACAGCGCGGGGGGCGTTCGGTCGTGCCGCCGCCGGGGGCGATCTGGCTCTCGGTCTCCCAGGTCGCCGCGGCGCTCCAGCTCGACGTGTGCTTCGTGCGGAAGGAGGCCGCCCTCGCCCTCGTGAGCCGGAAGCCGGACCGGTGGCCGGTGAAGGCGATCGGGTCGGGGAAGAACAAGTTGTGGCGGATCCACCGGAGCGTGATTGAGCCGAAGGGGAACTCATGAACGTCAACCGCGTCCTGATCGGAGGCCGCCTCACCGGCGACCCGGAGAAGCATGCGCTCCCGAGCGGCGACGCCGTCACGAACGTCCGGCTCGCCGTCAACCGGAAGTGGCGCGACAAGACGACGGCCGAGCTTCGCGAGGAGACGTGCTTCGTCGACGGCAAGGCCTACGGCAAGACCGGCGAGATCCTGGCCAAGTTCTTCCACAAGGGGAAGCCGATCCTCGTCGAGGGTCGTCTCCGCATGGAGCAGTGGGAGAAGGACGGGGAGCGCCGGTCGAAGCACGTCGTCGTCATCGACGCCGTTCACTTCGTCGACGCCGGCAAGCAGGACGACGAGGCCGAGTAGACCAACGCCCGCCGCTAGGACGGCGGGCTTCGCAGGACGGCCCCCGAGGCGACCGAGTTGGACCGGCCGGGGGCCTCCCCGGATCGGGCGCGGGGTGCGACTCCCCGCGGCGTCGTAACACGGCCCTCCCCGCTGGGGCGGGGCTGACCTGACGACCACGCGTGACGGGCCCGCGAGGCCCAGGGGAGATCCCATGTCCGAGAACGACAGGGCCGCGAGCGACGAGACGAAGCCGGGCGAGACGGACTGGAGCCGTTTCCTCCGAGAGGTTCGCGAGGCTGGTGGCTCCACGGACATGTCGACCAGCGCCACGGGCCGCTATCCGTGGGCCTTTCACTTCTGCCGAGGACAGGCGGACAAGCTAGGCGAGGTCGTGGTTTACGCCAACTGCCGGGAGCGCGGGGTTGGCAGGGTCATCACGTCGCCTCCGCGCGACTGGAGAACCCGCGAGGCAATCCTCGCGGACTACGCGGACCTGAAGGCGTCGGGCGCCCTCTTCAACGACACCGCGCAGGCGCTCGCTGGGGTGACGACGTGAGCGCCGACCCGAAACCGCTGACGATCAAGGCGTTATCGGAAGCTCTGGACGCGGTTGAGTTCGAGACCCGCGAAGTCGTCGGGGAAGAGCGAGCCCTGATCCGGTTGCGGGACGTCGAGTGCGAGTCCTCGAAGACGGGCGCCGCCCCACGGTGCGGTCACTGCCTCCATGTTCAGGGCGAATGGGAGGCTCGGCTGGACGCCGCTCGTGTCCGCCTCCGCGACGCCAAGGGCCGCGTGTTCGCGCTCGTCGCAAAGGTGACGACGTGAGCGCCACGCCGGCCTCGGACCACGCCTCGACGCTGCGCGGGCTCGCGGGCGGCGTTTTCCGGGGGCTGCACGAGGCGGAGGCGCTCGAGGCTGGCGCCGCAGCCCTGGAGGCCGCGGCGAGGCCGGCGCCGAAGGTGCTCGCCGAGGCGTGGGCGGTCGTCGGAGAGGACGGTAAGATCACCACAGAGTTTGTGCGTGCCGATGACATATACCCGCTCTCTGTACTCGAGGACGCGGACGACGCAGCACGTTCCCTGGGCGATAATCAGTGCGGTCGAATCGTCCGCGTCCAGGTAGTCGAGGTGCCGTCGTGAGCGGCCCAGACGACGAGGTGACGCTCAGGCTGACGAGTGAGGAGGCCCACGCCCTCGTCGTCCTGCTGAAGGACGTGGCCCTCGGGTCGAGGATCCTCATGGTGAAGTCGACGACGGCCCCTGAGGTCGCGTCGGCAGCCCGAGGCGCTGCGGAGGGCTGCGAGCGGATCGCCGCGAAGATCCAGGCCCAGGCGAAGCCGGCGCCGAAGGTGCTCGCCGAGGCCGTCCTTTGCCCGGCTTGCGGCGGATCTGGATGTCATGCTCGGCACTCGACTGATGATGGGTGTTTTGATAAGTGCGATGGCCCCGGCATCACTTACCGGAGACTACAGGTGCCGGCGCCGGCGCCGAAGGTGCTCGCCGAGGCGTGGGGTCTCCGTGACGGCGACGGCTGCGATCTCCGGCTCTGGGCCACGGAGGCGGAGGCCGGTTTCGCGGCCTGCGAGGGCCACCGCGTCGTCTGCGTCCATGTCGTCGAGGTGCCGTCGTGACCGGCGACGAGACGCCCGCAGGCGCGCGGGTCGAGTCCCCGGGGGCGACGCCGCTCCCGGCGCTCAAGCCGTGCCCGTTCTGCGGCGAGAGATCCGCCATTGGACTGGCCCCTAGGCTAGGCGGTCGCCAGGCTCGGTGCTCTGGGCACTCCTGCTGGGCCGATGGCCCTATCCGAAACACCGACGAGGACGCAGCCGCGATTTGGAACGCGGCTCCGCGCCACGGCGAGGATTTCGCGTCCGTCGACGCGCCCGCGACGCCGCTCCCGGCGCTCAAGCCGTGCCCGTTCTGCGGCGGCGGGGCGGTTTTCGACCGCGACGAGTTCGGCGCGTGGGTCGAGTGCGACCGTCGCGTCGGCTACGAACTGGCGTGTTGGCGCGGCCCGAAGCGCTCCACGCAAGCGGGGGCGGCGTCGGGATGGAACTCGGCGCCGCGCCTCGCCGACGGGCTTCGCCCCGAGCCCGCGGCCTCCGGCCTCGACAACGGCTTGCGGCTGCTGCTGGAGGCGCTCGCTCTCGACCAAGCGGAGACGAGGCGGCTCGTCGTGGCGATCGCCTCGGCCCTGGGCGTCGACCTGACGACGCCCGCTCCCTCCCCGAAGCGGACGAGGCGAGCCCTGTGAGCCCGACCGACCTGACGCCCCTCGAGAACCTCGACGGCGAGGACGGGGCCGAGCAGCTCGACGCCGTGCTCGGGCGGGGGCTGCCGCCGTTCGCGTGGGACCCGTCGCGGCCGACGCCCGTCTCGACGCTGAGCCTGGAGGACGAGCCGTGAGCGACTTCGTGAAGGGCCAGGCCGTCGTCGTGACGAGCCACGCCCGGTGGAACCGCCGTGGCGTCGTCCACGAGGTCGAGCAGGGGCGGAACGGGCCGATCGTCCGCGTGAGGCTCGAGGTCGGCGACGGCGAGGGCCTCGAGCGCGGCACGACGACGATCCCGACCTCGTGTCTCGAGGACGCGGACAAGTTCGACCGGGAGCACCCGGGCCTCCGACCCGTGTTCGGGAGGGCGCGAGCGTGAGCGAAGCGTGTGCGGTCCCTCGCTGCACCGAGGGAGTCTCTGTCCGCGGCGTCTGCCCGCGGCACCTCTCGGAGGCCGCCGCCCACCGGCGGAAGGGGAAGTCGTGGCGGAAGGCCCTGGCCCTCGTCGGCGTGCCTCCAGAGGCCGCCGAGACCCTCGGGGCTCCGTTGGCGGGGACCGAGGAGCCGGAGGACGAGGAGGACGAGGAGGGCGAGGGCGAGGCCGTGAGCGAGAACGAGGACGAGGCGTCGGACGGCGAGGCGCTCCGCTGCGAGACGTGCGGAGTGACCATGACTCGGGGGCGAGGCGCCCGGCCGCGTTGGTGCGCCGAGCACCGCGTCGAGGTTCGTCGCGCGGCTGCGGCCGCTCGGCTCAAGGCCCGAGTCGCCCCCGCGCCCGAGGTCGATGAAGAACCGGCCGGCGAGGAGCCCACGGCGGACCCGGAGACCAGTCAGGACGAGGCCGAAGAGGTTGAGGAGGCCGAAGAGGTTGGCGAGGCCGCGCCCTTCTCGGACGGCCAGGCGCTCCCCGACCTCGTCGAGCGCCTCCGCCGGGCGCTACCGCGTCAGGCTCGCGACGCCTTCGTCGCGGGCTACCTCCTCGGTCGAGGTGGGCCATGACCCGAGACGACCTCGTCGGAGAGGCCGAAGCCGCCGTCTGCCTCGCCCTCCTCGTCGCCTTCGCCGCCGTCGCCTGGTGTCTCGCCTGACAGGGGGGAGTGGCCCCTGACGACCGTCGAGCCCGCTCGGACCTTGGCGCGAGCCCGGGGCCTCTCGACGGTCAAACACCCTAAGGAGCAACGCTGTGAGTGATTCAGAGAAGCGCCGCCGCTGGCGGGCGAAGCTCGAGCCGAAGGGGGCAGTCGCGACGCCGGCCGAGGCCGCGGCGATCGAGGTCCTTCGGGAGCTCGAGGCGCGGGACCGCGACCTGCGGGACGCCCGGCGAGAGGCTGAGACCCTCGCCGAGGAGCTTGCGGCCCAGAAGCTCCGCGCGGCGCGTCTCGAGGCCGAGCGGGACGCGGTCGCCCGGCTCGCGCAAGAGGCGACCGAGGCGCAGCGCGCCCGCTCCCTCGCGTGCTCCGAGACCTGCGCGAAGGCGGCGCGGGAGGTCGAGGCCGTCCGCGCCGAGCGCGAGGGGATCCGCGACCAGCTCGGCGTAGCGAACGTCGCCCGGCAGGAAATGGCCGCCGCGTTCATGGCGCTCACGAAGCGGGTCGGAGCCGTCGAGGCGCGCCTTGCGGACGTGCTCTCGCCCCTCGCCGCGTGGGGCCGGGCTCGCGACGTGGGCGAGGCCCGGGCCGAGCTGCGCGACGCCGACGACGGCCGCGGCGGCACGGACAACCCCGACTTCGGCGCAACGCTCCACACGCTCGGGGCCAGCGGTGGGCCCTGACGAGATCGACGCCCTGCCCCTCTCGGCGCGAGAGCCGACGGGGCTCTGGCCGCCTCTCCCGCCCCCGGAACTCGGGGGCCCACCCTACGACGACGACGCCCCGTTCGGGGCCGAGGAGGAAGACGTGAAGGCGACGAAGAACGACGAAGACGCGAAGCCCGAGGCGCCGCCCGACGACGAGGACGGGAAGACGGGGGAGATCGCCCGGCGGATCGTGAAGTGGCTCGCCGAGGGGCTCAAGCGGGAGCGCTACGACGAGGCGAACCGCGGGGCGACGGTCGAGCCCGTCTTCACGAAGGCCGGGAAGCTCGACTCCGTCACGCTCCGCCTCTCCGACGGCCGCCTCTACCGCCTCAAGGTCGCCGAGCTCTTCGTCGACCTCATGTCGTCCGTCACGACGGACGAGGCCCTCCCCGCTGGCGTCGGCTCGGGGACCTGACGCGCCAGGACGCCCCGGGACTCGGGCGCGGCGTTTCTCGCCGCGGACGGTGGAACTCCGTCGCGTCCTCTGTCGTCTGTCGTGCAACCCGGAAGTTCAACACGAGAACCAGGTGAACCAGTGGACAAGGTCAAGAACAAGCTCTTCCTGACGCCGCGGGCGCGGCTGAGCTTCCCCTCCCTCTTCGAGGCGCGGGCCTCGATCGCCGGGCAGAAGCCCAAATTCTCCGCGACCCTGATCTTCGATCTCGAAGCGCAGAAGACGCCGGAGTGGCAGGCGCTCAAGGCCGCCGAGGTCGCTGCGATCCATGAGGAGTGGGGAAGCAAGAAGCCCGCCGGGCTCAAGAGCCCCTTTCGCAAGGCGGAGGAGAAGCAGAACGACGACGGCACCTTCAAGCTCGGCTTCGCCGCGGGCTTCGCGTTCATGAACGTGACGGCCCAGGAGAAGTTCCCGCCCAAGGTGGTCCTCCGCAACGGCAAGGACGCGACGGAGAAGGACGTCTACGGCGGGTGCTACGTCCGGGCCCAGCTCACGGCCTTCGCCTACGACACGAACGGGAACAGGGGCGTCAGCTTCGGCCTCCGCGGCGTCCAGAAGCTCGAGGACGGCGAGGCGTTCGGCGGGTCCGGCCCGGTCAAGTTCGAGGCCCTCGAGCCCCTGCCCGGCGAAGCCGCTGCCGAGGCCATGGGCGTCGACCTCCGCGACTTTTGACCATGACCCCCGAGACCGAGAAGAAGGTCATCGACTTCCTCGAGCGCGGCGTCAAGGCGCTCGAGGAAATGGCCGCGGCCCAGAAGCGCTACGCGGACGTCGACTGCCCGCAGCAGGCCCCGCTCGGTCCCGTGGGGCCGCCGCGGGGCGACGCCTGGGAGCCGCCGGCCCAGCGCGTCGACGCCCCGCCTCCCTCCACTCCGTCGGAGGGGCGCCCGGCCGGCGTCTTCCCGCTGCCGGAGGGCGCCGCCGTCGCGCGGTGGGCGCGGATCCGGGAGGTCGTGGGGGAGCCCCACGCCGAACGCCTCATGACCCTCGACGCCGAGGAGCGCTCCCTCGAGGCCGCTCGAGCCGTCAAGAAGCTCCTCGTCCCCGGCAAGCTCTCAGAGCTCGCCTACGTCGAGGCGAAGCGCGCCGTCGGGGCCGAGGGGGACCGGGTCGTGCCGACGGGGGAGCAACTCCGGCGCCTCGTCGAGGGCGTCCAGGCTGTGCCCTCTGACGTCGCCGCGGCGCCCGTCGCGTGCAAGTCGTGCGGGGCCTCGATCGCCTTCGTGAAGACGAAGGCGGGCCGGGCCATGCCGGTCGACCTCGAGCGGACGCGGGAGGCCGGCCAGGTCGTCGTCACGGACGACGGCGACGTCGTGAAGACGACGGGGGACGTCGAGGGTCGCCGCTCCCACTTCGCCACCTGCCCCGGGGCCGAGGCGCACCGCCGAGTGAGGAAGCTGTGACCGACCACGACGACGCGGGGGAGGCGCCGATCCTCCCCCTCCTCCGGCGGGGGCTCCTCGACCTCCTCGAGGACCGCTCGCCGCCGCACGACGGAACCTGGCTCCGCTACGGCTCCGACCTCTCCCCGGAGGCGTGCGAGCGGAGGATCTGGAGCCGTCTCAACAAGCTCCCCGAGGACGCGAAGGGGCTCGGGGACGAGATCCGGTTCGAGGGCGGGAGGCACTTCGAGGGGCTCGTCCTCGACGCCCTCGAGCGGGCCGGGTTCGCGGTCGCCCGTCAGGTCGAGGCGCGGCCGCGGCGCCCCTCGGCGTGGGCGTTCGCCCCGGGCCACGCCGACGGGGTCGTCACGGCGCCGGACGGCCAGCGTGTCCTCGTCGAGGTCAAAGCGCCGTCGTCGGCCGTCATGGCGTCGGCCCTCGGGAATCCCCGGAAGCTCGTCCGCGAGTCCTACCGCTGGCAGCTCTCCGCCTACTGGCACGCCCTCGCCGAGCTCGAGGAGGTCGAGCGGGCGTCGTGGCTCTTCGTCGACCGCGAGGGGGCACACGAGCCCGTCGAGGTCCCGCTCGAGGGGGACCTGATCGTCCCTCTCGAGAAGATCGTCGCCCAGGAGGTCGAGCGGTCCCGGCTCTTCGGGCTCGCAGCGGCCCCCGACCGGATCGCCGGGACGACCGTCGTCCGCGCCTGGAAGGGCCGCGGGAAGAAGCCGGAGAGGATCCTCAAGGCGTTCGCGCTCCCCGCCTGGCAATGCGGCTTCTGCCCCTACGTCGAGTCCTGCAAGCCGGGCGAGGACGAGACGGAGATCGAGCTCCCCGGCGAGACGCGCGAGCGCGTCCTCGCCCGCGCGGAGAAGACCTGGGCCGACGCGACGAAGGCGGGGAAGAAGGTCGCCGCGCCCCTCGTCGTGAAGCTCCGGGCCGACGGCTCGATCGACGAAGGCGCGGAGACGGACGAGGCCGAGGCGCCGCTCTTCCCGCCGGTCGAGGACGTGCCGGCGCCACCCCCAACCCTCGCCGAGGTCATCGCGGTGGACCCGCGGGCGAACGGCCCGATCCCGGGCGACCCGGGCGCGATCCTCTTCGAGTCGAAGAACGGCGCCCTCGTTCCGATCAAGGACGAGCCCGAGACGGCCCCCGTCGTCGCCCCCGTCGTCGTTCCGGCCAAGGCCGTCGCGTGGGTCGCAGCTGACGGAGTCGAGGTGATCGATTGGTGACCACGCCGACGATCCTCGCGCTCGACCTCGCGACGTCGACGGGGTGGGCGCTCTCGAAGGACGGCAAGGTCACCTCGGGCTCGATCCGCTTCGAGGTCGCGCGCGGCGAGTCGCCGGGCTCGCGCTTCCGCCGTTTCCGGGCGTGGCTCCTCGGGCGACTCGCGACCGACCGGCCCGAGGTGATCGCCTTCGAGCGGCCCATGGCCGTGAAGTCGGCGGCGGCGGCGCAGGTCCTCTACGGCCTCGTCGCCGTCGTCCTGGAGATCGCCGAGGGGGCGGAGCTCGACACGCTGACCGTCGCCCCGCCCGTCCTCAAGAAGCACGCGACGGGGAAGGGCAACGCCGACAAGGCCGCCATGACGACGGCGGCGGCGATCCGCTGGAAGCGCCCTGGGCTCGACCAGCCCGACGAGGCCGACGCCCTCTGGGTCCTCGACTGGGCCCAGGGGCAGCTCGGCGCGGGAGGTGGCTCGTGAAGCTCGTCTGCACCCGCTGCGGCGTCGAGGACGTGCCCCGCGTCGCGTGGGCGCCGCACGCCCTCGGGCGGCACCTCAAGGCGTCGTGCTCCTCCTGCGGCGCCTACCTGAAGTTCGTGCCGCAGACGCCCGCGTGGGTGGCTCTCGCCGAAGAGCCCCCGCCGACCCACCCGCTCTTCGGAGGCGCCCCGTGAGCGAGACGATCAAGGCGCTGACGATCCGCCAGCCGTGGGCCTCCGCCGTAGCCCTGGGCCTCAAGCTGGTCGAGACGCGGTCGTGGCCGACTCACCACCGCGGCCTCCTCGCGATCCACGCGGGGGCCGCCACGGACGCCCTGTCGCTCCTCGGCGACCCGCGCTTCTCGACCTTGCCGCCGCGCGGGGAGCTCCCGCTCGGCGCCGTGGTCGCCGTCGCGTGGCTCGAGGCCGTCGACCTCATGACGCCCGAGTCGATCGAGGCCGCCGGCGAGACGGAGCGAGGGCTCGGGGACTGGTCCGCGGGCCGCTACGCGTGGCGCTTCGGGGGCGTCGTGCCGATCACCCCCGCCTCTCGACCTGGGGCCCTCGGGCTGTGGTCGTGGGAGACGACGCCCGAGGCGTGGGCTGCCTGCCGCCTCCTTGCGGCGCAGGACGGCCGGCCGGTCGCGGCGCCACCCACCAAGGCGAAGAAGTGCCGCGTCGCGGGGTGCCTCCGCTCAATGCACGCGCAGGGGTTCTGCGCCACCCACTACTCGTCGGCGCGGACATGGATCCGACGGGACCGCGAGCGGCGCTCGTGGTCGTCGCCGGAGCTCACGGCCCGGCTCGCCGGAGGGACGACCCAGTGAGCACGCCCGAAGACAAGAAGTTCCTCGCGCTCCGCGTGACCGAGCACGACAAGCCGAGGACGTGCGGGACGCCTGAGTGCTCGCGGCTCGAGGGCGAGATTCGCCGGCTTCGCGTCCTCCTCGGTCTCTGCGCCGCCGAGTCCGGCCGCGACGTGGCCTACGTTGGCGTGTTCGCCCAGGAGAAGGACGACGAACGCCGGCCGGGCTTCGCTCTGTGCGTCACGGCTCCTCGCGAAGAGCAAGAGCGGGCCCTCGCAGAGGTCGTCGCCTCGACGCTGGACGGCTACCTCTGCTCGCTCCAGAAGGACCTCGACGAGGTCGCGCGGCTCCGGGCCGTGATCGAGGCGGAAGGCCCCGTCGTCGATCCGCAGCCCGACCTCCTGCCGTGCCCCTTCTGCGGCTCGAAGCCTCCGCAGGTCCGTCTCGAAGGGCCGCAGCCCACGCTCAACCCTGACCGCTCGACGTTCTCCGTCCGTTGCGTGTGCTGCGGCTTCAGCGGTCCGTGGTCGAAGACGCCGACCGGCGCCGTGAACTGGCCGGCCGGCTGGAACCGCCGCGCGGGGGACGCCGGACCCCGGTGCGTCTTCTTGTTCGGGGGCTCGATCGGCGTCCGGTGCGCGCTCGCGCCGGGCCATGACGGGCCCCACAGCACGCACGAGGGTCCTCCTCCGTGACCAACCGCCCGGACTTGGGCTCCTTCCTCGACGAGATTCACCCGCGGCTCTTCGAGCGTCTCGACTCGGCCTTCCCCGAGTTCGGGTGGGAGCGCCGCGGGGACCGCTGGCAGGCGACCGTCTGGCCCGCCGACTTCCCCGAGCCCGCGAACGAGAAGAAGCCCGACCGTCTGATCGTCTACGCGGACCACCCCGTGTGGATCAAGGTCCACGGCCACACGGTCGTCCGCTTCCTCGATCTCGTGAACGGCGGCCGGAAGCCTCGGGGGAAGGAGTTCCCCGAGGCCGTCCGGCGTCTCGCCGATCTCGCCGGGGTCGACTTCCCCGAGGCGAAGCGGACG
>OFRM01000596.1_pt1 | contig 14398 bp, 21 predicted proteins | sample 1543101 | NCBI WGS metagenome assembly OFRM01 (sample SAMN07774223, study PRJEB24372) | wastewater metagenome | isolation source: Exp Tend VB 0WW | collected 2016-02
AGAATTATAGAAAAACAAAGAAGGGTAAAGCTAACATGTTCAACGCAGTCTATAGGTCAATTAAGAAGTTCCAAAAGAGACATAACGCAAGGGGATTATTAAATTATCATTTAAGAAAAGGACATTTAGTTAAACCTAAAACATGTTCTCGATGTAGTTTAGAAAAGAAAATAGAAGGACATCATCCTGACCATAGTAAACCTTTAGAAGTAGTTTGGGTCTGTAGGACATGTCATAGAATAATTGAGAAATCATCAAATAAGTAGTATACTTTTAATATGGCATCAATCTCAGCTCAAGAGGTAGCAAAAGAAGTTATCGAAAAGGTACGAAATGGTGAAAGGCCTAATTTAGGTGATATTATCGAGAGTAAAGGGTATTCAAAATCAACCTCAACTATCCCAGCAAAAGTAACTAGAACTAAGTCTTATCAAGCAGTTATGTTTCCTGTTGTTAAAGCATTGGAATTAGAACGACAGAGAATAATTAAAGCTCTAGCTAATAAGGATTTAGAGAAAGAAAGGTACAAGGACTTAATAGATGGTTTAGATAAAGTAACAAAGAACCATCAACTCCTTTCAGGTGGAGCTACTGATAGGATAGTGATACCAATTTCTAATATCTTTGAGGATGTTCAAAATAGTAACCAACACAAGGAAAATAGCGAGCCTAAAGAAGCGAATTAGAGCCATACAGGGTGGTACTTCTGCTTCAAAGACTATATCAATTCTTATAGGACTTATTGAGTATGCTCAAAAGGACAAGAAGCCAACACTCACTTCGATTGTCTCTGAGTCTATGCCTCATTTGAAAAAAGGATGTGTGAGAGATTTTAAGAATATCCTAAAGGAGCATAACTACTGGAAAGAATCTAACTGGGCTGAGACTGATAAAGTTTATACCTTTGAATCTGGAAGCCAGATAGAGTTCTTTGGTGCAGACCAAGCAGACAAACTACGAGGAGGTAGACGAGATAGATTGTTTGTTAATGAAGCGAACAACGTATCTTTTTCAGCGTTTGAAGAATTGGAAGTTCGTACTAGAGAGTTTGTATACCTAGACTGGAACCCTACAAATGAGTTTTGGTTTGATACAGAGGTTAAAGAAAAGAGAGATGATGTTGATTTTATAGTTGTTAATTATCTTGGTAATGAAGCGATTGATGAGCAAACAAAGAAATCTATTGAGCAACGTAGGAATCGTAAAGGTTGGTGGGCTGTGTATGGTCTAGGACAACTAGGAGAAATAGAGGGTAAGATTTATAAAGACTGGCAGATTATTGACGACATACCTCATGAAGCTCGACTAGAAAGATATGGATTAGACTTTGGATATACAAATGACCCTACTTCTATTGTTGCTGTTTATTATTACAATGGAGGATATATCTTGGATGAGATTTGTTTCACTAAGGGTATGAGTAACAAACTCATAGCAGACATGCTCAAAGATTTACCTAAAGCTCTCGTGGTAGCTGATAGTGCAGAGCCTAAATCTATTGATGAGATACGAAGCTATGGTGTTAACGTGGTAGGAGCGATTAAACGTAAGACAGTTACTTCAATGAGACCTGAATTGAAAGAATCTAATTCTTATCTCAAATGGTCTATTGGTATTGTTCAACAACAAAAGATTTCAGTTACTAAGAACAGTGTGAATGTGATTAAAGAATATCGAAACTATCTATGGATGACTGATAAAGATGGTAAAGTTTTGAATGAAGCAGAGAGTGGATTTGACCACTCATTAGACGCAATAAGATATGCGATAGTCTCTCTTAATAAGAAATCGTATGACATAGTTATTCCCACTCAACCAAGACAAAGAGTTAATATAGCTGTATAATTTTATGAATGAAACAACTCAAAAAAGGAAAGAAGAAGCCACGTTACTAAACTTAGACCCAAACGTTCCTATTCAGGAAGTAGATGTGTTTAATTGGATAGTACCTGAGTGTTGCAAAAATGGTTGGGCTTCATGTAAGCATTGTGTTAAAAAACAGAAACCTAAGAAACGTAATATAGGACTATAATGGAAAAACTAGATTTGAAACAAGTACCAAAGAAGTTAAAACCTAATCCTTTATTCAAAGGGTTGTCAAGGGATTTAAAAGACCCTAAGTGTTTTGAAGGTATACAGAATCAACTAAGAGATGTGATGAAGTCAGAACACCGGCACACTACAGTCAAAGCCTTTGTTACTTGTGCATGGTGTCAGGCTAACATGAAAAAGAAACAGGATTTGATGAAGGCTTTAGGTTTTAAAAGTATAAATCAATACATGGAGTGGGTTAAAATTATGACCATTATCACACAAAAGAAAAACTTTGAATTAAAATGAAAACAATAAAGATAACAAAAGCTCATAAAGAAAAGAAGTTAAAAGACCAGATAGTTTTACTCAACGATATAGTAAAGATTCGTTTAGCTCCATCATCCATTCATGGTGTAGGAGTGTTTGTTATGAGAGATATTAAGAAAGGGGAGAAATTGTATACAGATATAATTCCTCACCAATTTGATTTACCATACGCTAGGTTTAATAAGTTAGATAAGGAAATACGAGAAATACTACTCGGTCATTTCCCTTTGATTATTGAGGGTTCACACTTCATGTACCCAGTTACAAAGATGAGTGCATACCTTAATCATTCAGACGAACCTAATTATGATGCTATCAATGACGTAGCTCTCAAAGACATTTCTAAAGGTCAAGAAGTTACTGAAGATTACAAACTAATAAAAAACTGGGAGAAGATATTTGTTTGGTTGAAGTAATTTGTTGTGTTATAATTAGAATCAAATGTTTAAACTTAAATGTATTAAATGTCTTGCTCCGTATGAGGACAAAGAGGATGACGCTTATCTCTGTGAGCCTTGTAGAGAAGCTAGGCAAGCTCTAGCGAAGGAGATTGATAAAAAGATAGGCAGTACAGTAGGACAAGAGCCTAAGAGTGAATTAAAAGCCTTTGAGGAGCTTGCAAAAGCTAAAGGTGGATTTAGGGGAGGCGGAAACAACACGGGAGTATTTCTAAATGTAAAAGATTTATAATGAAAAAGAAAACTACAAAGGAAACCATAAAGAAAGAGAGTGATGTTACGGTCAATTATAAAGCTACCATTATCGTTCTTGGTAGAAAGTTTGAATCTGTGGGATTAACTGTTGCAGAAGCTATTTCAAATCTAAAACCTAAGAATGTTAAAGGTAAAGGAATACTTGTTATTGAACGTGGAGAGATTAAGAAGGAGAGAGTTTTAATGCCTTTAGTTACATTTAGATTATTTAATAGCCATGGTTTAACAAAAGATATTGTTCTTAAACAGATATCTACCTTATTTCAAGGAATATAATGCCTCCATCAATTTTTAGTTATATAACGCAAGAAGAGTCAAAGTTTGAAACAGACGATGTTCAAGTAGGTGAGAATTGGTATTGGAATATGAGAAGGCATATTCAGATGATTTTCCATTTAAAGAATGGTGTATTTTATACAGGTGAGAATAACTGGATGAGGGCTTTCAAGAATATCATGGAGCCTATCCTAAACCTTTCGTACTGGACTGAGGATTTGGAGGTTAAAGACGTTGTGTTCTTCTTGGAACAAGGTGATGGAAAGGTTCTATCATTCCTCCTAAAGAAATATCACGATGAAGTGTACACAAGGGAACATGACCTAGATACTCTATTCGATGAGATAACTGAGTCTGATATTGATTACGGTGGTGTACTCGTTCAGAAGGGATTTAAACGACCAGAAGTTTTACAACTCAACTCTGTAAACTTTTGCGACCAGACTGACATACTTGGAGGCGTTATAGGAATTAAGCATAACTTCTCTCCTGCAAAGCTAAGAGAAATGTCTAAAGCAGGTTGGGGTGATGAAAAGAATGGAGCAACTATTTCCATTGAGGATTTGTGTATGCTTGCCACACAAGAGAAGACACCTATTGGAACAATGAGCGAGAAGACAAATGAGGGAACAGGAAAGTCTATTGAGATTTACATTGTAAGAGGAAATATGCCTGAGCATTACTTAAAGGACAACAATGACATGGAGTATTACTGTCCTCAGATTCAAGTTGTGGCTTTTTATACTGATAAGGAAAGCAAAAGGATAGGAGTAACTCTCTACAGAAAGAAGGCAGATATTGAGGATATCAAGTTTCACACTTCAAAGAAGGTGTACCAGCGTGCTTTAGGACGAGGAATGGGTGAGACACTTCTACATCCACAGATTTGGACTAACTTCCTTACTATTCACAAGATGGCATTGCTTGAGGCAGCGTCTAAAGTAACTCTTTACACAGATGACCCTTCGTATACTCAGAAAAGTAAGATTCAGGACATGGAGAACCTTGAGATTGGAACTATTGAAGACGGCAAAAGGATTTATCAAACTCCAACCGCAGCTCCTACAAACATTCAGCTTTATTCAAACGATATAGACCAGTGGTATGTTCACGCACAGACATCAGGTCAAGCCAACGACCCTCTCATGGGAGTTGAAGGTAAGTCTGGTACTACATTTAAGGGTCAGGAACGCTCTGTGGCTCAAGGTAGAGGTTCACATGACCGCAGGAGAGGACAGAGAGCTAAGTTAATCGAGGAAATCTATCGAGATTGGATTATTCCAGACATGATTAAAGAAATAACCAAAGGAAAGAAGTTCCTTGCTACTTTGTCAACAGAGGAATTAGGTTGGGTATCAGAACAATTAGCTACTAATCAGGCTAATATGAGAATTAAAGACCTTATTCTTGAAAACAAGGAAGATGTAACTCCAGAGAAACAACAAACATTTATGGAGTTGTTCAAAAAAGACTTCCTAAAGAAGGGCAATAAACATCTCTTTGAGATTGTCAAAGGAGAGTTTGCAGATATGGAAGTAAAGATGGGTATAGCTATCGCTAATAAACAAAAGAATCTTGCAGACCTTTCTGATAAGGTACTAAGTATCTTTCAGTTCATCTTTCAGAACCCTCAAGGTTTTCAACAGGCTATGCAGATACCTGTTCTTGCTAAGTCTTTTGAGAACATCCTAGAGTTTAGTGGTATGTCTATCGGAGACTTCTCATCACTCATCAAACCTATGCCTCAGCCAGTAGAACAACCTATGCAGATGGAGGAACCAACACAAGCTCAACCTCAACCAATGGCTCTTAATGCTCAAGCATGATTAAACTAAACGATACACAAGTTTCAAAGGTAGTACGTTTCCTCGAAGATGAGGTTATGTCTGACTCTGTGAAGGAAATAATCATAGGTTCATTTCTCAAAGCAAAAACTAACCAAGATGTTTACCAGTTAGCAGCTTCTCGTATTGCTATAAATCTCCTAGAAGATGCTTGGAAAGACTTAGACAAGTATCGTTTAGACATAGGGGAGGAAGGTGATACAAAGAAGACTCCTCATGTGTAGTAGGAGAAATTAGAATGTGTTATAATTAGATTATCAGTTTTATATAAAAAATATGTCGTTAATAGAAGAAGCTAAAATGTCTAGCTTAAAAGACAAACATGAGGCACTAGAACTAGCCTCATTAAAGAAAAGTGAAGAGGTCGAAGTAAAAGACTCAAAGAAAACAAAGAAGGCTAAGAAAACAAAGAAAAATGAAGCAATTTAATTTAAAGAATATAGTAATAGGTTTACTGGTTGGAATACTAGGGCTTTTGGGTGTTACTGTTGGAGGTCAAAAGTTCGGTTCTGTTTCTGATGGAGAGGCTTACACAGCAACCACAACAAACTCTGTTTACGCAGACAAGAAAGTTCCAGTTAAACTCGGTAATGGTGTCTTGGGTTCTGTAATTGTTACTGGTACATCAGCAACAGTTGTAGAGTTGAGAAATGCAACATCATCAACTGACGTAGCTTCGACAACGATTGCTACTTTTGCAGCATCACCAAGCACAAATACTTATACGTTTGATTCATCTTTCGACAGAGGGCTTGTGGTTAACTTCATAGGTTCATTCGTAGGACAGTATACGATTACATACAGATAGTTATTTTACAATTCAATAAAGCACAACACTTTTGGAAGGGTTAGCTAGCCTTCTGAAACAATTTGGTTGTGCTTTTTGTTTCAGGATGCTAACCAACTCTTTCATGAGTTGGTTTTGGTTATCCTTTCGACCTTAAAAGGGAATTAAAAAAGGGTATCATTCCCCACGAATGAAACAACAAAACATATCATTATGGCTAATGAAGAAGAAGTAGACGTTACCGCTACTCAAGAAAATGGTAACGAAGGAGGTGGTGAGGAGACAGTAGTTGATACAATCTCAGTAGCGAAAGCTGACTATGAGAAAATGAATCAGACTCTTGGCTCGCTCAAACGTGAACTCAAAGACCTTAGAAAGTCTAAAGAGGAAACTAAAGAGACAAAAGACACTACCTCAAAACCAGACGATAACGGTTTATTACAAAAAGCATTTCTCCGTTCGGCTCAAATAACCGATTCAGAGGAAGTAGAACTAGCTCTTTCAACTGCTAAGAAATGGGGAGTAACTGTAGACCAGCTCGTTGACGATGAAGACTTCAAGTCAAAACTTGATAAACATCGTACAGCTAAAGCTAATATCGCAGCTACATCTAACATTCGAGGTAGTGCAGGTACATCTCAAGCAAAACTTACTCCAGCTTTCTGGGAAGCTAAAGGCACAAGGCCAACAGCAGCCGATATCCCTAACAGGACAGAACGTGTAAAAGTAATTAGAGCTATGATGGGAACTGCTAAAAATGGAGGAGGAAAGTTCTATAACGACTAATAGATTGTTTTGAGTCTGGGTTATTAACCTAAACTTATAAATAAATGGCAGTAGCAAACACAGTAACGTACTCAACAGATTTTGAGGACGTGCTTCAGGACAGACTAGACCATCCACAAACTTGGAAAGAAATGTGCGACGTTACTTACACTAACACTCGTGTCATCTCTTCTTCATATATGTCTACAACTCCTACAGTTCAGACAGTAACTCGTGGAACAGGACACTCAATGCAGACATTCGTAGAGACAGCAGAGACCCTCACAATCTCAACAGGTCGTGATTTGGGTCTATTCGTAGACTGGGCAGACCTCGCACAGTCAGATTGGACAAAGCCAGCAGAATTGTTTGACCGAATTGGTTCACTCTTGAACGAGTACATCGAAGGTGCAGTTCTCGCTCGTCATGGTTCATGGACAGATTTCGACAATGCTTCTATCGGTGGTGCAGGAGGAAACATCACAGTTTCAGCAGCTAACATTGATGATATTATTCGTGGTGTAAAGCGTGAGATTCGAGAGGCTAATGGCCAATCTCAAATGAATCGCAACGGTGTTGGATTCGTATGGAGACCAGCAGATTTCGAGATTCTCGAAGCGTTCACACAAGCAAATGGTTCAGGTTCAATGAACGAGAACTACTTGAAGGAAGGAACAGTAGAAGGACTAAAATACCTCGGTGCTTACCACTATTGGTCAAATGACTTCACAGCAGGACACGTTATGGCAGGAGTTCGAAAGATTGAGCGACTAGGTATTCTCAAGGGTACTTATGGTAAGGCTTTCACTATCGACTTCCCAGCAGGAGACACAAACACATACCTTTCAGGACGTTCATTCTACTCTCGTGTTGATATTGGACACCTCACACCTACATCTTTTGTAGGATTGGTATTCGATGTAAACGTAGCGTAAGTAATTACTATCTAATCGCAACACTCAATGAATAAAACAATTATTTGGGGAGGAATACTGATTGCGATAGTAATTGCAACAGTTTCTCTCTTTAATACTCCAAGCACTATTGTTGGCTCACAAGGTCAGCGAGGTGAACAGGGTATACAAGGTCCAGTAGGCCCACAAGGTCCAGCTGGTAGAGACGGTAAAGACGCTAAAGACGGCAAGGATGGTACATCAGTTAAACTTGGTGGAGTATCTGGCCCAGATACATATTTCACATACGTTGCTAATAACAACCTTCAGAAGTATGGATTGACAGGCGGATTTATTTCAGCAACTACAACACCTTTCGCATTTAAAAGTCCTGCGGCTACATCAACACTGACATTCGGTGGATGTAACTTCACGACAGCTTCGACAACAGGAACCGTGGTAACTCTTGGTAAGGCTACAACAGCTTTCGCAACGAGTACCTTCTTGGGTTCAGTTTCAATCGCAGCAAACGCACAAGGATTTGTAATGGCTACAACTTCACTTTCAGTTGGTGCAGCAGTCTTCTCACCTAGTACGTTCTTCGTAGTAGGGATGCAGGACACTACTCCAGAGGCAGGTGCAGGAACATTCAGCCCGTTGGGTTCATGTTCAGTAGAGTTTACAAGGATTTAATCTCCTACTCTGTTCGTCAGAAATGGCGGACAGGACTAGTAAATTAAAATAAAAATGGCAATTCAATTTTCAGCAACAAACGCAGGTATATGTGAACAAGCTCGTTCTCTGGCTGGTGTCGATTCTACACAGTGGCCTACACAAAAAGTAGTCAATTCAACTAACAACTGGCATGACTTTGTTACAGGTTATGCTATCGGTGCAGATAAAAGATTCCAGTGGGACGACACTAATCACACCAAGCTACCAGAAGGTACTACAGACCTCACCATAAACGTAACAGACTACTCATTCCTCACAGATGAGCAAGGAAACTCTATTATCACCCTTACAGGCGTATCGCTTTTGAATAATGGTAAATACGAGCCATTGAAATTAGTTGATAGAAACGATAGTGATTATGATGTAGCTACTTTTGGAACACAAACAGGAACTCCTACTTGTTATGACAAAATCGCAGATAACATTATTCGTTTAGACTTTAAACCTAGTGCTACTGTTACAGCAGGACTAAAGTTCTATTTCCAGCGTACAGGTTCTTACTTTACGGCATCAGATACCACAAAAACACCGGGTGTATCACCTTTGTTACACCGAGTATATGTTATTGCATCAGCATACGATATTGCTCTTACTCTTGGATTAAATAATCTCGCAGCACTATCAGTAGAGAAACAGAAAGAAGAACTAAAAATGATTGAGTATTTTCCAGTTCGCAGTAGAGATGAAAGACCAAGGCTCACGATGGCTAAAATAAACTATATCTAAAATGGCAATAACGAATACATCCAAGCCTTCTGCTCCTAGTTTCACAAACATTACAAAGGTAATTTCTGGAGAACTTTGGTCTACCATTACAACATCATGGGCTACGGAGACAAGAAGTTGGCTTGATATGGTTTCTGATATGACAAATACTTCACGAGTTACAAGTTCACTAACTAATATCGTAAAACCTTAAATAATATGGCTACAATAGTTACAATACAGTCTGCAGATTTGATAACAAACTCTCGTGTTGATTTAAACACTAACTTTTCTAATCTTAATGCTGACAAGATAGAAACGAGTGTAATTGATACAGATACAACTCTTGCTGCGAACTCAGACTCAAAAATCCCTTCTCAAAAAGCTGTAAAGGCTTATGTGGGAGCGGGAGTTAGTGTAAACGCATCAGGTTCTCTTTTTGGTTCTGACTATTCGGATGGCAACGTAACAATAAACTCAAACACATCACTTACTCGTGATATGTACTACGCTACATTAACCATAAACAACGGTTTTACTCTTACAACCGCTGGATATAGGGTTTTCTTCAGGACTCTTGTAAACAATGGAACAATTACAAACTCAGGAGGAGTTGGAGGTGCAGGAGGAAACGGTTCAGCTGGAGCTGGCGGAACTGCTGGTTCGGCTGGTACTGCTCAAACAGCAGGCACGTTGCCAGCAGGAAGAGATGGTCAAGCTGGTTCGATTGGTGGTGCAGTAAGTACCGCAGGAACAGCAGGAACAGCAGGAACAAACTCAACTTTTAATCTTACCAATGCTGTAGGTGCAGCAGGAGGAGTTGGTGGAGACGGTTTGGATGGCGTTACAAAAGCAGGAGGAGCATTAGGTACAGGGGGTACTAATACATCAACAATAAATCCTCCTCGGAATGTTGTTTCTGCTTTTTATCTTTTTGATTTTACATCAGCTACCGCTGTTGCTCGATATAACGTCAACTCAGGAGCAGGTTCAGGTGGAAGTGGAGGTGGTGGAAGTGCAGGTGGAGGAGGAGGTTCAGGAGGCTCAGGAGGTGGTGGAGGTATTTTGTTTATAGCAGGTCAGACTATTACAAATACGGGTACTATTTCAAGTAACGGTGGAAACGGTGGTGCAGGAGGAAATGGTCATACATCAACAAACACTGGAGGAGGTGGAGGAGGAGGAGGAGGTAATGGTGGTGCAGTAATTATGGTTTACACAACATTAACAAACTCAGGTTCTATAACTGCATCTGGAGGAACGGGAGGAACAGGTGGATTATTAAATAACGCAGGTACAAATGGAGCGAATGGAGCGAATGGAACAGCTGGAGTAGTTATTCAGATAACTATTTAATTTATTCATGGAAATAAAAGTAAATCAATTCTTTGGAGGGATATCAGATGACATCAGAAAATCTACTGATAAAGAGTTTTCTATTTCAAAACATTTCGACATATTTTCTAATCCTCAAAGACTTACACCTTATCGTTCACTTGAAGCTGACACTGAAACTTCAGTAAACGCTACTGACCTAAAACAATACTTGGTAAGAGATTTTATCTACCCATCAGCTTCAGGAAAACTCTATGGACTAGGCCAAACAGGAACAGGACTAACTAAGATTTTACAGAAAGCAGTAGCAGAGTCAGGACTATGGACTAAACCTAGTTCATCAGATGGCAATGGGGCTGTTAAAAATGGATGCTTCTTTGAATATAAAGATTACGCATGGGGTTTTCAAGGTACTAATCAGGTTTTTAAATGGGGCTTACTTTCTGGTAGCCCATCTATAACTAACTCAGTAACAACTGTTGCTTCTACAATTACTTCAGTAGCTAATGGAGTTATTGCAGCCGATGGTAATGCTTATATGGCATACAACAACATTATTGTACGAATCGCAACAGACGCTTCTACGGTAACAGATAGTGCAAAAACAGTACCAACTAACTTTAAAATAACATCTCTTGCTAACTACGGTTCATACCTTGCTATAGGGTGTTCACCTAAAGACTCGTTTAACGGACAGTCAAAGGTGTTTCTATGGAATCTATCCTCAGACCTCTTCGCAGAGACGATTGACTGGGGTGAGGGGGATTTGCGTGTCCTAGAGCCTATTGAGGGCCTTCTAGTGGGTATTACAGACCGATATCTAAACAATGCTGTAGGTGCAGGACGAGGTTCTATGATTATTCAGGGATATTCTGGTGGTTCAGCTCAAGTTTTAAAGGAAGTATTTACACAGGCTCTCGTAGGGAAGACAATGCCTATTTCTAAAGTGGTTAAGAATAACCGTCTATTCTTTGCAGCTAAAATAATGACTAACTCTGCGGGTACTGAATACCACGAAGGTATCTGGTCTTTTGGTAGAAAGAATATCAATTATCCATATTCCCTAACCCTTGACCTTATAGATGAAAATATAAACACTTCGGGTATTCAGGGTTTTGGTTCAGCAGCCAACTATTTCTTTATTGCCCATAGTAACGATGGAAGTGTTGATAAAACAAACGATGCTTCTACCTTTGCTTTCACTTCGATATACGAATCTCAGATTTATAGCTTTGAAGACCCTACTATTAGTAAAAAACTAGAACAATTTACTGTTTACACAGCTCCACTACCTGCAAGTGCCTCTGTTACAGTTAAATATCGTGTAGACAGTGCTACTTCATGGACAACTATAGGAAGTCTCTCTACTACAGGAGCTTTGGCAAGAAACTTTATAAACATTGAATCTACAGGAGCTAATTTCGCTACATTTAAGGAAGTTCAATTCAGGATAGAAAGTGTTACAGGTGCAGAAATTACAGGTTTTAAAATATCGGCTAGTCCTTTACTTGGAAACTAATATGGAAAATAATAAAGACATACAAGAACTAAAAGAGCAGATTATAAAACTTCAGAGTCAACTGAATGACCTTTCTGGTTCATTTTATCGTAATAATTTCACGAGCTCTCAAACTTTTAATAAGGATTCAGTATTTACATCAAGACTTCGAGTTCCTGTTTATTCATCCGCACCGACTGTTTCGGAAGTAGGAGATTTAGTTGCTATTACTGGAAAACTGTATATCTGTACTGTAGCAAATACTACTTTTGAGTTGGTGGGTACACAGTCTTAGTCTTTCGATTAAAAATATAGTTTAACAATTTAGTAACAATGAAACCAAATATGCACACACAAATAAGTATAACAGAAAGGCCTAAGGCAAACTCTGGTATTAAGGCTATTATTCTAGGGAAAACATCAATAAGGGTGTATAATAGTAATACTAGAGAAAACAACAATATGAGTTTTTTCATACCTTTATTTAACGCCTAAATAATAAAATGTCAATAGCTTCATCTTTAAAGAAAATAGGGGTTAGTGTATATAAGGGCGTTAATAAAGCGGTAAGTGCTGTTGGTAATGCTGTATCTGGGGCTAATAATACGGCCAATGTTTTGGCATCTGTCAAGTCTGGCGTGAGTCCTAGTATCACTACGGGGCCTAATATCTCATATTCACCACTTCCAAAAACTTCTAAATCCGTAACATCTATTACTCCATTTGGAACTCTCCAAACACCTCAACAAGCTAAAACACTTAATACAGTAAACTCTATAGTAGCTAACCCTTACGGAGGTTCTAGCCCAGTTCAAAATTATAGCCCTTCTACTAATTACAGTTCTTATACACCACCAACTACTTTAAGTTCTGGTCAGAGGTCTTCTAGCTTATCAGGTTCTCCTGGTCAAGCAGGAGGAGGTTCTGTATTGAGTGCTTTCTCTCGGTCAGGAGAAGCATCAAGAACATCTGCACCAAGTTCGTTTTCAAGTCTTAGTTCAAACTCTCTCTCATCAGGTTCTTCTTCTATATCACTTCCTTCTTCTCCAAACTACAGTAATCCTGGAAGCATAAATACAGCAGGACTCGATATTGGACTATCTGATATCTACCAAAAAGACCCTGCAACTGGTCAATACATTAAGATTCCACCCGCAGAAAAAAGCCCTGGACAAATAGCAGATGAAGCTGCACAAACACAGAAAAGTATACAGGAAATGCTCGGTCTTAATCCTATTCCAGAAAAAGGTAATTACCGTAACGACCCAGAATACATAGCAGCACAAAATCTAAAGAACCAGAGACAACAAGAAGTTAATGATGCAACAAGCCAGTTAAATCAACTAATCAGTGAACAAAATCAGAGATTAAATAATACACGAACCACAGGGGCCAATGAAGGTGTTACTGAGGGTGTATTTAGTCAACAAGAAGCGGCTATTAACAGAGTTTACTCTAGTAGAGCTTTGCCTCTACAAGCTCAAATTGCTTCTGCTCAGGGAAACCTCCAACTAGCTCAAGAATATCTTGACCAAGTTGGTTCTTTAGTTAAAGAAGAAATGGACAATGCTTATACTTACACTATGGCAAAGTATAACGCTATTGAAAAATGGTTAGATAAAACAGAAAAAGCAAAATCAGACAAGAATAAAGAAGCCGAAACTAGAGCTTATACCACATCGAACTCAAACCTTGATGATAAGAAAGCTTTAGCTATTTATGCTTCACAAAATGGTAGAGGAGATTTGATTCTGCCAATTATGAATATCGACCATACTTCTCCTAATTTCTCTAATAAGTATGGTGAACAGTTGAGTAAAATATCAAATATAGACGCTGAGAAGAAAATTGCAGACATGAATAAACCGCAAACTACAGGTGGTGTACTTTCAACACTTCCAGCTTCTATTCAAGGTAAAGTTATTTCTATTGCACAAAAAGTAGGTGAGGGAGAGATTGGTAAAAAATACAATGCAACTGTTGATTCAATTAACACTGTTAATGGAATTGACGCAAAGAGTAAGAATCCAGCAGACCATCAGGCAATCGTCTATGCATTTGCTAAAGCACTTGACCCAGATTCAGCAGTTAAGGAAGGTGAGTATGACACTATCAAGAAGTATGCTCAAAGCACAATAAGCAAATACAACAAAGAAATAACTAACGCAATCAACGGTACAGGATTCTTGTCAGAGGGTGCAATCACGAACATTAAAAACACTATGAATAATATCTATTCTACTAGAAAGCCTCAGTTTGAGAATCTAGTAAAAGAACAGTCTAGGATTATTACAACATTGCTGGTAAAAGTGTTGCATCAGAAGTGATGGTTGATTATATGGGAGGTGTTAATTCAAACGGTACACAATCTCCTAAAGTAAAGATTGACGAGTATGTAAAAGCCAATCCGAAAGAAGCTGAAAACGTAGCTAAACTTTATGAAATTATAAGTCCAGCTTTTGGAAATAAACCGCCTACTGATGAAC
>OFRM01000597.1_pt1 | contig 14385 bp, 19 predicted proteins | sample 1543101 | NCBI WGS metagenome assembly OFRM01 (sample SAMN07774223, study PRJEB24372) | wastewater metagenome | isolation source: Exp Tend VB 0WW | collected 2016-02
CTAGTGTTCCCTCACCCGCCCGTTTCGCTGCCAGCATGTTCGGGGCAAGTGCCTTGTCGGGCGCGAACTTCTTGGCGAGAGCCTGCTTGATGACATTCGGGTCGGTGCCGTCGGGGAATTGCGCAACTCCACCGTCAGGGGTCTTGACCGTAATCATTCAAGTTCACCTGTTTCCGGGTTGAACGTGTATGTGCTGCCAGAAGGAGCGTCTTGAGGCTTGGAAGTCATTGCGGCTTGCGCTTCCAGTTTCTTAAGGCCCTGCTGGACAAAGTAATTGAATTCATCCAACGCGGCCTTGTAATCCTCTGGATTCTGCGCAGCCGCAAGGCGCGCGAATGCGGCTTCGGCTTTCTGGCCTTCGTAATCGGTGATAGCGCCGCCGCCCTTGAGAAGCTGACGAGCCTGAAGGAACGCGCCGCCCTGAATTTGGTTCATCTTTCCTTGAACGCGCGCCGCGTCTTCCGACACGTTCGGCAGGAGTGAATCGACCGGGCCAAGCATGTTCGGCAGGTATTCGTCATTTTTCAGGGATTCGACCTGCGCCGCAACGTCAGCAGCAGCCTGCGCTGCGCCGGGGAGCGCAACTTGCGCCGCGCCTGCGGCCTCTCCCACCGCCGTTTCTGCGGCCTTCCCGGCAACGTCCTTCGTGACGACAGGCTCCAGATTCGCCGCAGTGCCTTGCTTCGGAGCAGCAACAAACCCTGTGCCAGTATCGAGATATTGCTGTTGAGGCGTCCAGCCATAGGGCAGTTCGACCTCTTTGGGTTTTCCGCCGTCCTTGGGGATTTGGAACAAGTGATATTTGCCCTGCTCGTCTTGCGTCACAATCGGGTTGAGGCCGTATTCAGGGGAGCCTGCCGCTGCCGGGTTTTTCAGCTTGTCGATTTCAAGCTGCGCCTTTTCCAGAGCAAGTTTTTTCGCCGGATCAGCCGCATCCATCTGCTGTTGAAGCAATGCCGCCGCAACTGCCTTCTGGCCGGGCGTGGCGTAGGGCGAGCCTGCAACCTCGGCCAGCGCCTGAATACTCATCCCGCTGCCAGATTGGGGCTGTCCACCCTGTGCGCCGCCAATGCCCTGCCAGTCGCCAATCCCGCTATTGCGCGCGCCGTACCACGCGCCCCATCCGTTTTGCTTGGCGTGACCCAAGGCATAATCAACCTGATTTTTCCAAGTTGTCGGGTCGCGCGGGTCAAGCCCCGTTTGCTTCAGGAACGAGTTGCCAAGCTCACCACCCATGTAAAGCTGGAATGGCCCATAGGACGGTTCGCGCTGTCCGTTCTTGACGACACCGCTCTGCCATGCCTCGTTTGGATTTGCATTCAACCCCTCTGAATTGGCGACAGCAACGGCAACGCTCGGATCAATGCCCATTTCCTTCGCTTTTGTCGCGATATAGGACGAAATCTCGTCTTTTGTCGGGACAGCGGGGGCCTTGCCGAGCGCAACCATTGTGTCATGGCCTAGCTGAGAAGGGCTATTCGGGTCGGGCGGAACATAAGCCGGGACGGATGCACCAGAACCACCAGAAGAACCACCGCCCGCGAAAAGACCGCTGTATTGCTGATCAAACGCGGCTTTGTTCGTCGCATCGGCGGCGTCGGCCTTTTTCGTGATGTTGCGATAGGCCAAAGCCCGACCAATAGCAGACAGGCCCTCGCCAACGTTTCGAGGCGTGGAGGCGTTCTGCTGGAGCAATTGCTCGGCAATCTTGCGCTTCGCCTGAATGTCATCGTAGGACATTCCAGTGTTGCCGCCGAAAATGAAGCCCATCAGAAATAGCCTCCCGTCAGCGCGCTCGCCCCAAGACCGAACAACCCGCCAAGCAAGCCCTGCTGCTGTGCCTGCTGCTGCTGATAGTTCGCATAGCGTTGGTTGTAATTCTGATTGATCAGCCCGGCCACGTCGGTTGTCGCCGCACCTTGCGGTTGGGCCATTGCAACAGACGGGTTGCTGACCTGCGACCCGCTCAAGAGCGCCGTGATTTCATTGATCGGCTGATTTCTCGCAGCAATGGCTTGTGAAAATGCCTGCTGATCGCCGTTCAGATAAAGCTGGTTGTAAGCGTCGTTCTTGCCCTGATCAAATAGCGCAACCTCACGGTTATACGCCTCAGAGCCGGGCGTGATGCCCTGATTTGCCAGCTTTGCGTCAAGCGATCCACGTTCCTGATCAAAGCGCGGATCGAGGCGCTTCCGCCCCAATTCCGTGAGCCTGTCCGCCGCTGCCGTACTGTCAATGCCCGGCTGAGCAAGGTAATCCTTGAGGAAGGCGGATTGGTTCGCCCCGGTCTGCGACAGGTTAAGCTGAGTGGTGTTGTTTTGGTCCTTGATCGCCTGCTGCGCTTCGGAAAGCGTGGTCGTCGCAGAATATTTGGGGATCTGATACGTCTTGCCCGTGTACGGGTCTGTGTAGCTCTGCATCCCCGTCGTGGCATAGGTCAGCGAGCCATCTGGGGTATACTGATCAACCATCCCCATGGTGTTGTTGGCAATCGCGGTTCCGATATTGGTCCCGGTTTGCGCCGAGGCCGTATCTTTGGGGTCTGGCGGCTTGGGGGCCGAGGATTTACCCATGGTTCACCTGTGAAACTTGGATTTGCGCCAGTCGTCGTCCGTGAGCGTCCAGAGGATTTCGTCCTCGTTACGCCCGCGAAGCCTCGGAATTCGCGTGTCGCGGTAGCCATAGGCTGGCGCTATTCGCTGCATCACTTTGTTGCGTTCTGACGTTTGCAGGACGGCCAACTGGCAGCCTGCGGTGTTGAAAACATAGTCGTGCATGGCAAAGAGAACGGCGCGGCTCAGCCATCCGTCGTTTCCCGCTGAGGAAATGCACATGGTTCCGGCTTCCGGGTTCCAGTCGTGAAACACGGCTCCGCCGATTTGCTCATCTCGATAGACAGCCATCGAAACAAAGGCCGTCCACCCCCTTGCGCACCCCGGTATTCTGTCCGCTACCCATCGCCCGTTTTCGAGGTTCCGAGGCTCACCTGCCCCGAAAAACTCAAATCGCAGTGGCGTTTTCAAACCGAAGCCGCGTTGCGAGAATTTCGAAGAATGGTCGAATGGTCTGGTTGCTCGTCACATACACACCGAGGGACAGCGAATAGCCCTCAGCCGAAACGGTTCTGGCGATGGTTGACACATCAAGGGAGTTGCTGCCGCCCCAAATGAATGTCCCCCACACACCAGTACCCCAAACGCTTGAATCCGTGCTGACAAGCGCCGAAGATGGCGTGACATTCCCAACCTGATAGTCAGAATGCGCAGACAGGACGAAGTTGTTCCCGCTGTTGCTGCGGATCGTCACAATCCCGTGGTTTGCAACCTTGATTCCGGCATATCCACACTGCGAAAACTTGGGAACATACGCCCCCGTATAGGCCACGCCATTGTCATTCCCGCCGCTTTCGGCCTTCATCACCAAGCCGTCATTCGTGCCGAAATAAAGCTGGTCGTCAGCTACCGCAGAGCACCGCACGTCCCACCCGGTATAGCGGCACCAAGCCCCTGTCCTTGCGTTCGCGACATAGGCGATGTTTTTCCCCGGCACCCCGACGAGAAGCATGGTTTGCGACTGCCACAGCGTCGCGGTGATCGGATATTCCGTGGTCCTCTGAGCAATAACGTTGGCCCATGCGTCCTCTATCGGAAAGGTGATTGCGTCAGCCTGTAGGGCAGCGCGGTCCTTCCTGAGAGCCGCAGAGACAGGCACAATCCCGTCACTGGTCATTATCGCCAGATCGCCGCCCGCCTTGAAGAAGGCGTGTTTGTCGATTGGCTTGCCGATGTCATAAACGCCCGAAAGCGCCCATGTTGAAGAAGATGAAGGGTCGTTGCCCTGATAGACCGCTATTTCGCCGTTTGTGGTCACAAAAATGCAAGCGTCTGCGATATTCGAGCCAGTATCGAGAGACCATGTAGCCCCGAAAAGCAGCGAACCACCGCGCCGGAACACCGATCCGAGCGGGATTTCAACCGCTGTCCCGCCGATGCTTTTCACCGGCAGATACCATGCGGACATGGTGCCTTTTTCGATGAAGAACAGCCGCTCCTTGTAGAGCCAAATCTGCGAAACGTCCTCTTCTGCGATGCCCGTCAGGCTGAGCGCCGAGAAGGTCGAGCCATTGAACGTCCAGCCCGTGTCAACCCCATTCACGCCAACCAGAAACGACCCGCCAGCAGTCACGATCTGCGTCACAGACCAATCCCCGCTTGTCTGGCTTGCCAGAGCCGCCGCACCTAGGCTGGACGTGTCCCAAATGTCGGTCGCCGTTGCCGCGAACAGCACCTCGGACGGCCCGCTTGAGTAGGCAAAGAGCCTGACAATCGGATCACCAATGTCGGCGTGTACCGAACACCCGCCGCGAAGCCTGCCGCTCTGCGCGGTCGGAAATATGTTATCCAGAACTTCCGCCTGATCGGTCGGGGCGGAAACGATGTTCCCCGACTGCACCCAACCCCGCGTAGGCGCTTTGAACACCTGGTCCGAATGGGGCCGGGTCTTGATGGCGGCGCGGTTGAACATGCTCAGCTTTCCGGGATGTAGTTCGGAACCGGGATATTCCACGGCTTGAGAGGCTCATGGCCGTTCAAACTGATAATCCGACGCACCTTCGTGTCGTTGCTGAGGCGAGCAAGCTGAGCCTCGTATTCCAGATACTTGTCCTGATACGGCAAGCCCTTTCTATCACGCCAGCGATAGACAACCCCCGCCTCGACAAGCCTGCGCGGGAACAGGATCACGTCAGCAGGATCGGTGAAGGCCGAACCGGGAGTGCCTGCGTTCGCCATCCAGTTGACAGTATTGTGCGCCACTGTGACGGTGTTATTCAGGCCAGGGTGGGCATAGAACGAAATCGTCCAGTTGCCTTCGTATCCGCCAATCTTGAAGTACCTGTCGGCCCCGGTAGAGCCAACGGCCTGCAAGTGACGCCATGTTCCCTCATCCGTGATCGGGATAAGCACCCGGCGATAGGATGGTTCGTAAACAGCGGCTTTGGCTCGGTGCAGGCGCAGGAAGTCGGCAGGCAGGGCATATTCCTCGCTGCCGTCTCCGGTGATTGTGGTAATCGCCCCCATCGGTGCGGGGAGGTCTACCCTGTCGAGAATGTCGCTCACTGTCTCCAACAGGAAATCATCGCGGATTTCCATGTATTCTTTCGCTGTTGCCGTCAACCACGAGGACGGAGGTTCCACGGAGACTTGGCGCGCAACCCTCTCAAGAACGTCCGTCACAAGTGTCATTATGCAGCCTCAGCTTCTTTGCGCGGACGGCCCGGCTTGCGCTTTTCGGCCATTTGTTCCGCCAACATTTCTTCCATCGCGAGCATTTTCTCGCGCATGTCGGCCAGTTCCGCTTCGGTGTCGGCCTTCGACTTGCCGGAAAGGAATTCAGCCGCCAGCCCCGAAAGCTTCCGTGCATTAGGAAAGGGCAATTTCGTGGCCGTGCTTTCGGACATGTTCGCCACGTCCTCGACGGTCTTGATGCCGAGGCGACGAAGCACCGCAGCCTGCTCAACGCTCACGCCGGACCATGCCGCCAATGGCAGGCCAACGTCAGGAACGTCCATGCCGGACTTGTATGCGGCATAGGCCGGGCCGATGGTTTTCCACCGCTCCAGAATATCCACCATCGTCGGCGTTGCCGCGTGATCGGGGTCAAGATTTTCTGGCGGGGTGATGTCCTTCACCCGGTGCCACGTCTTTGTCCGCTCAAGGGCCTCGCCCTTTGGGCCTACGAGGACGTAATCAACGGCCTTGTCGCCTTTGTATTCCGTCCGAAAATCGAGAATGATGAAGTCAGCCATGTTCCGCCTTTGGGTTCCAGGGGGAAGCGGGGCCATGACAGCCCCGCCCTAGTTTTAGAACGGGAAGTCGCACTTGATGATTTTTGCCGAAGCATCAACCGCATAGGCGACAATCGCGTCAGTGACCGCCGCCGACACGTCAAGCGCGCCGTCAGTCGATCCAACCGCCGTCAGGGCGTTTCCGTCAGCACCAGCCGTCAGGGACAGCGCAAGCGTTGCGTCACCCTTGATCTGGATCCAGCAATACTCGTCGTTTGCCGGGGCCGATTGCAGAACGCCAGCACCAAGACCCGCGCTGTCCGAAAGGTCGGAGGTCACGGCGGTCGTGGAACCAGCGGAAGCGCCGCTCGGGGCGTAGTAGTAGGCGACTTGGCCCGCTACTGCCGCGACCGAACCGGCTGCAACCTTGTACTGAACGAACTTGTAGATCTTCCCGCCAGTGCTTTCGAAAACCGAGCCGAGGGCGGGAGTGTTGCCCTCGGTCAGAGCCGAATAGGTAGCGGTCAGGTTTGCACCAGAAAGTATCATGATTTGCGCTCCTTACGCTGCGTCGAACAGGATGCCCTGAAGCGAGCGGTTGGTGCAGACCATGTTGCCCATCCAGTACATCGGGATGACAACGGCATCCTGATTGACGGGCTTTTTCTGGTCGTCCATCGTCCACTGCGCTTCACGGTGCTGCACGAGGTAGAGATAGTCGGTGTTGACGAAGTACGCCTTTTCAGCGGTCGTGCCGAAGTTGGTGTTGTCGTCAAAGATCACATCGGCGGTCTTGTATTTCAGGCCGCCGAAGCCGGATTGGGCGCGATCTGCGTCCATGTAGCGTTGCAGTTGCTGCTCGCCCAATTCGTAAAGCGCATAGAAGTCATGCGTCATGACGATGATGTCGGGCTTGTCGGTGCCACGGTTCAGGCTGAGCCACAGGGCGTTCATGTCCGCCTTCATGGATGAAGCGTTTGCCGCCGAAGGCGAAGCCGCCGTGTTGGTGCCGGTCATTTCCTTGAACTTGTTTTTCCAGAAGGTCCAAGTCGAGGAATCAATGCCGCCTACGGTGCCGGTGCCTGCGGTTTGAATCAGGTTGGCAAGGCCGTTGATCTGGTTGGTGAGCGCACCATCCGAGTAAACGTCAATGCTGAACTGGTTCGCGGCGGTGCGCAGGGCGTTGGCCTTGCGTTCCTTGACCAGCGAAATCATCTGCTGTTCGCCCGAGTTCATCCGCAGTTCGCGGCCCGAGGCGGTGACGTGCAGGGCGACTTGCTGGAACGGGTATTTCACCGAGGTCAGCACGTCGGAAGCCGAAGTGTTCAGGCCCTCATAGCCGGAATAACGCTGATAGGTGGCGTTTTCGGCATATGCGAGTTGCTCGGCGATTTCATAACCGCCAGAGACGGTCTTGATATTGCCCTTGTCCTTCATGCGGCGCAGGAGGGCGTTGTGCTTGCTCACGTTGTCGGTGACTTTCTGACCCCATTTACGGTCAGTCGTCGTCACCAGTTCCGTGAAGACGGTTGATGGAGTTGCCATCTAGAAGTCCTCTATCTTGCGACAGCCCGGCGATAGGCGGATGACAGGATTTCATCCTCGGTCATTTCCCGCTGTTTCCCCACTGTGGTGCTGCTCACGTTTACGGATTTGGCTTTGATCGCTGCCTCGGTTTTCTTAGGGTCATTCACCACTTTGGCCTCATCGACGGGTGGTGCTTTTGCCTTCGTCTCCGGCATACGTCTCTGCACAGCTAGTTCGTAGGCGGCTTTCAACACGTCCTCAGCGGAGGCGTTTTGGCCGAGTTCATCGCGCACAATCGGGATGTACGTTGGGATATGAGCCTCAAGCTCTGCCCAATGATCGACTGTGCTGGCGAATTTTGTCACGAGGCTTTCGGCCTGCGTTTCCGCCGTGATCTGCGAGACCTGCGAGCGGAAGTAATTCGGATCTGATACCTGCTCCAGCTTGCGCTGAAGCGTCCTGACTTCGTTCTGAAGTTCAGAGACATACTTCGTGTCCGGCGTGACAGCCTGCCCCGAAAGAGCAGCCGCCATCTGAGCGCCAAGGCCGCGCTTCTGAACAATCCCCATCAGGGTTTCGAGCGGCCGTTCCTCGAGTTCCTTGGAAACCTTCGCCAGAACCATGATTTCGGAAGCCACTTGTTCGGGCTTCATGTTCATCAGGTTGGGGATTTCCTGCGCCGCCCTGGTCAGAACGTCCTTGATCGGGTTCAACGCCTGAACGAACCGACCCTGATTTGCCAGCTTGTCGCTCAGTTCGCGCTGGCTTTCGATGATTGCGTCACGCGCGGCTTGCGGAATATCGCCCCACACGGACTTGACGCCGTTTGGGAGTTCCGTAGGCGGCGGGGAGGCGACAACAGGCTCCTTGGCGGCCTCTGGCGCTTCCTCAGCGGCCTCTACAGCCTCACCTTCTGTTTCCGTGACCTCTTCCTCGACAGGCTCGCCTCCTGTGGCCTTGGCGAACGCGGCGGAATATTCGGCGTCCATGTCATCAGAGGAATCGGTAATCCCTTCGACGGGTGCTATCGCAGCCGTTTCTTCGGTCATGTGGTGATCCTATTTTTGCAGGAGGTGTTCCAGGCCGTGCTTCTTTGCGAAGGCTTCGTTCTTCAACTTCCCGCCGGTCGGGCTCGGGAAGTCATTCGCATCGACACAGTTGTGTTTTTCGAGGTCGTATTTTCTCGCCCGGCGTCCATCCACCCAAGCCCCGTCTATCGGGCTTTGGTATCCCGGCAAATCACCCACAACCATAGGAGTTGCCAAGGGAGCGCCATCGGGAACCATCGGCTCACGGGTGGTTTTGTCGACCATTCTCCCGAGCACCTTGTCATAGACGAAAGTCGCCATCAGTAGGCGACTGTCAGGCTTGTTGCTGTCGTCGCCGCCATGATGCGCGTGAAGTTTCCGGGAATTGTCTCGCCCGGAACACAGCCAATAAAGGTCACGTTGGTCGTCGGGTCATTCAGCGTTCTGGCAACCACACTCCCCGCCCCACCGACGCGAAAGCCGATGCTGCCGGAAATGTCGGTGCTGTCGCTTGCGGTATGGTCGACCCACCGCGCAGGCATACTGCCGTTGAACATTATTCATCTCCTATTTTCACAGCGCGTTGCTGCTCTTTTTCCATTTCCATTTCCTCAAGGCGCATGAGGCTATCCACCTCTGCTGTCCGTTCAGCCAAGATCTGGTCGCCTTCCTTCAAGCCCAATTCACGCTGCTTCAGCATCAGGTCAGCACCTGCAATCTGGACCTCGATTTGCGCCCTCTGCGTGTCGGCTTGCAGTTTTTGCGCCTCAAGCATCAGCTTGCCTTGATCGCCCTGGGCAGCGGCTTGGGCCTGCATGACCTTGAGTTTCAACTCCTGGCCTTTGAGTTCCATTTCCGCCTTTTTGGCCTCGGCCTCTGGATTTGGCGGCGGATTTTCTGCGGCCTGTTGCGCAAGCTGCGTGAGTTGGTCGATTGCGTCCTCGGCCTGCTTGCCAAGAGCGAATTGACGGGCGAAGGACGAGTAAATCTGCGCCACAGGACCGGCAGCGGCGGGCGTTTGCTGCACGAGCGGCCCCATCGTGCCGAAGAATTGCGCCGTTCCCTGAAGGAAATTGCCCATTTCTCCGCGCATACGGGTCAGATCTGCCCTGACTGTGCTGTCGCTCTCAACGTCAATCCGGTAGCTGTCCAGCGGCCTTTGCAGCAGTTGCGCGGCTTCCGGTGGGATTTGCAGTCCTGTCATTTTCGAGAGCGTCGGGAGCGAGAAGTGCTGCGAAATGATTTCCGCCGAAATCACGAACAGGTCGCGCACCTGACGCTCAATCGACCGCTGCATCTTCTTGATGCGCAGCGACCCCCATTGCGTCTTGATGTTCTGTGCCGTTGCCGTCTCGCTGGCGTCTCCTTCGCCGCGAATAATGTCCGAAATGCCTGTGACTTCGTAAATCGTCTGCTTTGTGCTTTCGCGGGCCACATACAGTTCGCGAAGCACTTCAATGGCCTTTTCGACAGGCCACCAGACAATTGCCTTGTCCATGCCGCCAGCCGCAGCAAGCCCCTCAAGATTGGCAATCGGCACCAGCGTGTTGTCGTCAGCCGTTGCCAGATTCTCGATGTCAGCCGCGTCAGCCGCAATCGCACCACGAACCTTCAGGCCCTTGATAATGGCGTTGATGCGAACCGTCAGGCGGTCCAGTTCCTCAGCCAGAACCTTGTAAACGCGATACGGACAGACCGGAGTGCGCTTGCCTGTCCCTGTGATCGGCTGCACCGGCTCGGCCATTGGGAAGAACCCCGTCAGCTTGAGCGGGTCCGGCGCAATGTTCAGCACCTTGCAGGTGTCGTTCGCCACGAAATAGACGCTGCGACTTTCCTTGCACCAGATTTCCCAAACGTCCTGATCCAATTCCTCATCGTCGGAGTTGGTGACCTTGGTTTTGTCCTCGGCGTAGGCTTTCCGATAGTCCTCATCGGTGAGGCGGTCCATTTCCTGCGTCGAAATGGTGTGGCGATAAGCTACCCACGGCACCTGAGACCAGCGCTTAGCCGGACCCTCGCGGTAATCGTTCCACGACACGTTTTCGTAGATGATCCGTTCGTTCGTGACGATAGGCCCAATAGCCTCTTGCCCGAGGTTGTCGTCCTCATGCTCGCCTTCCTCAATATCAGCGTCGAACTTGACCCGGACAATCCCACGGCCCGCCGTGTAAGCGTCTTGTGCGCTGGCCTCGATTTCCGTGTTCAGCCTGCTGTCGTCGATCTGCGCCGCAATGGCGCGTTCGTACACGTTGCAGACGAATTCGGCTTGTGGGTCCTTGTTCGAATGGCGGGGCCGAATATCCGGGGCGGGCGTCGAGTTGTAGATGCTTGGGACGATGGTTTCCACATTCGCGTGGAGAATGTTGAACGTGGTCAGGTCATTGTCTTCTGTTGAAGTCTGCCCGCACAGGTATTGCGATTCCGCAGCTTCAGCGTCCTTCAGCCAGCGCGATTCATCCTTGCGGGTTTCGGAGGCACGGATGCGCTCGATCCACTTTGCGCCGATCTCCTGCAACGCCGTGGCGTCAAGGGGCTTGGTATCATCAGCCATTCAGCATTCGCTTCCGTTTCATCATTGCCTCGACAGCCTGCCGAACATCCATGTTGCCGCGCACAACCCCATCGGGGCCGACTTCATAGCGAAGATCGGTTGGGGCCTTGGGCTTTTCCTTGACAGGCTGAACGTCACGCCACGCCAGGCCGAGGTATCTGAATGCGGAGCCGATATGCTCGGCCCAATCCTTCACCGGGGTTTCCCGGAAGGTCTTGAGTTCGTCGTCCCATTCGCGGCGGTAGTTCTTCAGCCCGTCAATTCCGAGGGCCATTCTTTGTCCGCGCTCATCGTTGCCGCTGTAGAACCGCGCCGCGTTGATCGTTGATCGTCCGGCTTGCAGACCATCGGCCACCGACACACGGGGGATGCGCTTGACGTGCTTGCGCTTGCCTTGCAGCGTCTCCATGCGGGTGCGCTTTGAACCCCATTCCGTGACCAGAATGTCATGCGGAACGTAGTCGTTGCCCTTGTAGCCCTGATCGTCCAGCCACTTTACCCAGTCATCCAGGTCGTCAGATTCGGGCCTGTAGAAATCCACGATACGCGGTTCACCCGCGATAACCTGAAAGCACCAGATCGGGTTGTTGGACGCCTTGCCCAAGTCCCAAACCGTGTGAACCGGGTGGTTCCAGTCAATCTCGAATGTGCAGACCCGTTCTTCACGTTCTGCCTTGTTGACCTCTGCCCCCCAATAAGCGCCGATCATGGCGCCAGAGAAGCTGCACAGGTATTCTTGTTCGAACAGGGCGCGGCCAAAGTCCAAGCCATAGATGGCCTGATATTCAGTCAGTGCCTCGTCAAGCTGTTCAGCCGATAGCGCGCCCGTGTCGTGGACGCTACTGACTTCTGCGAACCACTTGGGGCTGGCCTTCGCCATGTCGAACATTGACTTGGCGTGATTGTTGCCGCGTGGCGTCGTAATGAACGCAGCCCAACCGTGGTTTTCCTCAACCATCGGCCTGATGTAGCCCCAGGCGCTTGGGTTTGCCAAAGCCCATTCGGAGAACACCACACCAGCAACACCAGCGCCCACAAGGCTGTCGAACCTGTCTGACCCGACAATCTGCCATGTGCTGCCCCACTTGAAGCGGAGAAACATGGCTTGCTCGTCGCGGCTTTCGATTGTCTCTGGCGGAAACGCCTCGTCTATCCGCCGTTTCCCGGTGTGCGGGTTAACCGCTGTCCAGAGTGCTTTTCGCCCCTGCGCGTACTCCGGCAGCAAGTGCCAGTAGGATGCTGGCCGCTGGTACGACTTGACCAGCGTAGCCCGCAGCGCGATTTCGTCTTTGCCCCATCGTCTATGGGCAATCTCTATCAGGCGGTCCTTTTCCCCGCTGACCCATGCCTTGAAAAACGGCTGTTGGTATTTGCGGATCGTGAAGTCATTCAAACTTGAACCGCATAACGAATTCACCGGCCTCTCCAGACCCGTGGACCTGAAGCGGCAGTAGCTTGGGATAGATCGTCGTCCAGAAGGCGCGCTCGTTCTCCGGCGCTTCCTTTACCCAAGAGAGCATGCGTTCTGCGCCGCCTAGCCCTGCCCCAACTTCCTCGATCACAGACTTTGCCGCTGCTGTGACCTTGTTGATGCTGCCTTTTGGTCTGCCCGCGCCTCTGCGGGTCAGATTGCCTGCCTGTATTTTATCTGCCATTGGTCCGGTCTTATCAGAGCGGGAAAATCAAAAAGCGCCGCAAGGTTTCCCTCGGGCGCTCTTTTGGATTATGGCAATTCTAGGTTTTTCGATTCGGGCGTCAAGTGGTATTTGTTCTCACGCCCCCATTGCCTTTGCTAGCCTGTCCAGAGCCTCGGCCAAGTGTCTGTAACCCGCCTTCACGGATTCCCCGACATAAACCCTGCGGCCTAGCCTGTCACGCACCCTGTCAGGCCCGCCACGATCCAGCACACATGCGGTGATGATTTGTGCGTCGTCGGTTATGACAAGTCTCCAGATGGCGTGGTACTGGCTCAATCTGTCGATCTGGATTGTTACCGCGTGATCCGGCTTGGGCGAGGATTGCACCCTGTCGTTATCGGGCCAGCCGGGGGCGCGTTGGGTTGCTTCGAATGCGTCACGCAGCTTCTCGGCGGCGTTGAAGCCTGCCGTGGTGATCCACCCCCTGCGATGCCATACGCCGAGCATATCCACCCTGCGAGCACGGAGAACGCCATTGGGGTTCTGCACCTCGCCTGTCTCGGGGTTGATATCTGCGGCTTCCTCGATTTCTAGGCCGTGGCGGTTTGCTGGCCCTGTGGCTCCCATGTCCCACGGGGATGGGGAGAGGCTGACGGGTTTGCCTTTGACAATGCGCTGATGGTATTTGGGCTTGCGCTTCATTTCCCCAAAAACTCCCTGACATCGCGCTCGACCTGCAAGGCTGAGTCCTCGTCACCCTCTAAGCCGGTTGGTTCGTTCCAGTGACAGCGGAGCATGACGGCGTGGGCGCGGGTGATGAGATTGCGGGAGCGGTCAACCTCATCAGCTAAATCCAGCAGCCTCGCTTCAATTTGCTTCATCCTTGTGCTCATTCCTGCCTCCAGAATATTCTATCCGCCTCGGCAAACAGCCTTTCGCGGAATGTCTGTCGTTTGGTTTGCGGCAATGCCTGCCCGCGCCAGTATTCAACGGCCTTGTTCAGCCGGGAGATGGTGAGCCATTGCGATTTGATCGTGGCCTCTTGAAGTTGGTTCATGGCCCGGAGTTGTTCTAGCGTCATGTGCGCACATACTTCCTGACAGTTTCCGGGGACAAATCGAGAAGCGCCGCGATTTCTCGCGTGGTTCGGCCCTCGCTGCGCCATGCTTTTGCCTTGGCCTGTGAATCGCGCTGATAAACCCGCTTTGCTGCGCAAGTGTGCCCCGGCGTTACCCTGCACTTACCGAGGCGAAAGGCGTCTTTGACTGCTGTCGGATCAACGCCTGCGAACGCGCAGATGCGGTTGAAGTGCGCCCCGCCTCTGGTGAGAATGTCGCGTGATCGGCGGCGTTCGAGGGCTTCCGGGCCTGTTGCGCGGTGGTCCGGCATCAGCGCGTCGGTGACGATCTGCAACAGGACAGCCTGCCATAGTTCTTGGTATCCGTCGATCATGCGGCCACCCGTTGCAACGGAAGGCCTAGTTTCTCCGCTGTGCTGTAAATCGTGCTTCGCGACACTTCGAAGTGCTTGGCTATGTCGGTGACGGGAACACCTTCGCGCCACATGGCTTCGAATTGACTGGTGTCGGGAATTACGGGTTTGAACCGCCCCGGAGTTCGCGCTGTTTCGCCGAAGGCTTTCGCCCTGCGAGCAAGGGCGTTGCGGGATATTCCGGCTATGGCCGCAAGTTCTGTCGTGGTTTTAGTTTTATCCCGCCATAAACTGCGAATGGTGGCGGCGGGTATGCGAATTTCACTCATTTGGCTCTCCCGTCATGCAGTCACCCTTCAGGGCTTCGTCCACCGCCGCGTCGCGCATTTCCTGCGACCTCATGGGGAACATTTCGTCTATGAGGGC
>OFRM01000599.1_pt1 | contig 14346 bp, 14 predicted proteins | sample 1543101 | NCBI WGS metagenome assembly OFRM01 (sample SAMN07774223, study PRJEB24372) | wastewater metagenome | isolation source: Exp Tend VB 0WW | collected 2016-02
CACGATTAGCGGATAAAATCGCTTGCCATCTATTTTTTAGCTCGAGCAATTGTTGGTAGTGAGCAATGAATTTATTACTCACAGTAATCTATATACGACATACTGCCGTTTTTTTATAAAAAATAGTGCCATTCCCGCACATGATATCTACGTTTTCAAAAAATACAGTACGTAGTATATATATCAATAACCCCGACCTTCCGATTTAATCTCTTGCAAAATTGTGGTTGAGATTTCTTCGATGGATTTGGCGGTAGACGACAACCAACGAATGCCTTCACGGCGCATCATGGCTTCCGCTTCGTTGACTTCGTAGCGGCAATTTTCCAGCGACGCATATTTACTGCCGGGGCGGCGCTCGTTGCGAATTTCGGAGAGACGTTCCGGTGCGATGCTGAGACCAAAAAGTTTATTGCGAAATTCTGGTAAGCGAGTCGGTAAGCGGCCACGCTCAAAGTCTTCGGGTATGAGCGGATAATTCGCCGCCTTGATGCCGTATTGCATCGCCAGATACAAGGTGGTCGGGGTTTTGCCGGAGCGTGACACGCCGACCAAAATTACATCGGCGTTTGCCAGATTTTTATCCGACTGCCCATCGTCATGCGCAAGTGAAAAGTTGATGGCTTCAATCCGGTTTTTATATTCTTCGGTGTCGGCGATATTGTGGCTGCGACCCACCGTGTGTGAAGATTTGATGCCCAACTCCTGTTCCAACGGTGCAACAAAGGTTTGAATCAAATCCATGTGCAAGGCTTGCGATTTGAAGACGATGGCTGACAAGTCGGCTTTGACTAGCGTTGAAAAAACAATCGGGCGATTGCCTTCGCGCTGATAAGCTTCATTGATTTTACGAACAGCCTCATGCGCCTTCTCCATGTCATCGACGAAAGGCAGGCGAATTTGCTTGAACTTTAAATCGAACTGGGTCAATACCGAATGACCAAAGGTTTCTGCGGTGATCCCAGTACCGTCTGACACAAAAAACACGGTGCGGTTGGCGGGAGGCAATGCTGCTTGTTTTTGTTCTAACATAAAGTCGAATTAAATTAAATATGAAGCATACAAAATTAAAAAAATGCAGAAAAAAGCCGTCGTTTCTATGCTGTGCTGCATCAATCTGGGGCGAGTCACGGTAGAATGTTGTATCGGTTGTATTTTGTCGTTGCGCTCCAAGAATAACAAGAAAACGCGTCGAGGCGAAGCAGTAAAGGTTTCTTATCATCAAAATGGGGTTGTTATGACTAACGCAGCAAATACCGAGGCGACTTATGTTGCCTCGTTTGAGCATTTACGCATGTCGGATGTGGAATCGGTCGGCGGCAAAAATGCATCTCTCGGAGAAATGATCAGCCAGCTCGCTAGTGCGGGCGTGCGGGTGCCCGGTGGTTTTGCCACCACCGCACAAGCGTTCCGCGATTTTTTATCGTATGCGGAATCCGGCCAAGAAACCTTGGCACAGAAAATCGCCAATCGTTTAGCCACCTTAGATATTGAAGACGTGAAAGAGCTGGCGAAAGCCGGTGCCGAAATCCGCCAGTGGATCATCGATACGCCGTTTCAACCACGTCTGCAAAGTGAAATCAAACAGTTTTATGACAAATTGGTGAGCGATTCTGCTGCCGAAGTGTCGTTTGCAGTACGTTCTTCCGCTACGGCAGAAGATTTGCCAGATGCCTCTTTCGCCGGGCAACAAGAAACTTTCCTCAATGTAGTCGGGTTGGACAATGTGTTAGAAGCGATGAAGCACGTGTTCGCCTCGCTGTACAACGACCGCGCAATTTCTTACCGTGTACACAAAGGCTTCACCCATGCCGAAGTCGCGCTCTCTGCTGGCGTACAACGCATGGTGCGCTCAGATTTGGGCGCAGCGGGCGTGATGTTCACAATTGATACCGAATCGGGCTTTAAGGACGTGGTGTTTATTACGTCGAGCTACGGATTGGGCGAAACCGTGGTGCAAGGCGCGGTCAATCCAGACGAATTTTACGTGCATAAACCGATGCTCGATATGGGCAAACTGCCCGTGATTCGACGCAATATTGGCTCGAAACTGATTAAGATGGAATTTACCGGTGAAGCCAAAGCAGGGCGCTCGGTGAAAACCGTGGATGTGCCCATCGAATTACGCAATCGCTATTCTCTAAATGATGAAGAAGTGGTCGAGCTGGCTAAATATGCGGTGATTATTGAGAAACATTATGGCCGTGCGATGGATATCGAGTGGGGCAAAGATGGCAGCGATGGTAAGTTATATATCTTGCAGGCGCGCCCCGAAACCGTGAAATCGCAACAAAAAGCCTCAGACGCGCAAATGCGTTTCCGCTTAAAAGGCTCTGGTCAGGTATTAGCGTCTGGCCGTGCAATTGGTCAAAAAATTGGTGCTGGCCGGGTGCGCGTGATTCACGACCCTTCTGAAATGGAAAGAGTGCAGCCAGGTGATGTGCTAGTGGCTGACATGACCGACCCGAACTGGGAACCCGTCATGAAGCGCGCCGCTGCCATTGTCACCAACCGTGGTGGCCGCACTTGCCACGCCGCGATTATTGCGCGTGAATTGGGTGTGCCAGCGGTGGTCGGTTGTGGCGATGCGACTGAAATTCTGAAAGACGGCACCTTGGTCACCGTGTCATGTGCCGAGGGCGACGAAGGCAAGATTTATGACGGCTTACTGGAAACCGAAGTCAGCGAAGAAATTCGCGGTGAATTGCCCAAACTGCCGTTAAAAATCATGCTCAACGTTGGTAATCCGCAGTTGGCGTTTGATTTTCAGTCGGTACCGAACGACGGTGTTGGGCTGGCACGCTTGGAATTCATTATCAATAACAATATTGGCGTGCATCCAAAAGCGATTTTGGAATACCCAAATGTAGACCCAGCGCTGAAAAAAGCTGTCGAATCAGTGGCACGCGGTCATGCATCACCCAAAGCTTTTTACGTTGATAAGCTAGCTGAAGGTATCGCCACCATCGCTGCCGCGTTTTGGCCCAAGAAAGTGATCGTGCGTTTGTCTGACTTTAAGTCAAATGAATACAAAAAATTGATCGGTGGTTCGCGCTATGAGCCGGATGAAGAAAATCCGATGTTAGGTTTTCGCGGCGCGGCGCGTTATCTCGCACATGACTTTGCCGAATCCTTTGAAATGGAATGTTCCGCATTAAAGCGTGTGCGCAATGACATGGGTTTAACCAACGTTGAAATCATGGTGCCGTTCGTGCGGACTTTGGGACAAGCCGAAAAAGTGGTGAATTTACTGGGCAAGAATGGTTTAAAGCGCGGTGAAAATGGCTTGCGCCTGATCATGATGTGCGAAGTACCTTCCAACGCGATTTTGGCCGAAGAATTTTTGCAATACTTCGATGGTTTCTCGGTTGGTTCCAATGATTTAACGCAGTTGACGCTTGGCTTAGATCGCGATTCCGGTATGCCTTTACTGGCTGCCGATTTCGACGAGCGCGACCCAGCCGTATTGGCTTTGCTGAAAACTGCGATCAGTGCTTGCCGTAAGTTAAACAAATACGTCGGTATTTGTGGACAAGGACCATCAGATCACCCCGATTTTGCAGAATGGCTGATGCGTGAAGGGATAGAATCTATTTCTCTGAACCCAGATTCGGTGATCGATACTTGGCAAAAACTGGCAGCGGTGAACAAATAAAAGATTGCCTTACTTGTTTATGTTGAGCTGATTAAAAACCTCGTGGTAGAAAAACCACGAGGTTTTTTTATTAATAAATAACCGATGATTTGTTTCAGGCGTAAAGTAACAATGTGCCAGCATCAATTGATGTTAGCGCAGTTTTGTATGAGTCCTAACCCTGTGGTTTTATTGAAGGAGACTAATCAATGAGTGCATGGATGATATGGCTGTCATTGGCAGGAATCGTCGTCATTCTGGAGTTATTTAGCGGCACTTTTTATCTATTGATGATGGCGTTCGGTTTGTTCGCTGGTGCAATTGCTGCGTGGTTTGGTAGCGCTATCGAAATGTCTTTACTGGTGGCTGCGATTGTGGGTGCGCTATCGACACTGGCATTACATAAAAGTCGTTTTGGCTGGAAGCGCAACCGAGATGCAAGCCGCGACCCGAACGTCAATATGGATATCGGGCAAAGCATCTCAGTGCAGGAATGGAACGACCAAGGTAACGGTAAATTTACCGCGCGCACCATGTACCGTGGCGCGATGTGGGATGTTGAGTTACAGCATTCGGCGGGGTTCCCGGGCGTGTATGTGATTGAAGAAGTGCAGGGCAGTCGTTTATTGGTTCGACCTAGTTAGTATCAAATACTGGTCGATCAATTGAAGTCGCGTAGAGCAGTTTAATTCATGAAAAAAATAAGGAGTCATCATGGGCAGTTTTGGTAGCGTTGCATTTATTTTGTTTCTGCTGGCGTTGGTGTTTGTCTTCAAAACCATCAATGTCGTACCGCAGCAGCACGCTTGGGTCGTTGAGCGGCTCGGTAAATATCATGCAACCTTGGGGCCGGGTTTAAATATCGTGGTGCCGTTTATTGACAGGATTGCGTACAAACACATCTTAAAAGAAATCCCGCTGGATGTGCCGCCGCAAGTTTGTATTACCAAAGACAATACACAGTTGCAGGTTGATGGTATTTTGTATTTCCAGATCACCGATGCAATGCGTGCTTCGTATGGCTCATCGAATTACATTGCCGCCATTACCCAGCTCGCACAGACCACCTTGCGCTCCGTGATCGGTAAGATGGAATTGGATAAAACCTTTGAAGAGCGCGACCATATCAACACCACCATCGTCAATGCGATCGATGAATCGGCTGCCAACTGGGGCGTGAAAGTATTACGCTATGAGATTAAAGACTTAACGCCACCGAAAGAAATTCTGCATGCGATGCAAGCGCAAATCACGGCTGAGCGTGAAAAACGTGCCCTCATCGCGGCTTCTGAAGGGCGCAAGCAAGAGCAGATCAATATCGCCACTGGTGAACGTGAAGCCTCTATCGCCAAGTCAGAAGGTGAAAAGCAAGCCTCAATTAATCGCGCCCAAGGTCAGGCTGCCGCAATTGTAGCGATTGCCGAAGCAACTGCCGATGCCTTGCGCCAAACCGCAGCAGCAATTCGTGAGCCAGGCGGCTCTGATGCGGTGAATCTGAAAGTGGCGGAGCAATACGTGGCCGCATTTGGGCAATTGGCGAAAACCAATAACTCGATCATCGTACCGGCGAATATGGGCGATATGAGCGGCTTGATTGCGACGGCGATGCAGGTTGTGAAATCGCAGAAGAGTTAATACATTATGTAGTGGTCAAGTATTTTTTACGATCTTATTTGAAATAGGGGGTATCTTTTTAGGAAGATGCCCCCGCATCATTTTTAGGTGCATTGTCTGATTCGATTTTTCAATACAACTCAGAGCATCACTTCATCATAATCAATAAATATGTGAGGGTCTATTGCCATATAAATTGGGAGTGCGAATGAATCTCACAGGGCGATGTTTGAATAAAAAGGTTAGGCGTAATGGTGTGTTCACTACGGCAGCACTGTCATCACTGTAAGCAGCTTACAACAACGCCACGAACCCCTGTGAGGTCATTCCCGAAGGGTTCAAACCAAAAGGTGCGCTGGATTGCGTTGCAGCCCTTGCAGAGGCTCCAGCCTCTGCTGCGAACTACGCTCCTCCAACACACCTTAACCCATCTTTTGGTTTGAACGCATCTCCCAATTTATAAGTCAACAGACTCTAGGAAAGCAATAAAAATTGTGATTGCATTCCTTGATCGCGCAGCGGAAGCAAGGCTTGATACTCTTCTGAGTTATACCAATTCAATGCATGCTCTTTGCTGGGAAATGCAAGAATTACTTGCATTTGAAATGGCGATTCACCGTGCAAACACAATGAATTTCCTTTTGCTAGGTATTCGCCAGAATATTTTTTTAATATCTCTGGAACGGATGCACTGTATAACAGTAATTGCTCTTTATTAGTCGGTGTGAAGTTGACGGTTATGTATGCGGGCATTTTTTATCCTAACTGTTTGACGAAAGTAGTGTCATTGATTTAGAGCGACGTGTTCTTGTCTTGCCATGCGTGTGGGGCAAAGGCTTGATCCAGAGGGGTATGAGTTAAATGATTGGTATAGTTACTGATGGTTTTAACAGCTATGGCAAGAATCACTTCAAGAATTTGCTGTTCTGTATAACCTACCGCCAAAAAATGTTTCACATCGTCTTGCGACGGTAAGCCTCGTTTCAGAAGCATATTTTTTGTAAAAACAGAGAGCTCATTTAATTTTACATCTGTGAGTGGAGCGCCATCTCTGATTGCATTGATTTCCGTGGTCGGTAATTTTGAAATCACTTCAGCAATCATGCTATGTGCTGACACGCAATATTCGCAGCCATTTTCTACCGAGATAGTAAGAAATACGACCTCTTGCTCTGCTGCGGAAAATCCAGATTGATGACGGAATTGGTCATGACCTTCGATATATGTAGCATACAATCCCGGCGAATTAGCCATATATGAAAACATATTTGGAATGAAACCATAGTTTTCCTTCGCCCGTATGAGCAAAGCACTTGCACTTGATGATGCGTTGCTTGGATCAAGTGGATTTAAGTTGAGTCTATATTGTGCGAGCATATCTTTCCTGAAATACGAGTTTTCGATCGATGAAGCCAGTTTGGCGCATTGAATTCAATGGTTTGATTTCAATGAAAGAAAGTGTATGGGATCAAAATATTTTGTACAATGCGATTAATATTTACTTTGTGTTTAGTTAAATTGAACAATGTAAGACATTTATCGCGATTAATGGTGTTCGCAGCCGTTGCGCAAAAAGGCTCCTTTACCGACGCAGCTAAAGAGCTAGGCATTACCAAATAAGCGGTTAGTCAGCAAATTAAGTTGTTAGAAAGTGAAATTGGACAACAACTATTGAGCAGAACAACGCGCGGCGTAGCACTGACTGCGTTGGGAAGTAAGTTGTTGTTGCATTGTCGACTGTTACAAGATCAGGTCAATATAGCCTTTTCCGATATTGTGAATGCAGAGACGGCACCAAAAGGGCGGTTCGCAATAACTTTTCCCTATTCCCTTGCTTCACCGGTAGTGATGCCAGCGATTGAGCAATTATGCAGAGAGTTTCCCGGTTTAGAACCTGATCTGCATGTGAGTGATGGAACACTGGATTTGGTTGCCAATAATCTGGACGTAGCGATTCATTTGGGCGCGTTGCCAGATAGCAGTTATCGTGCTTTGTTGATTGGCAAGGTAGATGAGATATTTTGCGCCAGCCCGCTATATCTCAATCGAACTTCTGTTCCTAAGTGTCCAGAAGCATTGCTTAGTCATCGATGGATTGCAACAGGTTGGCAACATCGTCATATGACGGTGACGAAGCAAGAGAACGATGAAAAAACTTTGCTCAATTTACCTCATTTTGCACAAGTGAATTCCTTACCTATGGCAATTGATATGGTTTTACATCATATGGGAATTGCTTTACTTCCTGACATTGCTGCGAGACCATATTTTCAATCTGGCGAGCTTATACATGTCATGCGTGAATTTACAGGGCCACGTTGGCCAGTATATTTTTTACATGCTTATCAGCAAAAAAAACCGCTTCATATCGATCGTTTTCATCAATTAATACAAATCTTCTTTTCTAGATTAGTGAATTTCAACCTACCGAATGATGAATTTGTATAACCAAAAATTCATTTTTATGTGCAATCACATTACGAAAAAAGTGCTTAAGCAATTACAGTGAGTGCATTAAACCGAGATTTTCCATTAGGCGCACCAGAGGTGCTATTTGAGCGCTGACGGCGCATTTTCGATCAATTTCCTCATGGCTCGCCATGAGCGCCTCATTCACGTCAAAATTGCCTCGAAAAGTGCATCCGCCATCATCTCAAATCCTAATGGAAATTCTCGGTCAAAAAAACGGCGCAAATTCATGAATCAACTTGCGCCGTTTTTTCTTTGGTGTCATGCCATTTGGCAACCATATTCAAACTTGGAAAAGTTACCACTGCATCGGTACCAACAGCTTACTCAAACCAGCCGGATTAGAGCGTAAATACTGCGGTGGCACTTCCACACTCGCGCCCAGCTTAGCGGCGGCGTGCCAAGGCCAGTGCGGGTCGTACATGATGCCGCGAGCCAGTGCGATCAAATCGGCTTGGCCGCTGGCGATAATTGCCTCGGCTTGTTCGGCTTCCGTAATCAAGCCGACTGCAATGGATGGCAAACCTGTTGCAGCGCGAATTTGCTCGGCAAATGGCACCTGATAATTCGGCGTTGCTGTGATATTTTGCAGGGGCGATAAACCACCGCTAGACACGTGGATAAACGATGCGCCAGCCAGTTTTAATGCTTTCGCAAACTCGATGCATTGCTCAATTTCCCAACCGCCCGCTACCCAATCAGTGGCCGACACCCGAATGCCCACCACGCTATCAGCAGGCAATGCAGCGCGAATGGCACTAAACACCTCCAGCGGAAAACGCATGCGGTTTGCCAACGTGCCACCGTATTCATCATCCCGTAAATTCGATAAAGGCGACAAAAATTGATGCAGCAAATAGCCATGCGCCGCATGTATTTCAATCGCATCAAAACCCAGCCGATGCGAGCGCAATGCCGCCTGCACAAAGGCCTCGCGCACGCGTGCCAAGCCAACCATGTCCAACGCCACCGGCGCAGGGTTGGCACTGTTAAATGCCTGTGCTGACGCCGAATAAGTCTGCCAGCCGCCGTCCGCTTCGGTTAACAATCCACCGCCTTGCCAAGGCGCACTGGTCGATGCCTTGCGCCCGGCATGCGCAAGCTGAATCGCAATTGGCATTGAAGAATATTGGCGCACCGTTTTCAACACTTTGGCTAGTGCCGCTTCATTTTCATCTGAATACAAACCTAAATCCCCCGGAGAAATCCGCCCAGCAGGCTCGACCGAAGTGGCTTCCAAGGTCATCATGCCAGCGCCCGACAAAGCTAATGCGCCCAAATGCATGAGATGCCAATCACTGGCGCTACCATCGACGGCGGAGTATTGGCACATTGGCGCAATCGTAATCCGGTTTTTAAGAGTCAGCTTACCGAGCTGATAGGGGGAAAAAAGCACACTCATGGTTGGTCAATCTTTCTTGAGTTGATACGAGCTGCTTATTATGCGGGAAGTTGGGGAATTGGTTTGGACACTGCCGCTATACCCTATTTTTGGTAGGGTATTTTTATGCGTGGTTTACCGTCAAGAGGACTATACAGATTGGTGGGAGTGAAATAACTAAAAGGCTAAGCGTCAATAAAAATTTCAATCGTGCTTTGATTTTTATATTTCGTTTTCTTTCTGCGTAAAAGATATAAATAATACTTGGAACCGAAATAACGCCGACAAAACAGTAAGTTACTGCGGAAATGACGACCAGTGTTAGCGCGTCTGCTCCTCCACCTAACGATGAAGATCTTGCTGCCTCAGCAAATACAATGAAATCGTAAGTTAATGCCATAAGGAATGGCATTAACCCAATGTACAGCAAGTACTCTAATACATGAATACGGTTAATATTCATCAGCGCTCCAGTGAGCTGCTTGAACAAACCATTTTCCCCTACTAGGTCTTCCGGCTTTTTATTTTCGTCCAATGGGGCACCAATTAAAAAGAATTCTTGTTTCGAAATGTAGTCTGATCGTCTATGATTAGCAACTACCTTGTAATAGCATTTTCATAAAAGAACGATATGGCAGATCAGCTCGAACAAGAATTCCTCAATAGTCTAGAAAAGAAACTTTGGATCAGCGCCAACAAACTTCTTCCTTCACTCGACGCCGCCCAATATAAGCATGTGATGCTGGGGCTAGTCTTTTTGAAGTATGTGTCAGATGCTTTTGATATTCGGCGTGAAGAACTCAAAGCGCAACTGAGCGACCCAGATCATGATTATTTTCTCGACCCTGCCGATTTTGATGGCGGTGTAGTGGGTGCAGAATATCAGTCAGAAATCGAAAACGAACTTGAAGTGCGCGATTACTACCTCGAAACTAATACCTTCTGGGTACCGCCTGTCGCTCGCTGGCAATTTATGCGCGACAATAACAAAGTCGTGATTGGTGGGGCGGCGCTACCGGTACAAAGCAAAGGCGAAACTAAACTCATCAAGATTAGCTCGATCGGGCATCTCATCGATTACGCGCTTGAAGCAATTGAGATTGATAACCCCAAGCTCAAAGGCGTACTCAACAAACGTTACACACAACTACAGATCGACCAAGCTAAACTGGGCGAACTAATCGACTTAATTTCCACCATTCCGTTCAAACACGAATCGCTATCAAGCAAAGATATTCTCGGCCACGTCTACGAATATTTTCTTGGGCAATTCGCCTTAGCCGAAGGCAAAAAAGGCGGGCAGTTCTACACGCCCAAAGCCATCGTCAGCCTCATCGTGCAAATGTTAGAACCCTACAAAGGCCGCGTGTATGATCCCGCCATGGGCTCGGGTGGTTTCTTTGTGCAATCAGAACAATTCATCACCGCCCACAAAGGCAAGATCGGTGATGTCTCCATCTACGGCCAAGAATACAACCACACCACCTGGCAACTCGCCGCCATGAACATGGTGATCCGTGGCATTGATTTTAATTTCGGCAAAGAGCCCGCCAACACCTACACCAATGACCAACACCCCGACCTGCGCGCCGACTTTGTCATGGCGAACCCGCCCTTCAATATGAAAGAATGGGACACCGGCGTTGACGACAACGACCCGCGCTGGGTGTATGGCAAACCCCCTTCAGGCAACGCCAACTTCGCCTGGCTGCAACACATGTTGTATCACTTGGCACCGAATGGCAGCCTCGGCTTGTTGTTAGCAAACGGCTCCATGAGTTCCAACACCAGCGGCGAAGGCGATATCCGCAAAGCTTTAATTGAACACGATTTAGTCGAATGCATGGTCGCATTGCCGGGGCAACTTTTCACCAACACGCAAATTCCTGCTTGTATCTGGTTCCTCACCAAAAATAAAAATACCCGCACTGCGGCCAGCGGCCGCCAACTTATCGACCGCAGAAACAAAGTACTGTTCATCGATGCGCGCAACCTCGGCTACATGAAAGACCGCGTACTGCGCGACTTCACGCAAGATGACCTCAATAAGATTTGCGATGTGTATCACGCATGGCAAACGGGTAAAGACTACGAGGATCAAAAAGGATTTTGCTCTAGTGCGAATTTAGCGGACATTCAAAAACACGATTACGTGCTGACACCGGGGCGCTATGTAGGAGCAGAGGAAGTCGCCGACGATGGTGAAGCCTTTGCCGACAAGATGGCGCGTTTGACTGCGCAATTAAAAACGCAGTTTGAAGAGAGTGATCGTTTGGAAGTGGAGATTAAGAAAAATTTGGCGGGGTTGGGTTATGAGTGCTGAATTCCCAACGTCTGCTCTCGGTGACTTAATCCTCCACCAAAAAGGGTTTCCTTTCAAATCGCAAGATTATGTTGACTCAGGCGTACCAGTCATAAGAGTTAGCAACTTCACCCAAGATTCAATCAGCATTAAAGACATTAAATTTGTTGATGATTCGATCGCAAAGCAAAATGGGAAAGTGAAGCTAAGAGAAGACGACATTATCATTGCGACTGTTGGATCTTGGCCAAACAATCCTGCGTCTATCGTCGGAAAGACAGTGCGAGTTCCTAAGCAACTCAATAACGCATTGATGAATCAAAACAGTGTGATTTTGCGTTCAAAGAGTGGCGATAAAGTAGATCAGAAATTTCTATTTTTTGCGCTAAAGACGAAAGCATTTTCTGACTTCTTGGTTTCAAACGCGCAAGGTAGCGCAAATCAAGCAAGTATTACGCTATCAGATATTTTTTCCTATGAAGTCGAATGGCCGACACCTGATGTTAGAAAATCAATTGTTGCTGTTATCGATTCGCTGAGCGAAAAAATCGAACTCAACCGCCAAACCAACCAAACCCTAGAACAAATCGCACAAGCCTTATTCAAAAGCTGGTTTGTCGATTTCGAACCCACACGCGCCAAGATCGCCGCCAAAGAAGCGGGCGCAGCGCCTGAAGAAATCGAACGCGCCGCCATGTGCGCCATCAGCGGCAAAACCCCAGACCAACTAGCCCAATTACCACCAGAAACCCAACAAAACCTAAAAATCACCGCAGCCCTATTCCCAGATGCTTTGGTGGATTCGGAGTTGGGGGAAGTGCCGGAGGGGTGGGAGATAGGATGTCTGGGCGATCAGATTGATTTTGCGACCGGATTTACCTTCAAGAGCGAGGATTTTACGTCGGACGGAATTAGATTGGCACGAGGTGATAACGTCAAGGAGGGAGCCTTTCAGTGGGGTGACAAAACAAGATATTGGGCGGAAGTTACACCAGATCTTGAAAAATACTTGCTTCGATCAGGTGACATTTTGATTGGAATGGACGGCTCTAAAGTTGGAAAAAATTGGGTAAGGGTTTCAAAATCAGATTTACCTTGCTTGCTAGTCCAACGTGTCGCCCGCCTGCGTCCAAACGGCAAAATTGGAAGTTCTATGCTCGAAATTTTGATTGGAGGCGAAAGCTTTAAGTCGTATGTTGAGAATGTGAAGACTGGAACAACTATTCCGCACATTAGTGGAAAACAGATCAAGGATTTACCAATCATTCGACCAGATGACGAAGGTAAACTGTTTTCGGAATTTGAAAGCGTACTAAAAAATCTAGCTAGTAAAAGAGAATGCCATCTCGAGGAGAGTCTTGGCCTTACGGAACTTAGAGACATATTACTTCCCAAACTGCTTTCTGGTGAAATCTCTCTTATTGACGTACATGAGGAGTTTAAATGAGCGATATTTTCAACCTCTACTGCGACGAAAGCTGCCACCTACCGAACGACCAGCAACCCATTATGACTTTGGGTGTGGTCTGGTGCCCGTTAGAGAAAACGCGCGAGATTGCGACACGCATACGCGAGTTCAAAGTCAAGCATGGCTTCTCTGCTGATTTTGAAATCAAATGGACGAAGGTGTCGCCTGCGAAGACCCAGTTTTACTTGGATATCGTTGATTATTTTTTTGATGACGATGATCTTCATTTTCGTGGCTTGATTGCGGATAAAGCTCAGCTTGATCATTCGCGATTTCAGCAAGATCACGATGATTGGTATTACAAGATGATTTTTTTACTACTACAAACCGTTTTCGTCCCGAATGCCCAATTCCGAATTTATTTGGATAAAAAAGATACGCGCAGTGCCAATAAAGTGGCGAAGTTGCATGACGTGCTTTGCCATAATGCATACGACTTTCAACGCACGATGATTGAACGTGTGCAAGTCATTGAATCTCACGCGGTAGAACAATTGCAGATCGCTGATTTACTATTGGGTGCAGTTGGATACGTTAATCGAAAATTGGCAGGGAATGCGGGTAAAGTAGCACTGATAGCAAGAATAAAACAACGTTCTGGTTACAGCCTTGAAAAAAATACGCTGTTACGTGAGTCTAAATTCAATTTATTCCATTGGCAGGGGCGTACAAAAGGAGTGGCAGATGAGTGATACTTGGCTGCCAGATTTATTGTTGTTCGAAGATTCCAATGGCGACTGGAAAGTCTATTTAGAAAAATTGCATAAACAGTTTTTGCAGGATTTTGAATACAACAAACCAACATGGCCGAGCAAGCGTGTCGGACTAAAACGCCATCCCGAGTACGATGGCAAGAGCGCAACATTTTGGCACATGATTTCCAAAGGTGAAAGTGAGCAAGATCGAACGCCAGACTTTCGCCGATGCGAAAGAATTGCTTGGCCGCGCCCGATCATGAATGAATTCGATCACTCCTCGCCGAGCGCAACAACGTGTCGCATTCATTGGTGGTGTGAAACACGGCGCGGTGAAGTACGCTACATGCTGGCACTAGATGATTTCAGCTATGTGGTAGTGGTGGCAGATCGAGGAGAATTCGTACTTCCTTGGACTGCTTTTACTCTTGAATACGAGCATGAGAAGAGAAAGAAACGCAAAGCGTGGCAGTCATATTGGGATAAGCAGAAAAGCTGAAGCCGCCCCGAAGGACGGCTCCGTAACTCCTTCAACACATGGTTGATGAGATGAGTGAAGTCTAACTTAGGCGAGTTTTCAAGTCAATCAATACCTTTATCGGATCAATATTTTCGCTAAATATGTCGATTTTTTCTCTCAAAATCGACATTTCCCAACAATCAGCCTACCTGATCAACCTATTCCTACCTATCCGTTGAACGAGGGGTTTGGGCATTCGCTATTCGCGAATAGCGAATGAGCTCTACAAAAGCTGATAAAAATCACATTTAAGTCGTTTTTTT
>OFRM01000602.1_pt1 | contig 14320 bp, 13 predicted proteins | sample 1543101 | NCBI WGS metagenome assembly OFRM01 (sample SAMN07774223, study PRJEB24372) | wastewater metagenome | isolation source: Exp Tend VB 0WW | collected 2016-02
ATCGGAAAACTGCAAACCAACTCGCGCGTTTGCTTGTGGGGTATACTTCGCGACAACGGTTGTCTGACCAGGAGCTTTTACGAAATACCCAGAGATAAAGAAGATACCATCGGAAATCGACGCAATAGTCGAACGCGTATTAGAACCCGCCGCGGATGCGATGTTTGCAAAAAACGCCGTATTCGGAACCATTACAGTGTCCCCAGGATTGAATTCGTTTCCTGTGAGATACTTTAGCGTGAGAGAAGGTGGCTCTGTGGAACTATTAGCAGAAACCCCAACAACATGTGCCTGAACATAAGTGTTGGTTGAACCATAAGCAATCGTCTTACCGAGAAAGTTCGTTACGTTGATATCCGAGTTTGCGTATTGAGGCGAAAGATTTAGCGTGATCGCTTGATCCATCGTAATCTGTCCGCCAGAAACCAGCGAACCATCGGTATAGACAGAACGCCCAAAACGTTCTGTTTGATTCTGCGCAATCGTTTGCATTTGCGTAAGTTCGCGAGATTGGACTGCGTAACCTGGACGAAACAATACTCTATGGAAGAATTTCTGTTCGTTAAAGTCGTCATAGTAGGGCGAACCAACTGTTGCTGCTGGAACGACTGTTGTATTAGCAATATTGGCTTGACCTGTCATAGAGGATCCTTAGAACTGGTAAGAAACAACAATCTTGATATCTTCGGTTTGCGAAGCATTTCTCACGATTGGTGGAATATGATCTATGTATACAATTACTCCGGAATAGTCTTCTAAGTCTTGATTGGTTACCGCTGTGACAAATCTTGACGCAGCCGTTTCAGAACCAATGAGTGGTCCAGAAGTTGGCGTACCGACTTCGTTGATAATTCGCACCACATTGTTCGACGTATCGAAGTCTACCAAATCGCCAGAGAAGGTTGCAGTGTCTAAAGACGCGCCCTGAAAAACCGTCTCGTCTGGAGAATACGATGCGCCAGAACCGGAAACGGTAAGTTTCAACATTTGCGAAAATGCAGAACCACTAAACGCGTTTGCAGAACCATACGTGAGCGGATCGAACAACAACGCGATTTGTCTGAAATCGTTGGATACGGTAATCTTGGTACCTTCGTCTGCTTTCAATCTTGGATTGAACATTAGATAGTGCCCACCAAGTTCACTGATCGCGTCAGACCCGTGGCCACCAGAAGGCTCGATTTCGACAATACCCGCTGCGCCAGAACCACCGCCACCAGAAATGCTGACATTCGCGAAAGTGTACCCAGAACCGATTGAGGTAACTGTTATGCTCTGAATCGTATTGGTGGAAGTGTTTACGTTTGCGGAAGCCGTCGCTGAAGAACCATCGCCCGTGATCGTCACGACAACGTTTTGAGTGTTGGAATAATCCGAACCCCCAGCGGTAATCCGGATTACGTGAAGTCCGCCATCAACCGCTGCTTGTTGTACGCGCCACTGGAGAGAACCATCATTTGCGTTGAGCGTTCGAACTGGCATCCAGTCTACTGTCAAAAAGTTAATTCGGTCAACGTCGGAAAGGGTATACATGTATTTCCACACGTAGCCGTCGGCCGTCTGATAAGTCGTGTTCGGATTTGTCGAAGTTGGCTTGACCGAACTATTCGCGTTTCCATTATTGAACAAACATTTGTAGACGTTAAAGTCTTCCGTAAGAACATAAGAAAGATTCGCAGAACCGTAAAGTGTGGATTGTTGCGTCGCGTAGGGAAAGATGATGTTATTGGCGATCCAGTCGCGTCTTGGAACCACGTGTGACACATCTCCGCCACCAATTCGTTTGCCACCAATACAGTTTCTCCAGAAACCATTAACAGAATAAACCGAACTGTTCGCAGAATCGGGGTTAGCATCGTTTGGCCATGCGTCAACACGAGCGATAGCCAAATACGCATTAGTGGTATTGGCAATTGCGGCCTTTATTCGCTTGGCCGTATAGATTCCCATCTGTTGCGTAAATGTCGAAGTGGTCATTTTTGAGTTTTCCGATATTTCTATGAGTGTTGCTTATTTATTACAAGTAGCCAGGACCCGAACTTAGAGAAACTGTCACGTTTCCTGTTGGAACTCTGAAAGGTGCTGCCATACCGTTGCCGGAATTGTTGTTTCCCGCAGGTACATTGTTCGCGCGAAGGTATAAGATCGGGGTTGAGTTGCCACCCCAACCATAACCGTTCGGCAATAACCCAATTCCTTGCGGGGTAAGGTTTCCGGAAAGCCAGCCAGAGCGATCTGTCCAGTTTCTGATATCTTTGAAGAACGAGAACGGCGTGGTCCACAAATCGGCGATGTTTCCAGTAAAGGTATTGCCACCAGACGTGTTTGCGCCAACAGTCGTAAAGCTCATTTGGGTTCCGTATTTGAACTTTTCCCCAGTATTCGCGGACATTGTGGTGATGATCGCAGAATTCACGTTATTTAGGAATATTCCAGCAACTTGGGTTTTGAAGTCTGCCGAGAAGATTGCATGGTACCAAACGTTTGTAATCAAAGGGTTTCTGATTTCGTCGGTCTTTACGTCAAGAGTTATGATATTCGCGGTATTAGCTGCGATTATACGGAGATAATGCCCAGTTCCAGAATCCGCGTTCGCAGAGTTCGCAATATGAACCTCGAATTTCGGCATTGCAATGTTTGATGGACCAGCAGAGAACAAAGTCGCCTTCGCGGTAGTATTCGGTAGATAGTTCGAAAGCGTGAACCAAACGGAGAATACCGTTTGCCCAGAATCGGAACCTGCCCAGTTGATCGAATTGGTCCAAAGATACCCAGCCCCATCAAAAAACGCTGTGTTTGCGACATAATAGGATTCTGTCTTCTCGGCGGCCTCGTAACCAATCCCAAAACCATTTGCGGTGGATACTTGAGTATCGTCAAGAATTAGATATTCCCCAAAAACCTTCATGCCCGACGGATGGAGCAAATTGTTCACAGAAGCAATCCAGGATTCGAAAGTCGAGGCAACGCGCAACACATAAGAATAGTTTTGATAATAGTCGCGATCTTGCAGGAAGTTGAACGCGGACGGGAAACCATCCTGATTGAGGAAATAACCAGGATACGTAAAGACCCCTTGAATGACCGCTGCTTCAGCCGTAGCCGTCCCATCACCGGCGTTGGTGAGGTCCACAGTAGGTGCCACAGTATAACCAGAACCACCCGTAGAAACGGTTATTTCTAGGATGCTTCCGATGGTACCAGTTGTTGGCGTGAGATTTGCGCCGTACCCCAATAGACTTGCGACATACACGTTTCCGTTAACGCCGGCGCTGGTATTGATCGTGACGGTTGGAAGAGCCGACTGATCATAACCAGAACCACCTTTGAGAATTCCTGGGTTGTCTTGATATCGAACTCCAGTAATGGCCCCGTTACCAGCAACACTAACAATATTCGCGACTGCCCCAAACCCAAAACTTCCCATCGGATTGGTAAAGCTCAGAGTTTCCCCGACAACATAGCCAGTACCAGCATTCGCGATGATAAGGGATCCTAATATTCCCAAAGTCGCGATTACTGTATTAGGTATTACAGAAATCGTAGGTACAGCCAAATATCCAGAACCAGGTTCATTCATTCGAATTCCTGTCACCGGTCCAGTATTCGCAAAGGTAAATGTAGTTGCCAATGAGTTGATCGCGTTAAGGGCTAGATTGGAAGTTGTAATAGAGAAAATCGCCTGGGCAGCATTCCAATTAGCCCCACCAATCTGGACTATAGTGTTCGCGTCGATAATGTAACTATTCGGATGAAAGGTACCCGAAGTGTTTACCGTGAGAACGTTGCCATTTGCTCCGGTACCAAAACCCCCAGTAATCAACAACCAATCTCCACCACCAGGCGCGTCTGCTCGATAACCCGATCCACCATTAAGAACACTAACGGAACTCACGTTTCCTTCAGAAACCTCAGAGACATAGGCAGTCGCACCGGACCCAGAGTCTAGAGCTATCAGAGGAACATCATCACCTACCAAATAACCTTCGCCGGGTGTTCCCACAGTGATAGTCGTGACTAACCCAGAGAAGATATTGGACCTTAGGGTATGTGCGGTATTTGATGAATCCGTGTAGTTCGTTGTGACGGTTTCGCCGGATACAAAGGTATTTGAAATACCGCTGAGGAATATCTCATTGACCAGCGTACCCAGTTCGTAGAATTGCTCGACTCGCTCAACCGTCGCGGTGGTATTGGATGAACTCCCGGTTACCACACGGTTCACGAACAATCCAAAGGTTTGTAGACTGGAATCCAAATTACCGTCTAATTGTGTCGAATCGACTCTCAGGCTCTTTTGAACAAACCATTTCCCATCGGATGCTCTTAGAATGTTATCCTTAGGATAATAAACCGAGCTTTCCTGACCATTTGTAAGCAGCCTTAAGAGGAACTTATACGACTTCTCCGTACCACGCGCTCTATAGAAATCCTTGATATGAGGCAGAACCTTGGTAAAATCTATTCTTGACGTATTTTGTTGAGGAATGAATTGTGTAAATTGAGAATACAGCAAATTCGAGAAATCGGATAGCGTATTATCCAGATCGGTTTGATACATTCTGAGATTCTTGAGTCGTTCAAGTATAGAACCGGTACCGGTTGATCCGGTGTCCGAGGCTGGAGAAGTCTTTTCCAAATACTCAAAGTATGCTTCCATGAATGACACAAATATAGGATTATCATCTCTCACAAAAGCTGGAAGAGACTTCGATGACACTATACCTGAAATGGTAGTATTGACGGTGGCTGGACTATTAGTCATTGTCGGTTGAGTTATCCTCTACTATGGTGATATCAATAGAGGTCAAGTCATTCTCGTCAATTGTAATGATCCGGTTTCTCACTGGAAATAAGGTTTCGTCTTTTGGTTTGATGTTAAGGGTAAACACGTTCTGATCTAGTCCGAAATATGGTGTGGTGGCTACTTCATAAGCAGTAAGAGACGTTAGGACTACCTCACCGGATTCATAGTCTATGGTACCTGCGGATTCGTCTACTATAACTTTCTGCCCGTTGTCCTGTAAATAATAGGTCCTGATTGATCCAAATCTACCAAGTAGGTTCACTTTTGCTGTTGCTCCGGTACCGGAAGAGTCTGAGATAGATATGGAGGCTACAGTATAATCCGAACCACGTTCGGTTACCTGAATCGAATTTACCTGACCGTTGACTACTGTCGCTGTTGCGGTCGCACCTATACCATCACCGGAAATAATACATGTTGGATTGTCCGAATAGGACGTACCTGGGGATACCATGGATATACTATCCACTCCGGTATAAGCTCCTTGGACCTCTTCAAAATATATTGCTCGTTCAATATCATCATTGTCTCGTACTGTCACCGTTGGATATGATACCAAGTGTTCCTGTAGTCCACCACGATGGAGTGGGGAATAGAAGTTTACGGTATAGTTTTGTGTGAGGCCATTGACGATTGTTGCTCGTTTCTGCAAAAACAAACTGAAGTCATTTGACGTGATGGATTTATCAACCTTATCAAGTAGATAGTGGAGCTTGGAAGCACGGAAAACGGAATTGAAGGAATCCAGGGTTGTGTCTCGATAGTTCAAAATAGCGGTTCTAATGGCTGATTTGAGTTCCTCTGCTGTTCTGGTAGTCTTCTTTGGATCATAATACACCTTGATCGCGAATTTGAGATAGAGATAGTCTGGATCGATAATCTCTGGTGTGACGGTTAGGACTGATCTGGTAGCAATGATATCGTCTATGATTGATTGTTTTTCTTGTGTCGTGAACACATACCCATCCTTAGGTTTCATTGAAATGAATACTTTCCCATATTTTGGTGGTGTGTATTCTTCCCCACCCCAAATAGAAATTGAGTCAATATTTGGATAATCACGCTTAAGGAGTAACGAGTAATCATTCTTGGTTACGGCACGGTTCTGAGTCGTATAGAATATAGGTGCTCGGAATTTGATATCCTCAATGGACTCTTTTGGTGCACCACCGGCTGACTTGGTTACTGTTGCTACTGATACATTCGAAAAGCCGCCAATTGGATTAGCGGATGTAAATACGTTCGCTCGATTCGCTTGATCACCGTTGGTGTCAAGATATCCGACGCGGACAATAGAGCCATTAGATATCGCTCTACCAATTGTACCATCTCCAAAGTATATTGTGTATGATCCGTTTTCGGTCTCGTCAAGGAAATAAACATATGAATTGGCTCCTAATTCTGTCAAGTCATCGGCTAGGGTATATACTTGCTGGGATGTGTTAGACGATGATACCTGCACGACTACAGAAAGCGTGTCGGTATCAATGGTACCTGATGGTATTGGGAATTTCTGTTTTGGATTGTTCTGATCCTGTGTGAACAAAAATGTAATAGGTTCGCCTTCCTTGATTGCAACATTGGAAAATGTGAATGTATTGGAAGACTTGTTAGCCGTATAGGATTCAAGCGTCACAAAGTTATAATTGATTCCATCGATTGCTTCGGATATGAATGGGGTAGAGGACGGTAGTGTAAGTGTGCCTTGAGCATTACCTGATGGTGGACTCACTACTATGTCAACATAAGCTGTTGATCCTGTTGTTGATCTTGGTGTATAGCCTAGCAGTCTTGCATGTGAAATGACGGAATTTCTCAATTGTGCAGTATCCAAGAACATTTCATTCGCAATCATGTTTGCATACATTCCCATGTAATGGGCATTATAGGCTAACACATCCAAAAGGATATTCATTGCCGAACCTTCAAAATCATAGTCATTGAATTCGGACTGTGATCGTAGGTAGGTTTTCATGTTTGCCTTGATTGTGTCGAAGTCTAGTTCGGACACGCGCAGGTTGGTATTGGCTGTAGGCATTATCGGATTCTCTCAAGTATGAATGAGGTTGTGGTAGGCTCTGTTCTGTTGTTGATATAGAATTCAATGGTTACTCTATAGGAATTGCTATCATAATCGGCTACCACTATTGTATTGGACAATGTGACGCGTGGTTCATAATTTCGGATTACTTCAACAATCAAGTCCTTTAGGAGATTTGCAGTAATAGGAGATAGGTTCTCGAATAATAGACCACGAGCATTACATGCAATATGAGGTTGGAATGGTTTCTCATAGAAATTCAACATTACCAAATTCTTGAGTGCCTGAATGACTGCTTGATCGCCTACCTTTTTTGCTAGGTCCTTACGGGCTGGATGTGGCCTAAAGGATATGTCTATATCCGAATACTGCCTAATAGGCGTCTTGATCTGTTCTTGGACAATAGGCATAGGTGTTTATTCCAGTATTGTTTTCAGTTCGTCTGTACCTATCAGGTATTTCAATAGATAGTTACCTGAAGGCTCTCCGTAAATTGTCTGCACAAATGCTGATAGTGTTGAGTATTTCACATAGGCCTCAACTTGTCGATAGTATCCGATATCCGAATCTATGATATTGGATATACCATTAGCCATAGTCCATAGCTGTGTAGTCACGCGTGCCACATTGGTTGTGTTACCGGATAAGGATACAAGAATATCGTTGTTGATCGTATCCCTATAGGCCTGTAGCACATCCTCACAAAATAAAGCGGACACACAGTACATCACATTATTTGAACTATAAACCGCATCACCATCTATTCCATTTGCGAGTGTATTTAGTGCGATTCCAATGGAGGCGATTCTATTCAAATCAGTCTCGTCTGTGAATTCGGTTGTGGTAATTCCTGATAATCTATCGGTATGGGCTTTTAGTCTTATAAGCCCACCTAGTACACCATATTCACCGGCAATGAAATTGAATGCGGAATTGGATTGATACACATAATTGACGTGTACCATAGGAATCTGATCTAATTGAGGTTCGGCCGAAAGCGAGAATACCGATTGTGATCCATTGGCTACAAATGAATCTAGTATTGCAACATTACCGCGCGTCGTATATCGTGCTTCTATTACCGATGTATTAGCCGGTGGTGTGCCTATGAACATTACCATTGCATTGGTAGAATTGATGATTGAGAGTAGGTTTGATTTATCATCATTGGATAGATGATTGTTGGACATAGCAATTCTGGATATCAGGACATTAGCAACATTAGCAGTATTAGCAATATTAGCCTGTTGTGGATTGACGAATATACCTTCACGACCTGAATCTGTAAGGGTCCTGAATAACTCTTGTGCCGTGTTCGATATCAACAATGGGTAATATACACCCTCACCCGGAAAGAGTGCTGAATTAGGTATTGTTACCTGAGTATTTGATGTGAGCGTGATATGGGTCATTAGCGTAATGGAGGTCCTTTGAACCATGCGGTAAGAGAATGTCTAGTTCCCGATTTAATTGGGTTCACTCTATGTAACATAGTTGAGGTGAAGACTATCACCGATCCTTTGGGTTTAAATGCTTCCGGTTGCCATATTTGTCCACCTACATTGAATTCGAATGCACCACCAGTATAATCGGTAGGTTCACTCAATTGAATAACAAGTGATACCTTACGAATAGGTGATCGTACTAGACGCAAATCCGAATGCCATTCAAAGAAATCATTCTTCTCATATATGCAATACTGTACCGGATCAAGATCGGTAACAATATATTTCCATTTCTCATCCGAATCATTAGTCTCGCGCAATAGTGCTTTCATCAAATCATGAGTCCATCCAAATTCAAAAAATCTCACTGATACTGCACGAATGGTAGGATCAAAATAACGATCACCGGTTTGATTATTGTGTAATGGACCTGTGCCTTCGAGTTTAGGTAATATCTGTCCTTCAAATTTAATTCTATCACATACGTCTATTGGTACACGTGCGGACATGATCTTGATTGTATCCTCAGCCCATGCTGGATATGTGTGTGGGTCTAGTATTCCAGATGCCATATTGAATATCCTTTAGAGCGTAACAACACCGACACCAACTGTAACGTTGACGTGCAATGAATATGTGAATGTGTCTAATGTAGCACCACCATCTGATAGATTTGTTACTGTTGCAGTGCCTGACCATATTTGATCAGAATTATCAGTGTTTGTGAATTTGAATGAAACGGTAGCACCAGGTGCAACAATGAATTCTACTGTGGTTCCTGTATTCTCTGTTGTAACAGTAGCACCATCAACTATTATTGCAAGAGTACGCGTTGAAGACATAGCCTGTGTTAATGTTATCAGTAATGATACCGATCCTGTGATTCCATCTATAGTATCGGTATTGGTCGTAGCTGTTGCATTTGTTGGTGATTCTTGTGTATCGGTGATGTTAGCCCATGCAGGAGCAGGTGTAACAGATCGATCATTACCTTCCACATTAGATTCAAATGTGAATGTATCAATGACAGTATTTGCGTCTGTTATATTGAGTACCTGGGTTGATCCTGACCATGTGTTGTATGCGGTATTATTAGAATTGATAAATTCAAATGCTATACTATCACCGTTGTGGATCGTAAAGGTTACGTTGTTACCAACAGACATTGAATTTGCTACAGCCGAATTGACAATAACATTCATTGTTCTATTAGCTGATAATATGTTGGCGCCTGTGACACGCGCAATCATATCAACGGGGACCGTGATTCCTGTTGCGGATAATGTTATTGTATTGGCTATTGCATTATTGGGTGTATTGGCTACCGCAACTGGAGTATTTGACCAATTCATAGCATTTAACGTCATGCTCAATATAGCAGCCGTTGCAGACACAATAGCCATCACACCAGGATTCACATTCCACATATTAGATAGCGTCCCCAACAAATAACCATGTTGCATTTGCACCGGTGATATTCTCTAATACAGATACAGACACAGCCGCACCATATCCTGCTGTATTACGATATCCATTTTTATTCAGTATAGTTCCTGAACCTGTTGTTGACACACGCACATTCTTTGTATTTGATCCTTGAACTAGAGTAATAGACACACCGGTTTGAGCAGATGGATCAAGTGTGATCAATGTATTGGTGACCGTATTCTTACAGTATATGATTGTGCCTGAATAGGTATTGGATAGTGTGAGTGTTGAATCGGTGAGCGTAATGGTATTTGCTTTCGATGTGACGAACACACGAAATACATCATCCGCTAAACCTAGCACACCTATTTTGTCAACCATTATTCTAAATGCCTTTCTTTCATATATTCGGAGCCCGCTCTCAACAATTCTTCAACTGGATCGACACCACATATACCCGCTAGGTCTTTGTATAATTCTTTGCTGAATAAATCACCGGTGTAATTACTGAATACGTTATGTAAAAATGCCCATTCATCAAGTGTAAATCTATTTTCCATTATTATGACTCCACAAACATCTTAGAGGATCCAGTCATGTTAGACGATCCACAATCTATAGTATCACCTATACGTGCCGCGGCTTTACCTTGAATGAACATTTTATGTGAGCCTGATGCCTGATTGCCTGGATGGCACGATTCACAACAATGTACCTGCCACATATCAGCAACACGCACCGCACCTTTACCTTCAACATAGAATTTGTGCGAGCATGTGGCATTAGGACGTGGTGGCCAGCACCCATGTCCCGAACATATATCTCCATCTCTAACAATTGCAGGCATTCTATTATCCTATTCGAATGTGTACTTAGGTCCTGACCATTTCATATTACCACCAGAATCGTGTGTGAATGTCTTATCATTCTTGATCGACATATCACCTTTTACCTTAATGGTCCAATCACCGTCGATGGTCCATTTAGCATCTCCTTTAACATGGCAGACATTATCTCCGCCGACAAGGATATTCGCGTCACCGTCAACATTGATATTACATGTCCCTTTGATGTACACATTGTCGTCCTTAATGGTGACATGGTAATTGGAACCATATACATGAATTGCACGAGAGCCATCGGGCTGTAATTCCTCGTAAGTGCCAGTACGATGGTGGGTGTTAATACGCTCGCTCCCAGGTGTGTCATCATACTCTTTAACGTGTCCCGATTCCGTTGTATCCACGATATTATATGGGTATTTCGCAGCATAAGGGCTCTTGGGTTCCGTCCACTTGGTACCGGCTGCGGTTGTGATAGAAACGCAGTTGGCATTTCTTGAGTCGATATAGGTATTTGCTCCTGAGACATTTTCGTTCCTCGCTAGTCGCGGTGTATGAGGTTCGTTTATGATATTAGGATAACGAGTAGGTTTCTGTCCTAATGGTGCAGGACGTGAATCAACGTCTTTACCTGGGTCTGCAAATCCTTTATCGGCTGCTGGTGTAGCTTCTGGAATACCATGTATAATAGCGCAAACAATAGGGCTCTGGCCTTCCTTACCATCAAGGAAGTATCCACGCACGACTGTTCCTTCTTTAGGTGGTACTACCTTTCCGTGTGTACCATTGATTGGATGCTCAACATGTGCCCATGGTAGATCATCCGTAGGAATCATTGTTTTATCTTCGGTGTGCCATGCATGTATTCTTACACGCACGCGTCCTAGCATGAGTGGATCCATACGATCTTCAACAACACCTATCCACCATACGAATCCATCTAGACCCATATGGATAGATGATACCGTTGTCTGTAATGTTTTGCTAACACCATCCATTAGAATATATCTCCAAACCCAATACTATCGGATGGTTGTGTTTTAGACAATGTATCATCCTTGACCAATGATAGTTCGGTGTAATATTTGCGTGATTCGGTCATGGCATGTGATGCGGTGGTGATGATATATCTACCGGACAATCCCTCATTGATTGGAGTCTGTCCTTGTACCTCAGGAGATAGAATATTCAGTATTACCACCTGACCTGACTGTATTGTCGAATTACCTGGTACGGTAATATTGATACGGTGATCATTGAAATTCTGTAGAAATGAATTACGTTGTAGGTCTGTCTTCTCTATCTGTTGTGGTTTGATGTTAGGTTGGTGAGACTTCACATATTCGCTATTAGGTTGATTGAGTGTGGTGGTGACAAATCGTGAATGTGATTCAAATGCTTGATTAGGTGCATCACCTTTACGGTTCTGTAATGGTGACATTTTTGATTTGGAACCTTTAGGCTCAATGTGTGTGGTAGACTTGAAGAACTTCTCCAAATCGAATTTGACTATATCCGATACCTGACGCACTAGATCGAATGTCATCATATTGGATGAATACTTGCCTGATTGTGTATCCGATAGAGTATCGAAATTCTTACGGATATTGTATTGAATGATACCATACGGATCGATTGCAAGTGAGTCCAATCTGGTCTGCTTATACTGATATGTCGCAACCTCTGGGTTCTTGAATAGAGTTTCAATAGACGAGAACTTGAATCCTTCTGCTAATGTCTCATAGAATACAAAGGACGGGTGATCAGATTTAGTCAATGCTTTGCGTGAGATATAGTTGATTGCCTCGAACGGACGCATATATGGCAAGATCATATTATAGTTGCCTACAGTTTCTTCAATAGCCAATCTATCCTTAGGTATCTTGAGTGTATTGATTGCGATATCTTTGACCATATCCGATATCTTCTTACCTTTGAATGATTTGGATATGGAATACTGTGATGCCAAATATAGTTCTTCGGAACAGAATAATAGGCGATAGGTTTGCGCACCATTAGACACTCGTTGTCTATCTACCACATTGTATATTCTAAATGATTTGGTGATCAGCTTAGGTTGTCCTGGGTTACCAAATGCAAATTGAATATGATCGAATCCAGTCATACCAATTTTGTCTATTAGGTTTATACCATCCAATACCCAACATTCCCCGTATGTGATAGGTAATAGAAGGGTTTCATTGAGACGGAACTTCTCAATGAGTGGCCATATGTTTACTTGATTACCTGCGGATGATATGATGTTTATGGATTGTACTTCAATATCAAATGCTGAGGTTCTATGTGTTGCCTGTAATGTCATTATACCTACGAATCAATGTTTGGTGTGATCACGGATGGCGTCACACGTCCGGTTGCTTGCATGATAGATTCGAATTGTTGTTTAACCTGTTCGATATATTCTTTCTTTAGGAGCTTAATGGATCGCTTGTTTTCATTTTGCTCTAGTTCCCATGTCCAGCATGTAACCGCATTCTTTGTTACAGTCTCTTGTACTGTGGTACCATTGGATAGATCATAGGTATTGAATGTGGAAGACGCCAATTCTGTATATGTGTTGGCATCTATTACCATTTTAGATGTTGTGGATACTTGTGATGCCGAATCCAATCTAACGATCTGTTTTTCATAATGATGTATTTGGGATTGTGCGGTGTCGGTACTACCATATTTGGTTGTGATGTATTTGTTGAATGGTCCTGAATCTAAAGGCCAATCATAGAATGGATCGACAATATCATTCATCATCAAAACAACCCAATGGAATTGTGAGTCCCCATAGTATTTGTCAGCAATCATTTCTGGTGTATCACCTTCCTGTACGAGATATGGATAATACACACCGTTGTTATTCTTGATATCAGCAAAGATACCTATTCGGACAAATATATTTGTGAGAACATCATATGATCCGGATCGTGTACCTTCCGTATCATATAGGACCTTAGGGAATTGATCGAAAAACTTACCCATTATTAGAATCCTTTGTCTACCAAATCTTTGGTGATCATTTCGACTTCCTTGAATTGTAGCGTCATTCTAGTTGCTAATGGTCTACCATCCGCAAACGTAGACCATTGTCCTGATGGTGCCAAATCTGTGATGATATCGGTTAGAACACAGGTTGAGATTCTTGGGATGATATTTGATTGTCCACCGTTGAAATAGAATGAGATATCGAATTCATCTGGTGGAATCAAATATCGTCCTGATGTACCTGCGACAGATGGAGCAGCAGCCATACGGAATGTCTTAATGATTTCAGCAATAGCATCCGATTCGGACTTAGATCGTGCAGACAATACGAATTCGAATTGAAATGTACGTAGGCCTGTCTGTTGAAATATAACTTCAAATTGTGGATTGAGAACTAATCCTGTTGCCATGAAAATACCCAAATTAGTATCCCCAGTTGCAAGTTTACCTCCAACTTCGGCTAGATTAGCTCCAACACCACCTGTACCGGATGCGTCTTGACCTGCCTGTATTCCTTGCAATGCTAATCCCAACTGTTGAGTCAGTGACATATCCGAATATTGATTGTTTTGATTGAATACAACTTGATTGGGCATGTATAGTGCAATCATCTTGTTGGTTGCACGGACACGTCTTTGAAGGGATAGTGGATTAGAACTATTGAAACCTAAGAATTTATTGAGCGAGTCTGATCCAGTTTGTCCTAGTTGAGAGGACACAAAATTGGTGGCTGAGGCTAGATTTGTATTAACAAATGATG
>OFRM01000604.1_pt1 | contig 14260 bp, 13 predicted proteins | sample 1543101 | NCBI WGS metagenome assembly OFRM01 (sample SAMN07774223, study PRJEB24372) | wastewater metagenome | isolation source: Exp Tend VB 0WW | collected 2016-02
GTGATCGTCGGAAGCTGAGCAATCGTTAGCGTCAGTTTTTGCACACCGCCAGCATTGCCGAGAACGGTCGGATCAGTCCCGAAAATCGCTGACGTGAGCCGTCCCGCCGCAGAGTTGCCCATGTCGTCAAGACCGGCAACCACGCGACCACGCCAATCAGGCAAGGCTATCGTCTTGTTGGCGGTCCAGTCTGCATTTGCAGAAACACCGCGCCCGCTCGAAACCGTCAGGTTTGCATCCGCGCCCCACAAATACTCAAACAGCGCCTGACAGTCCGCATTGGCGCGCTCGGTCGAACCTGACGTTGCGCTGCCAATCGTGCGCCCGTTCGCCCTCACCCATCCCGTGTGCGATCCAGTGCCGTAGCGCACCTTGAGATCGCCTGTTTGAAGCACTGTCGTTGCATCGACCGGCGTTCCGCCTCCACCGCCCGACGAAGGGCCGATCACAAGCACGCCATCGGCGGCGATCTGCGTCACGCCGTTGATGTCCGCGAGCCTGATCTTGATCGAGCCGTCAGCAAGGAAAAACTGCGGAATGCGGCCAGCCTCGTCCAATTCGATGGGATTGGGCCAAGGCAGGGTCAGATTGCTGTCTTTGAACGCATTCTGAGGGTTTGTCGTCCCGGCCTGATAGAAGTACAGTTTGCCACCCGCAAGCGGCTCCCCGTACTTGTCAAACTGCTGCGACAGGCTGAACGAGATTGTCCCTGCCATTCAATGCCCCATAAAAAAGCGCCCCGGAGGGCGCTGGATAGCTATGGCCGTGATGGCCGCGATTTTCTTACTGGCCTGGTGGCCGTGGAATTTCTGGCTGATCTTCGGCGTAGCCTACGCCCTTCAATCCGCTGAAAATATCAGCAGCACTGACGTTAACGCCTGAGCCGCGAAGGTTATTCGCAAGATTACGCGCCGCCAACGCCGCCGCTGCCGATGTCTTGGCGTTCCGGCTCTTGAGAAACTCGGCCGCCTTTTCTTCAAATTTCTGATTGGCGCTAGCAAGGGGAGCGCGCGAACGTATCGCCTCAGATAATTTCTCTGCCTGCCTTACTGTGATTTTGTTATTGAGAGCCTTAAGCGCGAAGCCAGCAACCGGAGCAATCGCGCCAGGTCCGCCAGTCGCGAAGCCACCCACGCCAGCAGCAACAACAGAACCAAGACCCCCGCCGCCGCCCAATACGTTGCTTGCCATACGAACGGCGTTTTGCGTTCCAGTGCCACGGCTGATTTTCTCCGCCATCGCGATTTCATTTGCAGTCAACCCGCGCCGCTGCTTCTCATTGACGAGAAGGTCGGCCATCCGTTGCCGAATCGTGTTGCCGACATTCATGCCGCTGTTTGCGGCGGCGGCCCGGATTTCCGCTTGAATGGTTTTCTGATCTATTTTCTCCGATTGCTTCGCAGCGGCGTAGTTCGCGTTAGCCTCCCTAATTGTCGAAGCAGCCGCTGTCGCATCACCCTTTAGAACGTCGGAAGCCGGAATTTCTTCAGAGAAATTTCGCAACTTTTCGATCGCGCTTGATGCAGCCGCCCGTTCGGTCGGGTCGGCAGAAGCAGCCGCCTTGCCAAGCGACTTGCGCAACGTCTCGATATTGCGACCAGTGATCGACACATTCTCGGGAATCTTCTCAAGGTTGCTCAGCAAGCCGAATGTCTTCGGCGCAAGAACGGGATCGAATCCTTCTTCGCTCAGCTTCGCAGCCGTCCCGCCCCCGAAATTGCGGAAGCTCTGCGGCTTAATTTCGAGCCCGACGACCTCTGCGGAATTGTACCCGGCCTTGGCAGCATTTTTGAGTTCATCAATCGAAGGCGTTGTTAAGGGCGTTTTTCCGCCAAGCAGCTTCCCGACGCCCTGCAAGGCCGCACCCGTTCCGCCCCCGACTATGGTGCCAACAGCGGCGTCTCCAAGCCGCCCGGCCATATCTCCGTCGCTGTGACCGAAGCCCGAAAGCGCACCAATGCCAGCGCCCGCGCGAACAGCGCTTACGGTTTTTGAAATCGGAATCGCGAGGCCGCCAGCGACCCCCGCAACCGTGGAAGCTACAGGATTGGCTTTCTGGTATTGTTCTAGCCTGTCACGCTCGGCCGCAAGATTATGCTGATAGGCTTCATCGAACGTTTCGCCGCGCATCAACATATCGATAGGCGCGCGCGCTCCGGCGCTGATTTCGTCTGAAAGACCGCCCGTAGCTTCCTGAACTGCAACATCGGTAACGTTCGCGGGCCTCACGCCTTGATTCGAGCGAAACGCGGCAGTCTTGTAAACCTCAGCGTCGCCGCGCCTACCTTCTCGCAATCCTCTCGCCAGTTCAGCGCGTGCTGCTTGCTCTGGCGGCACAAGATCATCAAATGATAGGGCTTCGCCTTTAGGCTCACCTTTTGGGATCAGATCGTCAAACATGACTACATCGCCCCGTCATCTTCTGATCCGCCGTTCGCAAGTGCGCCAGCACCGGCCGCGCCGACAAGCGCGTTGAACTGAATGATCTTGTTGAGGCGCGGATTGTTGTTCACAAATTCGCGGATGCGTGCGGCGGCATTAGGAGCAACAGTTTTGAAGTAATTCGGATCGGTCTTGTACGCGCGGATTGCTTCTGCCCAATACTCGCTCCGATGCTCGGACTCTGGATAACTAAAATCCTTCGGCAGCTTGCCGCCGTTTTGATCGCGATAGACAGCTTGCAACTCGCCATCGACGCCGGACGACGGAATATCCTTAAACGGAATATCACGCCCTCGGTTCGATTTTTTGTAATACCTCTCCGTGCCGGAATAATCATTGATCGCATGGCCCAGTTCGTGCCGAAGTACCATTGGTTCTTCGGCGGACTTAAGACCCTTTTTTAAGTCGATGCTTTCAACCCAACCGCTGTGCGCAGCGCGCTCATGCGGCTTGAGATTTTCTAGCTCTGAATTGCTTACTGGTCGTCGCTCGAACTGACCAGCTTTCCCTCGGAGCGGAGCCAACGAATATGGGCTGCCCGTGAGAGCCTCTGCGAGGGTGTCAAGTTCTGCTGCCGGGAAGGCTTCATCTTCTCCGCCAACCGTTTTTCGCCCGACAATATATCTTGCTGTAAGCGGTCTTCCCTCGAGGTCTTTTGTGAGGCGTCCTGACTCATCGGCAGATACTCCCGCAGGGTAATCCGCCTCGAAAGGACGAAGCGGCTTTTCAGGAGGATTATATATCGAAGCGGACTTGCTTTCCAGAGAATCTCCGAGCCGACGCAAACTCATTTCTCCCGCGCTATCAGCTACTTGCGGAGCAGAATGAGCGTACTTTTCACCAAGCCTCAATAAACCCTTTTCAGGGACTCGTGCCGCCGCACCAAGCGGTAGCAACGAGAGCGCCGCGCCCTTGTAGTCGCCCTCGTGAATGGCTTCCTGCGCGCCGAGAACCGCGCCCGCGCCCGGTATCAGATCGACAAGACCAATGCCAGCGCCGAGCCCCGACGAGCCGATCAGTCCTTCAACAAACTGCCGACGCGCTTTCGACGGACTATCGCCGGCAATCCACCCGCCAATCCGCTCCCGCCATGTCGGATCGTAAGCGCGAAGCTCTGCCATCACAAACCGCTCGGATCGATGCCGTTTTGTATGAGACGCTGCTTAACAGCCGCGGGATCAGCGCCGCGAGCGATTGCGTCACGCGCGGACGCCAGCGGATCGCCGGATTGAGCAGGTTGCGAAGGCGCAGTTTGCCCGCCGCCGCCCTTCTTGTAGAAGGTGCCACCGCGCAACTCGCCCGCTCGCTGCTCATTGAATTTCAGGCGGTTCTCGGCAAGCTGACGTGCGCGGCCGAGGATTTCCTGCCGAACGTTATCCGGCTTATCGACCGACGCTTGCAATTCAAGCAAAATCTTGCGCTCGCCTTCGGTCGGGGCCGCGCCAAAAATCGATTTGAGCTGACCGAGCGCCTGACCGAGTACAAGGTTCTCATAGTTCGCCGTCGCGCCGGCCGCCTTAGGGCTTGCCAATGCGTCCGGGACCATCCAGTCCGGCAGCATGTTGCCGACCTTGGCGCGAGTCGAAGCGCCGACACCTGTGTAAGTGTCAGGGCTAATCTTCCGCGCTTCGCCCAGCGCGCCGATCACGGCCTTGTTGGACTGCACCGCCTCATCCGCTTCAAGGATCGCTTTCTTATCGGTCGCAGAAAGTGGCTGCGCATCTTCGCGCGGCATTTTGCCGGTCGCGACGAACGACTGATAGGCGGGATGATCCGGTGTCATGCCAAGCGACGCAGCGGCCTGCTTGCGCTGCTCAACCTGAGCCGTGATGGAATTGGGGCTAGTCTGCGGGACGCTGCCGCCCAAGACGTACTGCTGAAATTCCGGCGTGCCCGGCTTAAGCCCGTACTGCTCAGCCATCTTGGCGCGTTGGCCGACAGCGACGCCCGGACCTTCGTCAGCGCGGTTCTGCGCACGAACACGCAGCGCATAGTCGCGATCCGTGTTGCCCTGCGAGCGCTCAATGTCCTGCTGGCGCAACATCATATCGTTCTGACGGTTACGCATGTTCTGACCCATCTGAATCAGATTCATGTTGCTGCTCTTAAGCAGAATATCCGCGTCGTCTCCGCCCTGCCCTAGCTGCGCAAGAGTGCGCTTCTGATTGGCCGCGTCGCGCGCGTCGGCATAGACCTTGCCGAGTTCGCCAAGCGGCGAAAAGTCTATCGAAGGAACGACGAGTTCGACCATTGCCGATTTTCCTCTTACCAGCCGCCCAATAGGCCAGTGCCGAGTTTTGCAAGGTTCATTCCCAAACCGAGGATATTCTTGCCGCCCGCCATTTCTGCGCTCGCCCCGGCCGTGTTTTCGTTATTCATTCCTTTCGTCGCGCCGGTCAGCAGATTGACGCGGTTGCCGGCGTCGGTCTGATACACACCGCTGCGAGCCAGCTCAGCGCCGGCCTGACCATTCGCAAAGCCACTCGTGGCGCTGAGTTCAGGGTTGATGAGGCCTTGCAGATTGTTCTGCCAGTTGCCGTATTCCTGATTTGCCATCTGGCCGGCGCGATCCGACAGCGCCGCCAGTGTATTGCCGCCAGACAGGCCACCAAGCGCGTTCTGCTTGCGCATGATGCCATCGAGCGACTGATCGACGGCATACTGATAGCCGGGGCCGGCCTGAAATGCCTGTTGCGCACGCGCATTGCCGCCTGCGCCGTTCACGCCGAGCGAGTCGAGATAGAGCGACGTGCCGCTGCCGTACTTCTTGGCGAGTTCGCCAAGCGATCCGTAGGCCTCTTTCGCGCTGTCGATGGCCTTGTTCGAACCAGACAGGCCAGAGTCCAAGTAGCCCATCCCCTTGGATTCGGCTTCTCGCCAGCGCTGCATGTTTTCTTCGGCGGCGCGTTTGCCCGGATCGCCGGTCAGCGCGCCCATTAGCGAGTCAAGAATGCCCATGTCGAATGCCTCTTAAGGAAACCGTGCCGCAAGATCGGCAATGATCGCGTTGACCTTGTTTTCCAGCGCGGTCGTGCGCGTGTCGTTGTCGTCTGTTGCTGTTTTCAGCGACGACAGATCGCTCTTGATCGCTGTGATGTACGAAACCAGCGTCGCGACGTTATCGCGCTGCATCGTCGCGCTTGGCGTCGAGCCGTATTCCAGATAGGTCCGCACCGTGCCAACAACATCTGACGCGTCGGTGATCGCGCCAACCGTAACGCTCGGATTGTTGCTGCCCGGCGTAAGCGCTGTGACCGTGAACGCCGTGTCAAAGTGATAGTCAGGGATCGGATCAAGCGTTTCGAGGTACTTGAGCTTTTCAAGCCACGTCGAGGTAATGAAAACGTCCGCACCGCTCAGCGTTCCAAGCGCTTGCTGTTGCGGTGGAAGCTTGATCTTCATCGGACCTCAGCCACCATTTCGCCGCCCATCAACCCGAAATGCACTGGATCGGACATGCGCACCTTAATGATACGGCCTTGCGATCCCGATATGCCGCACTGATTGACGCGAGCGCGAGCCTTGCCGATGGCCTGCCGGCCAATCCTCACAAGGCGCGGGATGCTCCAAGTCGAGCCGCCGTCATCTGACCAAGACACTTCGACGGTCGGATTTGTCGCGGTCGGATCGGCTCCGGTTGCCTCACCAACGCCAACGGCAAAATCCAGCCACGTTGAAGCGACGCGAACCAGAGACGGAAAGCTCTGCATCGGCCGCGACCAGACTTCGACCGGCAGCGGCTGCCCGACCTCATCATTCTCTGAGATCGTGATCTCGTTCAGATTGCCGGTCAGCTTGTCGCCAGCGAGCCATTTTCCGTAGGCGCTGATCGTCCCATCGATGCGACTGCGTGTCTCTTGATAGCTCGGCCTCTCGTGCCACGTCTGCGTGTTGATGCTCTGCACCCACGTCCACTCCGGGCAGGAAATCTGCACGAAGGCGTTGCCACGCGAAATGTAGCTACACATTTCGAGCGTCGATTTATCGCTGACCGCCTCGATCAGCCCGTCAAGATCAGGCGTTGAGATTTTCGTCGGCGTGTAGCCGTCCATCCGATAGACGGCGTTATCGTCTCCGATCCAGTGAACGCCCTTTGAAAAGCCATCCTCAAAGCCGGTCACGCAATACGGCCCGGCCAATCCGCGCGGGATGACTTCCGAGCGCTGGAACGGAAATGGAGTCGCGCCGATATCCAGCCAAATCTCGATTGACTGCGACCCCATGAGCAAGAGCCGCTGTCCCCAGGTGATCGCGCGTATCAATCCGTCAGGCTTCGCCTCGGCCTTGCCGAACGACAGCGCATTAACGGCGGTCGTATTGAGATCGGATGCGAAGCAGCGCCCGTCGCCAATCGTGAACACAAAATAGCCGTCAATCATCGTGACGGAATTTGGTGACGGCAGATCGGCATCGGGATAGCTGTTCGTGACGCTCGACGGCGTGAATACCGCCACGTTGCCGTCGGGATCGACGAACACTTTGTCCGGCGTCGCCGCATTGTTCGCGGCGAAGAACCCTTTCTTCGTGCCGTTCAGCGTGCCGACGTTGGTTGACGCGCCGCCGCTGCTGGAATGCTTTTCGAGCTGTCCGGAAAAAGCAGAATACAAAACGTCGTTGACGACAATCGAGCCGCGATAGCCCGAGCGCGTCGTCGTGCCCCATGACTTGAGGCCTGGCGAGCGATGCAGCACATAAGCGCCGCGTCCGCCCTCTCCCATCGGCTCCGCATAGCAACCGTACAGCCGCCCCGCGCCTTCCGAAGCAAACGCGCCCGGATAGTGCGAGGTCGGAAAGCTGATCGCGACCATCAGAAGTATTCGGACTTGAGCACTTGGCGAGTCGGACGCGTTGCAGCCATCCGGCGCAGCGCCGCCACGTCACGAATCCATGCCGCGTCATTCATCGGAGCGGCAACGACAGCCGAACCCGCGACATTCCCAAGCAGGCGAGCCAGCGTGAGAAAGTACGCGTTCGGAATGTCGTTCTTGTCCGAAATGTAGATGCCGTGAGAAGCATTCAGTTCGTCCAGCAAACTGTCCAGCTTGGCATCGAATTTGGCATAGTCCTCTGCCGACAAGACCTCACCGGGGCCGATGGCTCCGATATCCGACGCGGCCTCATAAATGAGCTGCTCGGCAGTCTTGCTGATGGACATGGCAAAAACGGGCGGCTGTTACACCGCCCGCCCCTGTTACTTGGTGATGTAGTAGATGACGATATCGGCCACGCCAGCCGATGGATCGCCGTTCTGGCCCGTATAGGTGGCCGTGACGGTGATCTCCGCCGTGTCGGAGTAGCTGTTGTTCGTCGCCAGTTCGTCCGCCTCGATCCAGACCGGCGCGGTAGCCGAAATCACAAGTGCCGACGCGAACTCATCGGCATCGGCGGTTGAGCCGATATCGAGTAGGTCGGTGCCGGAGTCGTTGAACGTGGTGACGAGCTGAACGCCGCCGCCAACAACGATTGCGCCGGCCGGCAGAGTGCCGATCACGACAGCCGTGCCAGCGTTGAGATACGTGATCCGCTTGCGCATCACGTTGATCATATTCTTGTACTGCAAGTCCTGCGCCGGAACGGCGTTGTTGAGAGTGCCAACCATGGCCTCGCTCCTATGTGAGAAAAAGGAAAAGGGGAGCCGAAGCTCCCCCGTGATGCCGTTAGTCAGCAGCCGACGAGAAGAAACCAGTCGCAACGCCCCACTGAACCAGCTTGGTTCCGCTTTGCGCCTTCTTGAACATCTTGCCGACGCCGTAAGCCGCCTCAATGCCGACGCCAGTGATAAAGCTGTAGTCGTCCTCCTTGCGGAAGGTCGGCTTTGCCATCTGGCCGATAGCCATGACAGCGGCCTGCTGGCCGCAGAGGAACACCGGCTCGACGCGCGACGTGCCGTTGCCCGCAGTCTTGAGGGTGGTCCAGACGTTGGTCACGAATGCGCTGATCTCCGGGACTTCGCGGACGATCACGCCGTCGTAAATCTGGTCGCCATCCTGGAACAGCGGGTTCTTGCTGACACCATCGCCTTCGCGCGGACGAGCATCCTTGTTCACGGTCGCAAGATCGATCTTGAGATCGCGGAAGGTGTTCGTGCCGGCGAACGCGACGAAGTATTCGCGACCATCTTCCGTCTTGTAGGGACGGATTTTCGGATTCGCGTTCTTCGCGACGCGCTTTAGCAAAGCCAGATTGGCTGCCGTCAGCTTGTCGTTCGACGAGTCGCAGTTGCCGAGCGCCGTGGCGTGGGTCGCGCTGTAATTCGCAGTCGAGTTGCCGAACAGCACCCGATCCGAATTGTCGCTGGTCCACGTATTGCGCTGAGCCGCCGTGGCATCCTCGTACCGAATACCGTTCACACGGTCGCCGGTGCTTGAGCCGAGATTGGCCGGCGCAGACTCGGACGGAAGCGCCATCAGCGCGGCGATCACTTCGTCGCGCTTAAGCTCATTCATCCAGTCCGACAGGAGAGGCTTGGCCTCACCGAAGATGTCAGCCGAGTCCTTCTGGCGATCAGCCTTGTTCGTTGTGACGGCGTTGCGTGCCCAGTCGAGCCACACACGCATGCCGTAGTTGTCGATCTTCTCTTCGTTGCCGACGAGAGTTCCGACGCCCACGCCCTGACCCGTCAGACGAGCGACGAGCGGGATGTTCATCTGTTCGCCGCCGCTTTTCAACTCGTTGCGGATGCGAATGATGGAGTTAAGCGACGTCCCCTGATACGGGGAGAACGCATTACCGCGTACCCACTCGCGGTTGATTTCCTGGGTGTACTTAACGAGCTTGTTGTTGCTCTGGACAGTGGTCGCAGCCATTGTACTAGCCTTTCAGCGCGACCGCTCGATTGCGGTCAGCGCATCGCGTTTGCGAATAGGCTCGCGTCCGTCAGATCGCCGTCATCCGTGGCTACCTGAGCCGATGACATGCGCGAGAGTGACGGAGGCAAAGCCACACGGTTGGGTGCTTGCTTCGCGGCGCTGGACTGTTGGGTGGTCTGCTGAATGCGCTGGAGTTGCTTGGCGGCGAACTGCGGGTCTTCGCTCATGCGCTTCTCAAGCTCTCGCTCGAACCACGCATTGGGATCGTTGCCGATCTGCGAATAGACTTCGCGCTGCTGGTGCCACTGAACGATCTGCCCGTAAGGGTCCATCGATTGCATGGCGCGCTGATAGGTCGCCCATGCCTCAGGGTCGCGGCTTGAAAGACCTTGCTCTATGGCCTTGTACGCCGCTTGCACCTTCTCCGCCCCATGTTCGCGGATCGCGTCGCGCTGCGAGTAGTACTCGCGAAGCTGACCGATTTCGTTTCGCACGGGGTCGAGATGCTGCCGCGTGGCATGCTCGACGAACTGGCCCGGATTCTCAAAGATGTCCGGAGCCTGCTGCTGCTCTGCCTTTGGCAAGCGTGCCTGCAACTCTGCGATCTGACGCTGGAATTGCGATTGAGCATCCTGAAACTGGCGTTCTGCCGCTTCCGCTCGCTCTCGCTGCTCACGAAGTCGCCACGATGGCACAATGGCCTCGTCCTGCTTCGCGTTCGCGTCGGGCTGTTTCTGCTGGGCGACAAATCGCCCATGCTCGTCCCGTTCGCGTCCCTGTTGCTCCGTCTCCGTTGTCTGCTCTGCGGCCTGCTCGACTTCTGCCTGCTCGGTCGGCTGCTCAACAACATCTTCAACGGGCGCGTCATTCATCGCCTGTTCAAACAGTTCCTTCTCGTCCATTTATGCCTCTTGAAGCCGCCGTTTCGTGGCGAGACGTGTTGCCTGCATGTCGCTGCCGGCGTGCGTGATTGCCCCGTGTCGTGGAGGCTTACGATTCCTGCTGCTGGCTCTGGCGCTGATTGAGCGCGGCAAAGTCCAGTTCGCGATTATGCGCCGCCTGATGCGGTGCGAGTGTCGCGTCAATATCGGTCTTGAACGCCTGCGAGCGTTTGTGTTGCGCGCTGGCGTTTGTGTTGTCGATGTCTGCCATGGCCTGCGCCATCTGCAATTCAGGCGGCAGCTCGAATTTTTCGGGCTTTCCGGGCTGCGGCATATCAGGCGTCACGGCCTGTTGAGCGTTCGCCATGTTGAGCGCGGTCTTGGACTTGGTTTCGTCCACCTTGGCCGCCGCCCCAGCCAGTTCGATCTCCGCCGCCTTCTGTTTGGCGGGATCAGGCTGGCTCATCATATCGAGCAGCTTTTTCTTGACGCTGTATTGCAGGGGCGAAAGCTCGATCAGGACTTGCGGCGGGATTTGCGATCCCTTTCCGGCCATGACGGCCAGCGTGTCGTACGCGTCCGCCTGCATGTTGATCGCGTCCGCGCTCTCATCGACAATGATATCCACGTCCAGCGAGCCGAGCGCGTTGACCATCGACGGCATGCCGGTTGCCGGGTCGGTTTCAACGCCGTTGAGCTTGATGTACTGGGCAATGTTCTCGTCATCGGTTACGCGAATCCAGCGCTCGCCAGACCAGTGCTTCTGCGCCGCGCTGAACAGCGCGCGATACACCCGCAGTTTCCAGCCGCGATAAGATAGGATGTACGGCCCAAGCTCGGCCATCCCGGCTTGCTGCAAAAGCTGGATGGCGCGGCCCGACTGGTTCTGCATGTCGCCCACGAGCGCCTGGTTCGGCCCGTAGTTCTCCAACTCGGAGATTGCGTTCTCCATCATCTTGAGTTGGCCGGCGAAGTCGAACTGCTGATCGTCTGCCTTGATCGAATCGTTGACGCTGTTACTTGGAACTTCAACGACACCATCCGGGCGCGCCCATTCCGCCCGCACCTTTTCGATGTCGTCAACCGCGCCCTGCGAGACGATCAGCCGCCGTGACTGCAGCGTGAACAGTGCGCGCGAGCGCCGCGCATTGTATTCGTCCTGCGCTGAGCGCATGTTGCGAATGAAGCCGTAGCGGTCCCCGTCCTGATCGATGTTCGCCGAGAACATGACGAACTTGCAGATCGTCTGGTTCTTCTCGTCGAACAGATAGGACTCGCCCTCCATCAGGATCGTGGAGCCGGTGAAGATAGTCCAGCACCATTTCCCCTTGTGGCGATACCAAACGTCCACCATGCGGACGAGCTTTCGGGCGCCGCTCTCGCTGTACCACTTGTTATCGCGGTCGGGATTGGAGGTTAGCTCAGTTCCTTCCTCCATCGCGCCGCGCAACTCTTCGGCCTTGTCGGGGAACATTTCGATGGCGGACTCAACATCCAGCCACTTGCCGACGCCCATATATCGCGCGTCGCTGAAATCGGCGCGGAACGAGCGCGGGTCGTAAAAGAACGAATCCGGCTCGACGATCTCGAACGAGATTTCGTTGTCGCCCTGATCGCCCTGCTTGATCTCGATCTCAAGCCCGCCGTAGCCCTCAATCGCAGCATCGCGGGCAATCTCCGGCGATTTGGCTTTCCAGTCCTGCTCATCCAGCATGTAGCGAATGACGGCGGTCGCAAGCTCCGCGCCTTCCTCGTGCTTTGGCGTCCGCGCATAAGCGCGCGGGTCTTGGCGCAGGCGCTCGATCAGGCCGACCACGCCATCGATCTTCCGGCCGATGCGATTGAACGTTACAATCGGCTGCTTGCGCTTGTTGAGCGTCTTGATCTGGTCGTCGGTCCATTGTGCGCCGTGGTAATAGCGCCGCGCGTTCTTCTGCTCGTCGATCTCGTCTGTCTTACTGCCGAGATAATTGAGATAGGCCTTCTTGCACTTGTCGAGCGTCCAGTATTCGGCCTTCGCTACGGACACACTTGTCCCGCCAGAGGTAGCGGCGCTTCCTCCGGGGACATAGCCTGTCTGGTTTTGCATGCTAGAACGTCTGCCAATCCAATGCGCGTGTGTCGCGCTCTACGCGGCGATAGCCGGTCATGTCCGAGGCCGATTGCGCAGGCTTCGGCTTGCTGCCGTTCAGCATCCGGTCGAGCAACTGTCCGACGAGACCGATGGCGTCCACCTGATCGTCATGTTTGCCTGCGGGAAAGCTCAGCAGCTCAGAACGAAAGTCCGCAAACCACGGCGCGTGCTTCGGCACATACAACCCTTCCAGCGCCATTCGGCCTCGGATGGATTGCGCCCGAACCGCCTTATCCCCGCGCGTCGGAAACTGCTCACGAGCCACGAAGGCGCGACGCTCTCGCTGGCGCTTTTCAAGAAACGGGCCTACGCCCGATTTAATCTGGCCTTGCTCTTCGGCCCATCCTATCGGCTTCCACTTGGCGATAAGATCGCAGAACGCTTCGACCCACACATCCGATGCCGCCTGCTTGCGCCATAGATCAAGCAAATACATGCGCCCTTCTGGATCGAGGCCCGCAACAGCGTGAACCGTATAGTCGCCGCCGTCCGCCGTGACCGCGTAATCCGAGCCGCCATAAATACGAAGCGTTTCTCGTGCGGGCGCTTTGTCGTATGGCTTAAGCCAATCGTCCTTGAAGTAATCTCCGTCTTCCGGAGCCGGCCGTTGCTGGTAGAGCGCGGACCAGAATCGCGCCTGGCTGTTCTTGCGAATGCGGTCCAGCGCTTCAATCGGGTACGCAGCGGGCCAGAGAGCCTCGCCAGATTCGTTAATCGCCGGTAGCTCGACAACTTCCCACTTGTCGCCGCCTGCCGCCTGCTGGGCCAGCAACCGCCCGCAAAGGTCATCCTCGTGCATGCGATGATTGATGACGACAATCGCGCCGCCCGGCATCAACCGATTGTAAGCCGTGCCCGTGTACCAATCCCACACGTTCTTGCGTGTCAGTTCCGACATCGCATCCTGCATCGATGAATACGGATCATCGATCAGAATCGTATCGCCGCCGCGCCCGAGAACAGAGCCGCCAATGCCCAGCGCGTAGTAAATCCCGCCCGCCGAAGTGTGCCACTTGCCTTTTGCCTGGCTATCCTCTGCGAGCCGCGTATCGAACACGGCCCGATATTCCGGGCTGTCGATCGTATTCCTGACTGCGCGCCCAAAGTCCGATGCAAGCCCTTCCGTTGCCGAGACGGATAAGAATTGCTTGTGAGGCTGCCGGCCAAGAAAATATGCTGGCAACCTGATCGAGGCTAATTCCGATTTGCCGTGCCGTGGTGGCACCAGCAACATCAGCCGATCAATTTCCCCGCGCTCAACTCGCTCTAGCTGCTCTGCAATGACGCGGTGATGTTCAGCCGTTCGGTAGCGCGGGAAAGTATATTCAGTGAACCCGATCAGGCTTGTCGCTGCGTCTTTCCGTTTCAGCAGTTCCCGAGCGATCTGCTGCGGCGTCACTGAGGAAGGCGACCAACTCATCGCGCGTCCAGTCTGTTGCATCGCGCTTATCGTCAATTGTCACCGTGGATTCTTGTGCAGGCTTTCCGTCGAGCCGATCCGCGATCTGCTGAATGGCCTGCATGTCGCCAGCCTTCGCCATGTCGATCACCTTGGCTGCGATTGCTCGCAGCGCCTTGTGGTCGTCGCCAGCAGCCGCAAGTTCCATGCGAAGCGCGTCGGCAAACGGCTTTTCCTTGCGCCCGCCCTTTGCGAGTTTATTTCCCGGCTGAAATGGCATGTTGAAACATTGTTACTTTGTTGAAGTTACGCACAATCACACGGCGAAGCGATGAACGGCTCGGGTTCTTCCTTGCGAGGCTCAACCGGCAAAGGCACGATCACAACAGGCTCGCTCAGGTCGCGAACGAGGTGTTCGGTGCGGGTGATAAACATAACTACTTCGCCCATGACAACCTCCAACGCAATCCGCCCCGCTCCATGGTCTGGGGCGAGGCGTCATCTACGCATGATTCGGGATGATGCCTGATTTGCGCAAAGTGGGTTTAACCTGTCAAGCGCAATCGAACAGGCTATCGAGTTATCAACATCAGTG
>OFRM01000605.1_pt1 | contig 14253 bp, 21 predicted proteins | sample 1543101 | NCBI WGS metagenome assembly OFRM01 (sample SAMN07774223, study PRJEB24372) | wastewater metagenome | isolation source: Exp Tend VB 0WW | collected 2016-02
CGTGAGTAAGTGCGTTTATTGCATGGCAATAGGTAGTATGCATCAAGGACTTTGCCGAGAAGAGTTACCACCAACTAGTGAGATTATGCCCTTAAGGACTTACGAAAATATCGTGATAAAAAATCTAATAGAAGCCAAGGATCGACGAATTGCCGAGCTTGAGGCAGAGGTGGAGCTGGCTAAGGTGCGAGAGAATGGTTGCAGAAATAGAGAAGAACACTACCGCGACTTATATTATGGAATACTTAGAGAAAGTGAAATGAAAGTACAAACCGCACTAGAGGCAGAGGAGGGAGAAGGGTAATGGGATTTGATTTTGCAATTGGAGAAGGGTTTATAAACCATGAAGACGATGAGTATATCTATATTGGCGTTGATGGGGTTAAGAATCCCGATGCACCAAACTTAGGTCATAATGATATCTCTGGAACTGGAAACTCCAGACACCCCAGCTATATTAGCTTTCATGATTTCGCAACTAGAAATAACATAAAAGAAATATTCTATGAGGAAGATCGCATAAAGGGAGGACACCCAGGCTGTTTTAAAATTACTGAATCAATGTGTCTAACATTAGAAGAAAGAGTAAAAACCTTTGAAGAGAAACATCCCGATGTGGTTTGCCCTTCAACCGTCCCATGTACTGTCGCTCCAGAAGATAAATTCAAAATGAGTTTGTGTTGTGGTCTAACTGAAGACTCTTGGGATTACGGGAAATTAAGATGGTATGCTTTTTGGTTTAGATGGGCATTGAATAATTGCAAGATCCCTGTTTTTCATAATACTTAAGGAGGCATTATGACGCGCGACGAGATAGACGAGCTGATAAAGTACTTGGAGAAGAATTATTATGTGAAGTGTGAGTATCTTCCAGCGAATGAAGAGAAATTTATTAGAGAAAGATTAATAGTTTACCTAAAGCACCCTCCAATTCTTTTTTGTGGGGTAGACTTTAATAAAAAGAATATTACAGGCAAGTTAAACGCATTAGACTTAATCAGATTTTAACAACAAAAAAAGGAGAAACGACAATGGAAATGAAGATGGACGAAATAACAATTAACGGCAAAACATACGTTGAAAAGGGTAGTCTTGGTTCGATGCAAGCCAAAGCTAGACCTGATGGGCTTGAGTATTGCATTATAAGAACTTACAGCGCGGGGGTATTCGCTGGATGGTATGATAGAGATAATGAGTCTCAAGCTGGAACTGTTTATGATGCTAGAGGTATATACTATTGGGAAGGCGCAATGACTCTTAGCCAACTTGCAACCGACGGAACGAACAAACCAGAAAATTGCAAATTTACTGTTAAGGCTGACCACGATTTGAAGCAAATTATTGACGTGATCCCTTGCACTGAAAAAGCAATGAATAGTATCGAGGGGGTGGCAGTATGGAAGAAGTAAGGGATGGCTCTGGCTCTGGCTCTGGCGATGGCTCTGGCTATGGCGATGGCTCTGGCGGGGATTGAAATGACAAAAGAACAAATGCTGGAAATCATCAAGCTACTGTCAGCACTGGAGTCGTGGAGCTTTAGTGCGGGGCATCGTATGCCTGACTACCTGTTTGAGAAGATCGACAAAGCGATGGATGAATTAACGCAGGAGGTTTTGAAATGAAAGCACCAATTACACAAGCACAAGCGTGGGCAGTGATAGCAGAATCAGCCGGGTGGAATGCTAAAGAGTTGCCGGTGTTGCCTGTCATTTGGGCAATAAGCTACGACGGCGTTACCCCATACACGCTCTGGCACGAAGGAGATGGGCCGCTACTTGACTGCGAAGTGAAACGGCAAGGCGGTACGACTCAAAAGATGCCACTATTCACCCGCCCAATGCCTGCGCAGGATGTGACGGAGTTGGTGGAGGTGTTGCAATGGCTCAGAGACGCCATGACAGAGGGCGATCAGAGCGACTTCAATCATGCAATTGCAAAATGTTTTGAGGCACTAGCCAAGCACAAAGGGGCGAAGTGATGACACAGCAAATAGTAGTCACCATCACAGGCCCTTTGTGGGCGTACCTTATTGGCACTCTCGGGTTAACGGGCTTGTTGATTGCGCACATTTCACTCATTCGGAAGTCACTGAAATGACCCAATTTGTAACTGTAGACTGCGCCACGCTGGAGCTAGTCTTACGCACGCTAAATAGACTGCGGTATGACAATGACTCAGCTATGGCAGAGGAAGGCTTCCACGAAGCAGCCGAAGCACTCCGCGCAGCCCTCGCCAATGCAGAGCCTGATCCCTTGTTTGTCAAGGGGGCATTGACTGAACTGGTGAACGCTCAGATCGAGGATATGTGGCCCACGAAATCAGTATTGAAAGACACACTATGACCACACTACAAGAAGCACTAGAAGCGATTGCGTCAGCATTGCCAGCGTACATCGACTTTGTTCCGTCGCGTGAATATCTGGCAGTTGTTCACGCTGCACTGGCACAGCAGGGGGAGCGCAAGAACTGCCCACAGCCTGAAATCTGTGGCAGCAAAGAGTGTGAGTTTTGTCGTGACACAGCCGCACCAAAGGTAAAGGGGGATGGATCATGAGCGGAACGATTGAAAGCCAGCTTCGCTATCACGCAAAGCATCCAGTCACACCGCCACCGCTTAGGGGGTTGATGCTTAGGGCCGTTGAGGAATTGAGGTACAGAGCTATGGTTATAGAACAACGCAACGCTGAAATTAAGCGCGGACATGATGATTTTGTACAGGCCATAACAGACCCAGAAAACCAGCCCAGTCAGTGGGGGACGGTAACGCTTGCAATGTATGAAAAGCTGGAACTAGACACAGCCGCACCAGCACCACAAGCGCAAGACTGGAAGAAAGAACCTGAGTATGTACCGCCGCTAGTGAAATGACTACCTGTTCGGTGTGCTGTTAGCCAGCATCTCATTCTTGGTCTGTGAGCTGCTTGTCGTACCGAACCAGAAAGCACACGCACCTGTCCATGCTGTACCCAGGCTACCAAGCATGATCATCAATGGTGCGGATTCTTTCACCTCGGGCCATTTGAACATGGCAATCAGTACACCAAAGAACCCGAGAGTGATCAGGAATGTGAGAAATGCCGGAACAGTGGAACGTGTTACTTTGAATGCTTCGCGTGCACTGTTCCTGTCAACCGCAGCGATTTCTTCCATCTTGATCTTGTTGGACTCCATGAACTTCTTAAAGTCCATCTCAGCCAGTTTGATTGCACTGATCTGATCGGGTGTCATCTTCCCACTGTTCAGTACATCAGTCACTGCTTCAACAGTCTTTGACTCGATGCCTAACTTGTCAGCAATGAATGCAGCAGCAGCACCACCCAACGGGCCACCAAGTGCTGTACCCAACATGGGGGCAATGGTTTTAATCCAGTCGTTCATGGTAGAAATGTCCTTTTCCCACTTTTAGGTGGTCTTGTGGTTAGATGTGTCCATCCCTTTGTCGCAATGGGTGCCTCACGATATAGACCGAATTCAATCAGCAAGTCGGTTGTGATCGCATTATCAAGGTTCTCACGCGGGTCGAATAGATCAACTCCCTGGCCAACCTTATGGCTGCTTGTTGGTGCACCCTGTGGACAAGATTGTGGACGAAACCCACCGAATGTCTGACCACTGACCAATGACCCTGTGACCGGGTTGATCTGCATTGGTATACCCTGTCTACCAAGATGACCTAGTAACGCATTCACTCTGTTCAACAACTCAGTAGCGTTTGCTTTTCGCTCTGCTGTCCAATCTGGACTATCTTTGTGTACCCCCACATACTGGGATAGTGTGATCATTGTGTTTATCCTCCACCCTGAGTAGATGCGCGTGTTGTGCCAACTCCTGTGCAAACACATAATCTTGCTTGTCGTATGCAATCTTTGCAGCCACATCAAGCTCTGCCGCACGCTCTAGTGGTGTAGGGTGCGGGTCGGGTGTCATTTTTTAGCAACGTTACGCTCGATCAAACGATCTAGCTTGGCGTCAAGGGTTTGCAAAACTGCAATGAGGTATGCCTTATCCTCTTTGCGCTCCATGTCTTGGCGAAGGTCTATTGCGACCTGCTGAGTGATGTGGAGCTTCAAATATTCCACATCTTTTTTCACATCCGCAACGGCCCAAATGACCATGCCCGACTGGATTAGCAGGGCCACAATCAGGGATAGCGGAACTTTCTTGTCTAAATGCCAACTATCTTCCAGCCTGCGGTGATCTTCTTTTAGTGTCGCCATCGGTGTCTCCAAATTGTTATTAGTGGTTGTTTTGCTATAGCAAGTAACTGCCGGAAATCACAAAGTTTCCAGCGCCCGGAATAGCAAGGTCAGAAACGGCCCCGGCTGCATATTTTTCCAACCTCAGTTGAGTTGATCCAGCAGGAATATAACCAGTGACTTGTGTAATATCTCCAGCACTGGTTTGAGCAGTGCGTATGGAAAAGGTCTGCACAGTATTGGCATTAGAAGTAAACGGTAGATTATTAACCCTCAACTGCCCTGTTCCGGTGTGAGCAGTCCAGTTAACAGAGACCGTGAAATGACACACATCGCCCACACGACAGTAATAGCCTGTTTGTGTGCCTCCAGTCGATGCGCCTGCCGATGTGCCACCAACTACCGCCGGTGCCGTTGGAAAAGCTTTTGTTGCTGCAATTGATCCGGTCAGGTAGTTTTGGACGGTGTTGTAATCCGCGTCTGCCGCAGTCTGGAATGTCGCAACAGTTCCGGGGTTTGGATAGCAACCAATAAATGAATTCCCCCTTGTGCCTGTTGTAACGTAAGCAAACGACACATTGATGCCCGAACCTGCATGGCAACCAGTAGCGACTACACAATTTGTAGCGTCTAGGTGGACAACATAAGAAGTGCCACCAGCAGAACGGGCGGTCATGCCCTGCATCGTGCCGCTGCGCACATACCCGATAGCAATCCCGCCGTTAGTTGCGTTGCCGTCTTTGTCTTTTTGGCTACGTGCGCTAAAGTAGTAGCCTATTGTTGGATTGCCTTCAAAGTAGGCATTGACTACCCAACCAGTACACCCACCAAAGTAAACATGCCCAGTGCCTGTTTGGTTTGCCGTGAATGTTGTGGATGCGTCAATATTCCAGTTCGCGCTATCGTAGTTAATGATGGTCCAGCCAGTGGAACTAAAGAACTGTGAAGCACCTTGAATGGTGACGCCATTCCACGCTAGAGGTGCGTTAATAGCGGTGACACATGCCCCGAACCTTATAGCGTTGAACAGTACAGAATTTACCGAGTTTGCTACGTTATCACGGACACCCGCTACAAGAGTTCCGAAGTCGTAGAGCTCAACATGGTCAAACTTAATATTGACCTTGTTCTTTATCTTGATCGCCGTTGCTGTGTTTGCTGCGCTGGTGCCATAGGCCGTGAATCCCTCAAACACGTTGCCGCCATACTCCACCGCAGCTTCATTGCCTCCAACGAGTGGCAAATTGAACAAAACATTGTTCGCCGTGGTGTGTTGAATGAACGTGACGCCCATTCCAGCGCCAACGATTGTTACCCGCTGTGGTACGGTGTGGCCGCCTGTTGTTTGCCAAGTACCGGGGGGCAGATATAACTTCCCGCCCGATGCCAGCGCAGCAAAAGCCGCAGTGAACGCCGCCGTGCAATCCGCACCGCTCACGCCACCAAAGTCCAATATTGAAACGCTCTCTCGCAGTTTAGCCTGCACCGTAGTAGCAACCGCACCAGTGCCAGCAGGGAGGAAGCCGACAAGCGCAGAGCCACCAGAAGTACCCAATGTGGCAGAGTCGTACTTGGTAGCAATTGCTGTCTCTATCGCAGTAAATTCAGTGTTGATATCAACACCTTTAATGACCTTTGCGGGGTTGCCTGTTATCAACGCATCTTTTGTTGCAAAGTCGGTGGCTTTTGTGTAGTTACTCATTTGTATGACCCATCTTTCGTATAAATATCAATGCGTTGGATTGACACCTCGGCACCGTTAACTTCACATTCACCACCTGCTTGTATTACTTTACCGACACCACCGGCGTTTACGTACACTGTTGATAGTATCAATCCTGTAGTGTATTCACCAATTCCAAACTCTGCAATACCGTACTCAGATGGTGTTGGCGTATCGCTGATGTTGCATTGTTCAGTACGGGTTCGACTTGTATAATCAAACCCCCACTTGATGGTTAGGTCTTGACCTGATGCTCCAGAAAGAACCATAAGAATCCGCTTCAGGATACTCTCACGGATAATGTCACCAAAGTCCACCCATGAGGTGTAGTAACTCATGGTGTAGGTAGCACCATTGTCCAAGTAACCGCCGTACTCAGCGATGTAACCAAGTTGCCCGAAATACAGTTTTCGACTCAGTGATGAAAGGTAACACTTTGGTACGGTCCCTGACCATGTGGTAACCCGGTATGACCCGTCTGGCATCACTGACCTTGTGTCGAAGCAGAAGGTTATCTGTGACGTTACGAATGTCAGCAGGTAGAACGATTCAGTAGGGGAGTACACCGACTTAATCGTAGCTCCGTTGTTCTCGTTCTCAATGTAGCTGAGAATTTCGTCATTCACAGTGCGACTAGCCAGTGTCAAAGGTGCAGATTTTTCTTGAATGGTCCGTTTCAGAGAGCGTAGTCCACCACTGGACAAAAACAGCAAATCGTCCGGGGTGTTCTGTACCGTATCACGACCAACACACCCGGAGTTGCTGATCGAGTCAGCCAGCACCATCGTGGACGGGGTAGCAGCACCAGAGTAAATCAGAATCTGCTTTAGGCCGAAGATGATCAGCATATTGTTGTGCGCTGCCAGGGACACAATCTCGTCACCTCCTTGTGGCCATACACCCAATAGGTTCAAGCTACCAGCAGAACCACCAGTCCAGTTGTGATGACTCAGAGTGTCTGACCATGTGAGCGTATTCTTGTTGGTGGTTGTCCGAGCAGCCCACAGCCGCCCATACGCCGATATACACACATTACCCTGTGGTGCAGTGCCTGTGTAGCTAGGATGCTCACTGAGTCTGCGGTAGGTGGTTGTGGACAATACTGTGTCGTAGATTAGAGGGTCATATCCCTCTTGGAAGAACATCACAGCGTTGTTTAGACAAGAAATGTGCCAGTTGCTTGCTGTGATAACAGGTGCCACACCACCACCACCATATGTCAACTCAGTAAGCGTGGTGGTGACCAGCTTGAACAGCTTATTGTTACCCGCTGCCACCACGGTACGCGCACCTGCGCCATCCACTAGCTCACCCAGAGCCTCGATGTTGTTGGACCCCAGTGCAGCACTGGTGGTGTGTGCAGTTGTCCAACCCTTGCGTGAACCGATACGACCATATTTGTCAATGATGCAGTTGTTGGCCTCAAGGGCGAACTTTGCATCCATATCCACAGGAGCGTCCTGTAGATTCAACCCCATGAAGCCAGGGGCAGTGATTGAAAAGGTATGTGACGGTTGTGCCATTACACAACCACCCAAGAGTCATACGATGTGTCACGCGACATTTCGACTGAAATGTAATCAGATAACACATTCTTGAACACATTATAGGCTTCACCAGAGGACAATCCACCATCCTCACCACGCTCCACCAGTGCGCGTGCTACAGCACCAGCGATCACTGGTTCAGTCGGTACAGTGAGAACATCTGCGTCAACACTCAGGTTCACCTGTGGTACGGTCATGTTGAACATGAGGGTGTATGTACCATCTGGTGTGGGGAACAATTCAACCGTTCCATCCGTACCATCTGTACCCACCCAAGCGAAGTAGCAAGGGCGACTAGACTGTACCGTGGTCAGTTGTCTCTGATTTTGTATCCATGTTGGGGACACCTGAGTTAACGAGGCCTGATTACCGGACGTTGTGATGTTCACAGTAACGTCTTTTTGGCGTATACCTGACCCAGTGACTGTGTAGGTTGTTGTTCCAGCACTGGTGACAACTGGGGTACTGGTGGACAGGGCAATCCAGTTCCATGCGTCCTCAACTTGCCGTTTGGTGTCGTTAATGTAGTACCCGATCAACCGAGAATATGCCGTTTGGTTGATCGTTGATACCGTGTTCTCACGCAACCGGCGCAAGACTTCATTGGTGATTTCTAGGAATGTCATTCTGCACCTGTGAGTAATCCACGCTGGAATGCGCGAGTTTTCGGTCCCTGTCCATACCCCCTAGAGGATGGACGAGAACCAAGTGTATCTTGTAACTGTTCAACCACATCGAGCATTTTCTCACGATTTATCCGGGCTAGACTCTGTGCAAGCCTATCCTGTGACTGACGTTCAAGAACATCGTACATCGCTGCTTTTTGTTGTGCCTTGTTCAGCGCATCTTGAACCCACTCACGATCTTGCATTTTTGCAAGAATCTGCTTGTCGGTCAGCTTGGAAAACTCTGGTGATACTGTCTTTAGGTCAACGGATGTTTTGTTCCATGCCACCTTTTCAGCAGCAGTCATATCAAACCCACGCCCCATTGCTGCTTTCTCAGAAGCTGACTTCAAGTTAGCACCAGTGTTCGCTTGCCATATCTCAGGGGTAGCCCCCTTCACACCTTGACTCGTTGGTACAAGTTTCCCGGTTACTGGGTCTAGGTCGAATTGAACACCACGTCCAGTTGGTTGGCGACTTGCTGACTGTTTGGTTGCTTCTGCTGCTTCTTGTGCTGCGGCTGCTTTGCGCTGTGCTGCGAGTACCCGAGCATCTTCCGCACGCAATGCGCCCATTTGACCACCAACAGGTTCACGCGACATTCCGATACGAGGTGTAGATAAGTCCTCACCCACTGCTGTCACCTTTGGTGTAGGTTGATCTGGTTTACCGAATGTGAAATTTGGTACTCCATCAACCACCTCAGTCGGTGAAACATAAGGTACAAGGCCACGCTGTGACCCCGGTTGGGGTGTCTCAGTTGGGAAAATCCGACGATCTATAGGTTTAGTCAGTTTAGCCTGTGCCTCACCCTTCATCAGCTTCTTAGCGTACAACTTCCCACCAAGACTACTCACAGCAGCACTTAGAGCGGAAACTGGAACAGCGCCACCAACAGCAGTACCAGCAGCGTAACCCGCAGTACCAGCAGGGCCACTACGACTAGGCATACGCAGAGTCATACCAGACTTGGCGTAAATGTCAGCAATCTCAGGGAAGTTCGCTGCAATCTGACCCATCTCTTTGGCAGCACCAGTGAGGAAGTTCGGGCCTTCCAACTCCCGAGCGAGAACCTTGGGGTCAATTTGGTGTGTCGCAAGATTGGTAGCATCACGCAGCGTGTAAATCTGCGACATTTTCTTACGTGACTCACCGAATGCCTTTTTCCACGCAGGATCAGTGATGTTTGCCTCCACCAGATTCTCCATCTCGTTAGCCAATGCTGTCTTAGCACGCATTGCGTCGATTGCCACTGAACCAACATCCTTACCGTTGTTCATCGCCTGACGGGTGATCTTTGCCTCACGATACAGGTCTTTGATAGTCTTGAGTGCTTCTGCACCAGTCATTCCATTTTCGATCTGGTTGATGATCTGATCAGAGGTTCGTGCAACTTTTCCCGCAGATTGTTCACCTGGAATAAGAATCTCAGGTACTTCAATCTTACGGATAGCGTCAATCACATCGGTAACTGGCGCTAGTTGTCCTAGTTCCGCAGCCTTCTCGTAAGGTGCTGCTGCTTTGGACAACTGCGCCTTGTAAGTAGTCTCATTCAGTGGGGTACTCTTAGATAGACCAAATTCCTTACGAACCATGTTGTTCCAGCGGTTCTTATTGTTGATGCTGGCTGCTGTATCAAACACATCAGACCCACCCGTAGCAGCCATTCTCAGCTTGTTTAGTGCTGTTGGATTGACCAATGCGGGATTCATCACAATGTCGTTCTTGCGTGCCAATTCTGCAGCATCAATAGATGCTGCACGCTGCCAATCAGAGGTAGAAGCAGCCTCTGTTGCTGCTTTTTTCACAAACGCAGAACTCTTTGCAACGTCTGATGCCACTCCACCAACAGCCTCACCTGTGCGTTTGATGATGAGTGGGGCATTCTTCACACCCACAAAACCGAGTGCTTGAGGTACAGCTTCACCTAAGGCGTTGACCGCCATTCCACGCGCACTGTCTGCACTAGAGTCACCACGTAGCGCACCCATAACAGGAGCAGTCACAGCGTTAGCAGCAGACCCAATGGTCTCTGGTATTGCGTTTAATGGGTTGTACTTCGACGCGCCAGCTACTGTGCGAGGCTGGTAGGTCAAGGACTCCTGCACATACTTCTGAAACCCCTTGGGATCACCATCCTTTTTACCAAGATAGTCACTGAACATCGCAGCAATGCCCGCAACCTCCGATACAGGTTTTGCAATCAGAGACGAACCCATTTTCATGATGGGTTCAACAAATGCCCCTGTTGCTTCTTCTGCAAGGGTGGGTTTATACCCCGGTGTTACCCGAACTGGTTGCTGTACTGGTGTTGGTTGAGGTGCAGCAACTACTGCTGGTTGTTCTAATTGGAAACCCTCTGGTAAACCTGTAGTCGATACAGCGTCAGGTTGTTCCAAAGTGAATCCGGATGGGAGTGTCATTATTTAGCCCCTACAGGTTTCCAAGTTTTACCACCATCGGTAGACATTATTCTCACCTTACCATTACTTGCATAGATGGGTGTTACAGCAGCAGGTTTAGGTGATGCCTGTTTATCCGTCACTAGTACCTTTGGTTCCCTAGTATCATCAAACGCTTCATTATGGGTCTGGTAAGCGTTCTGACGTATCTGCTCAATCTTCGCCAACACCTTATCCATCTGAGATTTCAGAACCTCACCACCAGCGCCCGGTTTGATACTGGCAACCATACCCTCAACAATAGGCCATTCGCGTTCGGTCATTGACCCGATACCACCACCTTGTCGTGCCAAATTCAAACCTGTCTTTTTGACACTAGCCCTAAACTCATCAATCAATCCATCTACATCAGATGCACCACCCCCTGGCATGGATGGGAGCACCCCCATCACCCCAGTAGACCGCCATAAAGATGGGTGATTGGCAATCGCATTGGCCTGATTTATCATATTCGACAAATCGTCATCCATTGCACGCAGCACACCACTAGATTTAGCGCCTAGTTGTTTCTTCTTATCAATTTGTGCAGGTGTCATTGGCTTTTCACCACCACTGGTTGCACTCTTAGACTCAATACCCAATCGCTTCATTTCAGCCATCAGTTGGGCGATCTGACCTCGCATCGCAGTAGCCTCAGATGCTGATTGTTTACGCTGATCTGCACTGTACCGAGAATCTTCTGAACGTAACTGAGCGTCTTTTTCACGCTGTTCAAGTTCAAGTTTTTTCAATTCAGCTTGTTGTAACAACTGGTCACGCTTGAACTGGAGTGCTTCATTTTCAACGAAATCCTGTTTCCGAGCAGCCAGCGCAGCAGCAGCCTCCTGCTTCTCCAACTCACGACCCTTGAGAAGCAGTTGCATCGACAACCGTGGGTCAATGGTTCGCAGTTCAGCAGCTTTCGCCAACATACCCTTGGATGTGTTCAGGTCAGAGTCTGGTGAACTCATAACCTGTTGGGTCTTTTGTGCGCGTGCCTCATTCGGGTCTACATACCCAGTAGCTGCACCTATAGCATTACCGAGTGCTGAACCAGCACTCAACATACCGTATCGAGCAGACTGACCAAGCCCCATTTGGGACATTTGTATATTGCGCGCATCTTCCGCTGCTTTACGCGCAATTGCGACTTCTTCTGGTGTCTGAAACGACAACATACCCATATCAGCCATTATTAACTCCCGAATGAGTAGTTTTTCAACCAGTTCCAACCACTTTGCAACGTACCACCGACTGCGTTCTGAACAGCAGGGTTTCCAGCGGCGCCAGTCAGAATATCAGCCCACGGATTACCATTCTGCTGTGCAGCGTTCGCCTGAGTCTGTGCGGCACTTAACATACCACCAGCTAGGAGATTACCAGCGTTGGCGTTCGCTGTACTGGTTCTCGCTCCAATGGATGTACCCAAGTCCATCGCATTCTGACCCATACCCTCAATAGTATTGGCTGTACCGAGTGCTGTGGTGTAAGGTGATGCCGCGGAGGTCTGCACACCGTACATACTGGACAATAGGTTCCCACCAGTGCCGGTCAGCCCTGCACCGAACTTGGCGTAGTCCATACCACCTTGGGTAGCATTCGCTGCCAGTTCACGATCCTGCTGGAGTTGTGCGTTGTAGTAAGCCTGCAACTCGGGGTTAGACGCAGACATACCTGCGTCACCACCGACCATCAGACCAGTGCGGCCAGTAGCTGCCAGTCGTGCCTGTAGATTAGCCATATCAGTAGCACGACTGCCAGAGAGCATTGTCATCTGGTCGTTGTAATACTTCTGCGCCTGCGCCTGTGGGTCAGTGGCTAGGTACTGATTACCGAGGGTCATTGCACGTTGAGCAGCAGTACCCATTGGCGCTGTGGCATCTTTAGCACCGAGGTACTGATTCAACAGACCACCAGATGCATTCATGATCTGCGCCTGCTGACCTTGCAGCATTGGGTTCAGTCTGTAACCGGCAGCAACCAAGTTCCCGTTTGCGTCATAGGCGAAGTCAGATTTACCAAAGTTGGTCGTAACACCCACTGGTTTGAACTTCGCAGCATCGGCAGCAATCTGTGCAGCACGAATCTGCGCGTCGGCTTGTGTGTTGGCAATGTTGGTGTTGGTGTTGGCGTTCATCATGCCGCCGATTCCACTCATCACACCACTACCGAGGTTGCTGAACACCCCCGACATTCCAGATAGACCCGCACCACCAGATGCCAAAGATGCTGCCTGAGTGCCCGAGTACCCCATCTCACTGAGCATTGCGGTGTCAGCGATGGCGTCACCAGTTAGTACATACCCAGCTTCACCCGCACCAACACCGGGAACAAATGTTCCAGGTGCACCAGCAGACGCACCACCAGACGCTGCACTCGCACCACCCAAACTACCAGCAGCGTATGTGGCTCCAGCGAGTGCTGCACCAGTTCCGATACCGTTCCAGAGGGATTGATTGAATGAGTTGCCACTGGCGCGTGACATGAGTGCTGCGGCTGCGGCTGCACCAGCGGGACCACCAAACACACCACCAGCTACAATTACACCTGCTTTGAGAATGGGTACTTTGGCGATTTCCTGACCAGTCTTTTCGACTGCACCAATAAGACCGCCACCACCACCGTCCGTACCGAGTGCCGAACTTACAGTGTCTGTGATTTTATTTACCGCACCCATCAGGTTCTCCTAATACAAATACCATCTCATACATCCTATCCTCACCATCGTCTATCTTCCTAATAGTAGTAGGGAAAATACAATAGCGGGATATGTCGTTTATGCGAGGGTTATCGTAATACGTGACGGCCCGACCATATTCTACCCGCATTGTGGATAAAAATGTGTTAATCGCATCTGTCAAGTCTTTACCTGAACCGCCACTGAAACAGTGGAATTCACAAACACCCGAATTGTCCTGATATACGATGATTACGTTGTCGGCAATGAAATACTTTCCGCCGATTGCGGTGTACTTCTCAAACATAGACAAAACACCATCAAGTGAGTAAACCCGACCTTGATGGTTCTTGTGGAAGTCTGATGTGAGTATCGATATTACATCGGTTGTCACTCTGTGATGCCTTTGGCTTCAAGCATGGCTGCGTGTTGCGCGTCCATTGGCTTGAACTGTCCGTTCTGAACATATCCGACAATCTTACGTTCTTGGTCAACCACCATCGATCCATCATCCGATACAAGATATTGTTTTCCGCCGAACTGGGCGATACCTTCGGAGACTTGAACCTGTTGTCCTTCGACTGAAACAACACCGTTATACCCACCACCGGGTTGACCTTGTGTGGGAGAGTTAGGTTGCATCATACCCATATCAGCCTCCTAGAAACTCGGGAATCGGCGCTGACTTCCTGCGGATTTTCAGCACTTCTTTGCTGGGCGCTTCTGGCGATTCTGTTTGGACGGCTTTTGTGGCTTCAACATCTTTTACTTCCTCGTAACCTTCATGTTTCAGCAACCCCGCAATATCACCCTCCAAATGGAACGTGACTGTGTTTCCAGACCGCTTGCAACGAAAAGTTTTTGACATAAAAATACCCCGCCGAAGCGGGGTTCAAGGAGGATTACCAGCCGGGTCGACCCACGATGAACTTGCAAATGGTGGATGCCAAGTCGATGGCACCGGCGCTGTTGTTGAGCAGCGTGAGCGTTACGACGTTTGCGGC
>OFRM01000606.1_pt1 | contig 14252 bp, 30 predicted proteins | sample 1543101 | NCBI WGS metagenome assembly OFRM01 (sample SAMN07774223, study PRJEB24372) | wastewater metagenome | isolation source: Exp Tend VB 0WW | collected 2016-02
GCAGATCAGATAAAGATGTTTGAGATCGCTTCAGCTGCTACTTTCGATGGTTACAAGGGTGGGCAGTATAGCATGACACTCGACACTGACGTGTATCTAGCTTGCTCTGGGTGCGAGGGCGTTGAGCTGAGGCAGCACGACATCGCGTCTTGGTTGTTTGTCTGGAGCAAAAATGATCTCTGTCACAGAAGAACTTGACAGCGTGTTCAACAGGCGTTGCAAAGAGCGATGCTGTTTCTGTCGAGAGCATACGTAATTTTTTGGTATGTTTCGAAAGATATCGTTGTCTGCAACGCGTGCGCGATGAAAGTTAAGCCAGACAAGAAGCATTGGCTGCGTCGAAAGCGAGTCGCAGACAGAGACAACGATCTATGATTTGCGGACACATCTTTATGTCAAAACACAGATCTGCAGTCCCTGGTGACTTGATTCAAGTCTATGACGATGACGACAGAACGAGCACGAGATTTCGCTTGTTCTACGAAGTCCCAGCGAGCGATTCTATTGCCGAGAAATTTTCTAAGACGATCGCGACTCACGACGGGATCGTTTTTCTAGATTACAGTCGGCTTGCAAAGATCTATCTACGCTCTGAGAAATTTATCGCTGCTGGTGATGACACATGAATGTCAAAAAGATCATCCCAGGCTCACTACTATTGAGTTATACAAAAGATGGCGTTCTGCGCTGGTTTGAGATCGTTATCGATCCGACAGTGAATATCACTAGCAGCTTGACTGTCTGCGTATACTGTAATTCTCAAAAGATTATCATGGGTATTCACGCTGATGTATATTCTTCTTTTGCAGAAGATTTGTTGATATGAGAAACACAGAACAAATCAGTCCTGGCGATCTTCAAATCGAAAAAGTCAGCTATGGTAGAAAGATCGGCTGGATCGAGATCGTGATCTCAAATCACGTCAGATATCTGACGTTGACGTTTTATTTGGATCTATCAGAGTCAAGTCCACAGCTCGCTCAGCGCAATAGTGTGCGCGACTCTGAAAAGATCTGTTGAGGAGTGCAGACTGATTAACAATTCACCAGGAGATCTGCTAGCGCGCGTCTATAGAAACAGATTTGAGTGGTTTGAGATCATCTTTTCTATAGACACAGAAGATCGATTCGTGATGTGCGTAGACGTCAGCGGATTCGTTGAATTTGGATGGCCACTGCTTGGCGTGATGCCTGATGACACTATCGTTAGCGCACAGAGTCTATTCTCAGCAGAGAGATGAACGCAAAGATGCGAAAAGATCCAAGCGAAATCAGACCTGGCGACATAGTCGTTGAATATTATTTCAAACGCCTTCATCTGATCACACACATGATGTCAGGTTGCATCGCTCAATCAGTAGCGATCGAATCAAACGGGCTGAAGATCAGGAGTCTGCTGACGCCGAGGCCTTGCGGCGACGTGATCATTCGAGGAGATGAGTGATGCTGAGAAAGTTGACAGTCGTCTGCGGAGAGCTTGACAAGATCGATGAGCGAGTCTCACAACTGATCGAGTCTGAACTTCAAGCGCGTGAAGACATCACGCTCGTGATGCACCCAGCAGCGAAGCACCGAGCTTCAGAGCAGATCACGATCCTTGAAAAGATCTTATATGAAGCGATCTGCGACAACGCTGAGACTCACCTGATCGTGGCGACAAATTCTGCGTCGATCATCAGCAGAATTGGCGAGCTGGTCGAAATGAATTATCTTGACAAGCAGACCGCAGTCGTTGAGCTTGCTATCGAGACAGTTCACCGTGTGTGTCTGTTTGACGCACAGGGTGTTCTAGCAGACTGGCCAATAGGATACCTGTAGAGAAGTGAACAGTGTCACAATGAGCACACCAGGTGATCTCTCTCTGGCAAGAGACTATGTGCGTTTAGACGCGAGAGTCATCGCGACAGTCATCGTCGTGCCTCTGCTCTGCATATCTGCAGATCACAGAGCGCAATCAAAGATGATCTTTGACCCGAACGCGAGAGCGTTTCGAATCGTGAACTTACACAACATTTATGAGTGGTTGTCAGATGACTGCGGCTAAGCCAGCGACACCAGGCATGCTGATCTCTCTGCGAGACAATCAGTTAAGATTTTTTATCTTCGCTGAACGCGAGACGAGTGCAGCATATGCAGCGGCGGCAAAAGCGCTATGGGTGACAAAAAGAGGTGAAGTTGCTTATAGTGGCACGAGTGCGCAGATAAATCTGACGTCTGAGACGATCTTGAGTGAGTGATCACTCGATCTTGCTGACATTGATAGCGTATTGCGTGTGAAACACGTGCATGTATCTGCACTTTTTGCGAGTCACGTTGATCGCCAGTCCGACATGTAGGACATCAACGCAATCACGATCATCACGCCCAGCATAAAGATCTAATATGATCATGTCTTGCTCGCTGTCTCGCCTGCAGATGAGATCTCCAGGACAGATCTCGATCTTTTGAGCTGGATCAGTCGACGCGTGAGATGACATCTTCTCTGTCTTGTTTATGCCAGATCCAATTCGGCTTTGAATCTCGCAGGCTGATGCAGACCATGAGATCATCTCCGTCTGCGTATAATGTCATGCAGAGACTCAGCTGAGTCCTCCCAGCATATCTGTAAATGAACACAAGATCACCTGGTGCAAGTTTGATTTGCTCATCTGTCATGTGTCACTCGTGCAGATCGCAGTCAGTTTCGGTCGATAGCTTTTGAAGATCTCGAATTCAATCACTGAACCATCTGCGACGCTGATCCCAGAGATCTCGCCAACATCGTTAAACTGATCTTTGAAAGAGATTTCAAACACTAGAATCATCTTGCCGTGGCTTATAGCTAACCTATTTTCAGGGATCACTGCAAGTAACTCGCCAGGTTTTATGTTTGCGCTGTGCGAAACTGATATGCATTTTTTCATCAGAATCGTTTTATGACGAAGAATTCTAGATCAGACAAGCTTATCTCAAAGAAACACAGGCGCTTTGTCATGACATTAAAAGTCATCAGAGCTCGAGTGAAGCGCGTAGCAGACTTCACGCTAAGACACAGCACAAGATCGTCAGAAGACGCTAGTTTGACACATACACGTCGCCCGGCGAGAGCATCAGATCTCTTCTTCTAAAGACTCCATGATGCGAGATCTAGTGTCTTCTGACATGTAGAAAAACAGAGCTTTGACAGAAGACGCAAATAAGATGTCTGCGTCACCACCGTATGCGTCAGCTGAGAATCCATCACCAGTCGGGCCCCACGACGCTTCCCAACCGACATATCGACCGTCGTTTAGTTTGACGATCGCGACGATCGAGCCGTCATAGTCATCTGCTCCGATCTCGCTCGCGATGATCACTTCAGACACGTCATCACGTGTGAAATCGTGAGCGGGACAGCCGTCAACAGACACAAGCTGGCCGTGCCATTGCCCGCGATTCCATGGCGCTAGACGCAGTTCTGATTTTCGATCTACATAATTCGGCTGTTTCTTTCTCACGATCTTAATATAACAAACTTTTCAGAAACTTGCACTGCTCAGATCTGCTTGTGAACAGATGCTTCGAACAAATTCTTGCAAACTGTGCATTTCTTTTCAAGATTTGTTATACTGAGATCATGCCAGGTCACAGCTCAGCGTCTCGACACGTCAGGTGTGACCCAAGAGACGTGATCGTGCCTGGTGATCTGAGACGCAAGGGTCACACCTGCATGATCATCTCAGACAGTCTGTGCATCGTTCTCAGCAGAAGCGGAGCAAAACTAGAAGAAGAGCGATTTGTCGCTCCTTTCTTGGGTCTGCACATCGCGTCACCAGAAGCATGACATGAACGGTGAAACTCTTCTAAAAGAATTAGCTGCAGAAGCTGCGCAAGCGCAAGCGCGCTTTGAATCAATGCGCTCAGCTCAAGCTAAGGCAAGAACGAGTTTAGAAGCTGAGCTGCATCAGCTTGACATGCAGCTTCAGCCTTTCGAAGACATGGCAGAAACAGCGCGCAAAAAACTGATCTGCACAAAGAGAGCTATGCTCGGTCCGTGGATCCCGTATTCAAAAGCAGATCACATCATTGATGGACAGAGGCTCTTGCATGGAGCTTCAAAGCCTGACGGATGGAACTGTCGAGCGTGGTTGAGAAAAGTCGGACAGTATCGAGCTCTAAACACAACACACGCAGAGTGGATCTGGCAAGCTGACATCGGGCCACTGACTGATGAACGAGTCAAGATCGTGTCATTCGGACCGGGAAGCGGAGACAATCACGCTGATTTCGTGAGACTGAGCAAGATCGTTGACAATCATCTGACTGAACTAGGCTGGATCTTGTGTGACTGACATGGATGACGCAAACAAGAAGATCACTCCTGGATGCCTCGATTCCATCTTTGATGGGATGATCATATCGATGATCGTGAGCGCGACAAACACTGAGACGTACGTATCATTGCGTTTCTTTGACACAGATATCTCGAGTGCAGACAATGTCTGCGTGAAACTGGTCAACAGCTCAAGACGAGCTGCAAAAGTTTTAGTTGAGATGTGAGATGACGCCGGGGATGCTCGCTCGTGGATTCTATCGTGGATTATTTGAGATCGTGATCAGCGCAGACAGTGATCGCACATGTATGATCATCGCGCTTCAGAAGAAGCAATTCACTGACAGCGTCAGTAGCAATATCTTACTTAAGCGTGACGTGAAAGTTCAGAACGAGCTTGTCATCTGCGATGTCTAAAACTATCCCAACGTGTCCTGGAGATCTGAAAGATGAGTGCGTAGAACACATCATCGCTGGGAAGATCTATAGTCGAATCGCGATGGTCGTGTTCTCTCCGTTCAGAGAGGGAGAGCACGTCTCTGCAAGACGTGGAGAAGAATGCAGCATCATGAGGATAGAGATCAGCTCGATGTCTGTGAAGATCTCTGAGACTTGGAGCAGAGACGTGCTTGATCTAGAAGAGAGCTTGTTGAGCTGCTACTCAGATGAGTCAGCAGTGTTTGAGCGCTGACAGGTGAACTGACCGTCGACGACTGCGCAGTACATCCACAGCGGGCAGCCGCTTGGATACAGCGGGCCGCAAGGAATACCTGAGCCACAGCTAAGCATCAACGAAAAAGCGCAGATTTTCAAGATGTGTTTCATGTTGTGTAACTCCAGCAGACAAGCGAATCATTGATTGACTTCGTGACAGATGTGTTAAGGAATTTTGTGACTGCAACGTTTAAGTTGTTTCGTTGTCATCTTGTCAAGCTCGATCACTTCATCGCGTGTCGTTATCAGAGACACGCGCGTCATATCAAAATCGTGGTGTTCTCGCAAGAACGTGATCATTTCAATACGTTGATTTCGCACGTCAAAGACGCGACAAGCATTATCTCGAGCTGTGACAAGCCACAAGAGACCAGATAGCTGCATAGCGACAAAAGATCTAGTTACGTGTAGCACAGTTATCGCTCCCAGAAAGTGTCGACATCGTCTTTTGTCTCTTTGAGACTTGGCATGTAACCCGTCGCTACGCTCATCGCGCTTATGATCTTCTTTATCGTGAAGACATATTCCTCTTGCGAGCGAGACGCCACAAACACGTTGCCGTCACGAGTCATAACAAGCCAAGTTCCATCAGCGACTTTGATCACTGTGTGCAAGTTTGTGATCGATAGATGTCCGATCTCAGCGCTGATCTGCAGTGGTGGCTGCCACATCACGCGATCTTCTTTGCTGAAAAACTTACATCGTTTTTCGTCAGCAAGATTACAACGTTGACAGTGTCATTCATGATCGTGAACGAATCAGTCGCCTCATTCACGCTGCAGGCTCGCAAAGCGTTGATAGCAGAAGTGACCGCTGCGCTTTCCATCTTGTCAAGATCGCTGTGAAACATCACAAGGCTGGCGCCGATCTTGCGCTTTCGCTGGAAATGCACCTGACAGACTGCGGCGACGAGCTGCTTAAGCTGGTGCTTCGCTCGCGCGATCTTGTTCGACAGAGCTTCAGCTGCTGTCAGCAACCGTGACTCGACAGCGAGGATCTCGCCGGGTTTCTCGATCTTGCTGATAAAGAGAAGCGCTTCAGTCAGACACGCGTGCATGTCTTGAGCGTGTTCATGACTGCGTGAGCCATAACTTGGCCACGACACCTTGAACTCGACAGCTGTGTGAATCATGACATCGCCGTTCTCAGCGAGAAACTCTCTCGTCTGAAGAGACAGAGCAGCTGACTCAGATTCTGACAGACGACGCTCATAGAGATACACTATCACTTCTGCTCTGTTTTTGAAAAACTTGATGCCATCAAATCCAGTCAGTATGTGTGAGTTAAGACAGTGCTTAAGATAAGCTGCAGAGCTGCTGTGAACTAGCGGCGACTCGCTCGCTGCTGCGTACAGTCGATGATACATTGATGTTGCGCTGATCGGGTTCATCTGCTTTGCTCCGTCTGAGAAGACTTCACTTGATCAGGTCTACAAGATCACCATAGACACTGGCGACTTCATGACGACCGTTGGCGTGACCGCGCTCCCACGCCTTCGCCCACAGCAGATCTGCTTTTGGATTGTCTTTGACGTCATGCTCGCGCTCAAGATCGCGGCGAAACAATTCATCACAGCGATTTTCTTCATCGTAATATGCGTCGAGCATCGCTCCGTATTCAGCGTAGTCACCCGCGATAGATGTTCGGTTTGGATACGGCCCGGTGTTCTTGTATCGCCCATATTCGATCAGCGTGAAGACAGACGGCTTGTGCGCGTTCATCCAGAGCACAACGCCATCGTCGATAGTGATCATCTGTTTCGCAGCGTCAAAGATGTTACGCAGCTGCATCATCGTCTCTTCGCGCTCGATCTCTGATGCTTGCTGGCGGTTTTTTACAAGGTTGCATAGCTCAAGGATGTCATATGCGCGGTCGACGAAGTCTTTTCGCACAGCATTAACCATATTTTTCTTTTTTGACATCTTTGATCACTCCCTCTTCCGCTCTGTTGATCTCAGTATATCAAATCTTTCGAAAGATTGCACAAAATTCTTCAGAATCGCGAAAATAATTGGTTATACCAATATACCAATTGCAAGCATCTGAATGACATATGAAAGAATTCAGCAATTTAGATGACGTGAGTGACAAGAAGCGCTCTGATTGGCTCGCGAGACAGAGCTGATAGTTCACCAAAGTCTGTGCTCTGACAGTCACAGACAGCGACTCATGACTGGTATAACCAGTACACCAAAATTTGTATTCAGAGGTATTACAGCTGTCTCAAAATTATTTTGAAAATCTTTCGAAAGATTGTGTATTTTTTCAGAAGTCGTGGTATTATCAGATCATAACGGCGGCAGGAAACGGAGTCAAAGCAAAATGGACATCGGACTTCAAGGCATTCCCGGTTGGAAGAACGGCAACATCCTGAACCTGGACATCCCAAAAGAGCTGGATGACACGCTTTGCATCAAGAACCCGAAGCACCCGATGGCTTGGTTCAATGACGTCATGGGCGGCGAGGGTCTGACGCCATCGTCTGTCACGCTGTTCACTGGTGATCCCGGCATCGGCAAGACCACGACAGTCCTGCAGCTAGCTGATGCGTTTCACGGCAACGCTCGCGGGGCGGTGTCTGACAGCCGCGTCATCGTGATCTACAACACCAACGAAGAGTCACTCTATCAGGTCCGCAGGACTTGCCGTCGCATCGGTCTGAAAGACGGGTTCTTTGCGACGCAGTTTCGCATGCTCAGTGAGCTGCTCGCTTTCATCGACAAGACGCAGGCTTCAAAGCCAGACGCGAAGATCCTCGTGATCCAAGACTCGCTTCAGACGCTTGATGACGGGTATTACAAGGACGGCGGCATCACCACTGGGACCAACATGCGCTGTATGGAAGCGATCGTCAAGCACGCGAAAGAGAAGTGGTCGACTTGGATCCTGATCGGTCAGGTCACGAAGGGTGGCGAGTCAGCTGGCAAGAACTCGCTGATCCACGGCGTGGATGCGCACCTGACGTTTCGCTTCGACACTGCGAAGCGCAGCGACACTTACGGCGAGCGCTTAATGCGGACGACGAAGAACCGCTTCGGCAGTGCTGGTCTCACGTTCGTCATGGGGATGACCGAGAAGGGCACCTACTCGAAGGGTCGGCTGATCGATCTCATCGGCGCTGAAAAAGACGAGTAGACAAATCTTTTCACGGGAGTTCTTCAATGGCGCGAGTCAGCGTGTCTCTAGATTCTGCGTTTTTGCCAGTCTTGACTGTAAGATCTGGTGAAAAGATCAAAAAGATCAACGTCTGCTGGGACTTTCGTTTGTGGTTCCACACATGTTTCAAAAACAAAAAGCCACAGCTTCAAGAAGTCTGGAAAGCTATCGAAGTCCCTAACTGGCTTCTATATGCTGCTACTGCAAGAGAGTTATTCGGCGTTGAGTGTTGCAACATAACGTATCGAATCAGCGATAGTTTTCGTCAAGCTGACATCGAGATCGACATGTGCGGGTTTTAGCATGGACCGAGTGAGTGTGATCTGATTCGCTTGGTTCTTCCTGGAGAGCTGATGGAAGCGCTGTTCATCGAGACTTGTCGAGTGGCGGAGTCATAGACGTGGCGCTCTTTGCTGTTCGACCAGGTGAAGTTGTCAGCACAGAATTCGCTGCGATCGCTGTGCGATCATCACACGGGCTGTTCTATGACATGAATGAATTTAACTGTTTCACTCGCGAGACAAGCAACTCACTGGCGCTGGGCAGCGAGATCAAGTTAGTCATCGCCTCATACGAGCAACACTTCTTGATCTTGGGCAGCGCTGGTCACATGGCACTGGTGCCAAAGAAGTTTGTGCTCATGAAGAAGCGCTGGTGAAACACGTGCGCTCAGAAAGCAAGATTCAAGATCTTCTGTCACAGCCTTCTGCTGAGAACTGGCGATCGCTGATCTCTCTTCTTAAAGAGCAGCGTCGAACTGGAGAGCTCTGTGACTCTGACTGGCGCTTGACACTGCAGTTTGTCGCGCGAGCAGCTGAGTCGTGGCCAGCAGAGATCGAGCGAGTCGTTCATCTTTCTTGCGATTGGACTGATGAATTCATGAGAACGGCCGAGAATCGCGTGAACTAGCGCAAGACAGCAACATGATCCAGATCAAACCCGGCGCAGTGTTCAGACAGTTTCGAATGACGCATCATCAGTTTCGTTCTGTTGTCTCAGAGCAAAAAGAGTTCTGCCTGATCATATCAGCAGATGACTCTTGCGTCTATGTTCTTGATTCAAGCAAACAGTTCATAAAGATTAGCACAGACGTGTTCAAACACTGCAGTCGCTTGCTCTGGTCTCACAGAGGCGCGTCACACTGAGCAAGCTACCAGCTGTCGCGGACAAGATTCACGATCTTCTTCTGCTGCACTTCAAGACAGAACTGTCTGAGATCACAAGCGTGCTCTTGGACAAACACGCCAAATCTCGGCGTGAAACACGAGATGATCAACATTCGACCGTGAATCTTGCAGCTCAAGACGATGATGATGTCTTGTGCCCAGCCAGAAGCGTGATGCTCAGCGGCAAGGCGCTGTATCAAGTCGCTAGGCGCTATGTTAGCTGCTTCAAATTTTCTTGTGCGCATCATCTTGTCGGAAAAGCGATGACGTCTTTGATAGACTGAGCTCCCATCAGCACCATCATCAGCCTGTCAATGCCGATGCCCAGACCAACAGTCGGCGGCAGCCCAAGCTCAAGATCGTCACAGTATCGCATGTCTGGTGTTGCGTTGTTCTTCTTGGCTTGCTCGACAAAGATCGATCTCTGCAGATCAGCGTCAGCTTGCTCGACGTAAGCGTTCGCGATCTCAAAGCCGTCGATGTACAGCTCAAATCTCATCGCAAGCGTGCCATCATGTTTCGCAAGTGGAGACAGTGACGCTGGGTGATCTGTCACGATCGTGGGATCAAGCAGCGTCTTCTCTGCAAATCTCTCAAACAGAGACTGCAGAGCTTCACCATAATCTGTGATTTCTCGCCCAAGCATGCTTGATGCGTAACTCGGCAGCTCACGTATCTCTTCTGCAGAGGGCTTTTCGTCTGCAGATATCGGCGACTCTACGCAGATCTCTCTGATCAGAGATCGCATTGACACGACGTGACACTCAGTCTCAAAGCGCGAGACGCTGTCTCGCATAGAAGGGATCGCTTGCGCGACGCCGCGAGCAGAAGTTCTTAACAGAGCGTGCATCAAGCTGATCATCGTCTTCATGCTTGAATTCGCAGCGTAGATCTCTAGCGTCGTGAACTCTGGGTTGTGCGTCTTGTCGATCCCTTCGTTTCGAAACACGCGACCAAGCTCATAGACTCGATCAAATCCAGCGATGATCAGTCTCTTCAGATCTAGCTCTGGCGCGATCCTCAAAGACATGTCTTTGTTCAGAGCATTGTGATGCGTAGCGAACGGCTTCGCTGTCGCGCCACCAGCGATCTGAGTCAGCATCGAAGTCTCTGCTTCGATGAAGTTAAAAGAGTGAAGAGTCTGCCTGATGTTGTGTATCGCGTTTGCTCGCGCTCTCAAGCGCTCGATCACCTGATCGCGCAGCATCATGTCTGCGACGCGGTTACTCGCTCGCCACTCATCATCAACGACGACGCTGAACGTCTTTCCAGGCAGCGGACGCAGCGCTTTGCTGACGATCTTCATCGTCTTTGCTAGAACAACGATAGAGTTGCGAGTCGTCTTTGCAAAGTGCCCAGTGACGCTGAGATGATCTCCAAGAGACGTCATCTTGAGCAGATCTGCGATCTCTGGCGCGCTCTTCACAGACACGCAGACTTGGATGACGCACTCTGCGCAGCGCAAGAACAAGAACTTGAGCTTCCCAAGATTGTTCAGCTGGATCAGCCGACCCGTGAAGACGTGAGATTCACTTTTTGGCGAGACATCATCGATTGTCGGTAGCTCACTGTGAACCTGTTGCGAGAGGAGATAGCTCTGATCTCGCAGCGAGCTGTCTGGTTCTGGATATGGGTCGCTGCCTGCAGCTCTCAGTGATGTCACTTGCTCTCGTCGCTGGTCTATCTGACCCGCGAGAGTTGAGTCGTGTGTCATGTTTGTTTCTCAGATCTTTGCGAGCTTACGCAGTTCTGTCCGCAGCAGCCAGACTGAATTTGTGTATGATGTCGCTCGAGCGACACCAAACATCTGCCCGAGGCGGATGATCTCTTTCAGAGAGTTGATGTTGTCTGTTGCGTCTTCGCTCGCGTCTCTTATGAATCGTATCATGTCAGTGAATGACTGTTCACTGACTGTGACGCTCTGATCGTATCTGCTGACAAAGCTAGAGACTCCATGACGCAGAAGCGCAGACATCCCGTCTGCTATCTCTTCTGCGTGAGTGATAGCTGAGATCGGCGCTCCGTCTTCATCTTTTTCAAGAGCGACTTGTGCGCTTGAGACTGCGAAGATCAAGACGTCACGCAGAAGATCTTTGCTGATGTCAGCTGACACCGATGAAAAACTCTCCCGATTTTCCAGCGCGCTCTTCTGTGTTGATATCTGCGATGCTGGCGCCGTGTCTTGTTTCGTAGCAAGCGAGCAGCTCTTGGACTGTCTCTTGTGGCAGCGCAGCTGCTGGCACGCAGCAGATCGCGTCAAACTTGCGCAGCGACAAACGGTTATTTGGACTGACGAGCACAGACAAAACGTTGACTGTCTCTGTAGAGAGAGGCACGTAATTCTCTGAGACGCGGATGACAAGAGCTGGCTTGATATACACTTCACTGCTACTTGTAGCGTACAAGATGAACTGCCCAGGTCTGATCTCGCGTCCGAGTGCGTCTTTAGGGATCTTCACTTGACAAGCTCCGCAAGTTTTCTGTAAGACTCAATGATTGCGATGAGTCGCTCTGGACCAGGCGAGGCGCAATCTGCAGCTTCATCAAGGCTTTTAGTCCAGAGCATCTCTGTTTTTGAATGCCCACAAAGACTGCTTTCCACCTCAAGATCATAGCGAAGCAGCTCCCATTTTGAATTTTCGTCTGCGTACCGACGCAGCTTTAGCAGATCATAGACGTTTGGTTTGTGCTCTCGCTGCCACAAGTCGGCGAGTCTGCTAGCAGTCATGAGCACAGAGAAATGATTGTCTGCTAGAATCTTCTGAAGCTGAGAAGTGAGCTCGCTGTAACCTGATTTCTTCTTTGCGATCAAGCGCTGCCCGATCAGAGTTTTGATCGTCTGATCGATCAGAGCTTCATGAGACTCATCACATATCCTGCGTCGGATCGGAACAGTCTCAGCATCAACGACGCCGATATCTATGTCACCGATTGAATCGATGTCTCGCTGAGACAGAACGCTCCACGCGCGCTTCAGTGAATAAATCCCGTTAATGAAGATGAACGCTTCATCACCAGGAATGATCTTCTCGCCGACTTCGAGAGTTCGATAGGCGGGCATCTGCTATCTCCAGTTTGTAGATCAGACAATACCACAGATCTAGAAACTTTGCACAGAGATCTTGCAAAAATGCAGCACACCAGAAGCACACAGCGACTGCAAATTTGAGGTAATGGGTCACTATATATGTCAGACAGAAGCAGTCACGCGCGGCGACTCGTGAACTCAACAGATATAAAATATTGAATCGTTTATAACAGACTCGTCTTGCGCATTTTGCAAGATCTCTGTGCAAAGTTTCTAGATCTGTGGTATGTTGAGATCTATAAAGAGGAAAGTTGAGATGCGAAAGAAACGTCACAATCCCGAACGGCGAGAGTTCAAGGGTGTATCTCACAAAAACGGCAAGCGTATTCGTGAGCTGCGAGCTGCATCGCATCTACGCAGTCACCGTTCTTAATCAAGAAAACAAACATGACAAAGAAACGCAGCAAAAGTCGCCGACCGACGTACATCGTGACAAGCATCTTGACTAGTGTGCAAGGGATGCATTCAGCGCCTGTCTTGGGTGTGCACACGTCTCTGCGCGAAGCTCAAGCTCACTATAACAACTGCGTTGACTTCCAAAAGTCACGCCCAAATCGCAAGTTACACTGGATGCTCGTGCCAAAAGATCTACACAGCGACATTGACGAGAAACGCGGTCACGTCGAGCTTTACAAAGCGTACATCACTGGAGATGATGAGTCTCAGATGACGATCACGCTCGAGCGCTGGAACTGATCGGAGAGCAAACGCATGTCATACAAGTTTTCCGAGTTTCGGATCGCAGATGTCAAGCTTGATGGCGCTGCGTCAAAGTGTAAGATCGTCGGCGATTGCATTCAACACGTGATCGCGTCGCTAGAATACAACATCAGCTTTGGTCTGTCAGCAGACCAGCTGCGAGAGAGTGTCAAGACTGCGCAGCCAAAGATCAGGATCGCTGCTAGCTCGCCAAACAGCGTGTCAGCGCATTTCATGCGCGCTGTCGAGCAAGCGTTCCCGGGCAATCAGCAGCTTGTGCTTCAAGCTCTGATCAGACACGTCATCAAGCAAGCTGCAATCGCGCCAAATGACGCAGCTAGAGCTCCTCAGTGGCTCATTGAGACAGCTGTCACAACAGCTCAGTTGGACGTCAGCGTCTACACGCGCAACGTCAGCGATCTGCAGAAATCGCTATCAGAAGCTGAGAGCAAGCTAGAAGAGAACAAGATCGCGATCAGCTATCTCACAGATCTCAAGAAAGCCCTGCTTGACCGCAAACAGCTCGCTGCGAAGTTGATCTCACAAGCAGAAGGAAAATGGATCGTTGATCAGATTCACAACGGTGTCGAGCGCACAGATCTGATCGCTTACGCTCCGTTGTCAGCGACTGCTGGTGTTTATGTGAAGATCGGCGATGACGCTGTCATGAACTTCGGACAGTATGCAGAACTGCTTGATGACAGGATCACTGACGCAGTCTTTGACAAGCCGCTGCGACGAGTGGCGTGCAGTGATTTTGAGACTGCGCTCGACATCGCCATAGCTAAATTCAAGCTCAATGTTCAGCGCGACTGAGTCGTGCAGTTGTCAGAGATATGCGTGATAGCTGCGATAAAGCGCTTGTGATCAAAATGATGCGAACAATCTCTTTCTGTCTCTTCAGTTTGCTAGCTGGTTGCGATCCAACTCACATCTCGCGCCAGCTCCCGCCGTGGCCTCGCGAAATTCGCGTCGCAGCGCCAGTCGAAAACAACCCATTTTGCGGCGGTGAAGTTGAAGTCGCGCCTTGGGCGATTGACTGCGTTCCGCGCTGCTTACCAAAGCAACGCTTGCACATCGCTTGTCACGAGGGTCTAGAGTGGCATTACTTCGTGCCCAACGACAGCGTAATCACTAGA
>OFRM01000607.1_pt1 | contig 14243 bp, 25 predicted proteins | sample 1543101 | NCBI WGS metagenome assembly OFRM01 (sample SAMN07774223, study PRJEB24372) | wastewater metagenome | isolation source: Exp Tend VB 0WW | collected 2016-02
CATCTTGGTCCACATGCCGCCTCGGATGCGCGCCAAGTCATCGAGTGAGACCTGCGACGGGTCGAAGTCACCGGCTGAGAACGACGTCGGCACGAGCGCGAGTTCCTGCTCCGACAGCCGCACCCCGAGCACCTTGGCGCCGTGCGCGGGGCTGCGGCGGGTCGTGGGAAGGCGGGTCACGAGGACCTTCTTCGGCACCGCTGGGCCAGCGCCGCACGCGTCGCCTTGGTTGGGTGAGCGATGTACGCGTCCGCCGCCTCCATTGTCGCTTGGGCAGCGATAACGGCGCCCAAACAGGCGTTCGTCTGATCTCGGTGCTCGACGTCGCCAGCCTCGGCAAAGCGCCACCACATCGCGCTCAGGATGTTGCGCACCTCCTGCAGATGACGTGCGGCGCTCTCGACTGTCTCGCTCTCGCGGGCGGGCGCGGCGTGTGGGCAGCGCGGCGGGTCAATGATGCATTGCGGGTCTGGCTCTCCCGCCCAAGGATGCTCGGGACAATCCGAGCAGTGGTGCTGCGGCCGCGCGGGGGTCCGTCCTCCGTCGTCGTTCCCGCCACAACAGCCGAAGGCCGTGCTCACGTGACCTCCGAGTCGCAATGCACACACCTGTGCACGCCGTACGGCGACGCTCCGCACTCCAGGCGCGCCTTGAGCCGCGCCACCTCGGCCGCCAGCGTGGCGTACTCTTCGGCCGCTTCCACCGCCCTGCGTTCTGCCTCGAATCGCTCCGCTTCGGTCATCCACTTGCTCCTTTCGTTGCCGCGTCAATCGCGGCGTTTTCTGTCGCCAGCCATACCGCTGCCTCTCGATCGGGACGCTGCCCCTGCGCCAGCACCGCCCGCAGCAGCGTCACCACGTCCGCCGCGGTGGCCGTCGTGGCCTCGTCCAGCAGCCGCCGGAGCGCCGCCTGGGCAGTGCAGCCCCAGGCCAGCGCGAGGCTGTCCAGGCGGTCGTGCTGGGCGTCGGTGAGCCTGACGAGGACCTGGCGGGCGGCGGTCACGCATCCACCGCCGCGCAGCACAGGGACCACACCTGGGTGAGGTCGCCATCCGACGCGTCCGGGCGGCGCCCGTAGAGCGCAGCGAAGATGTCGCACGCCTCCGCATACGACTCGGGCCCGTCGTCCTCGCCGCACTCGCGGACGTACTCCTCAGCCTCGGCGCGGGTCATCTGCGCGCGGCTCACGACGCCACCCGACCGGCCAGCGCCTTGGCAGCCTTGGCGTACAGCGAGACCGCGCGGTCCGTGCCGAGCGCGTCGATCGCCGCGACCACGCCCTCGTCGCCAGCCTGGCCGGCCGAGCGATACCAGCCCTCAATCTGCTCCGCGGCGCTGCGACGGTCCCAGTCCGCGCGGTCCTGCTTGGCGAGGTCGGCAATCACGAGCTTGGCCTTGGCGATGGTCATCTTGGTCATGGTGTCCTGCTCTCCCCGGGGCGTCCGTCGCCCTCACACGTATCAAGATAGCACCATGCTATCTGCCGTCAAGGGGTCGTGGAAGAAATCGTCACCACCCCCACCGCCCGCGTCTCCGTGCGGAGGTCGTCCACCACCGCGTCGCCGCTCACCGCGCCCCCGCGGCGGTGTCGAAGAGCAGGCCCTGCCGCGCCATCGTCGCCAGCCGAGCGGCTGCGGCGTCGGCGTTCTTCGCGTCCAGCTCGACGCCGATCGCGCGCCGCCCTTGCTCCAGCGCGGCGACCAGTGTCGTCCCGCTCCCGGCGAAGGGGTCGAGGATCAGATCGTCCGTGGCGGTGAAGTCGGCGACGAGCTGGCGCATGAGCTTCACCGGCTTCTGCGTCGTGTGGATCCGCTCCTCGGCTTCGGGGTGTCGAGGTCCCACCCGAGGCACCACGATCGGCACGGTGTAGATCCCGAGCTTGCCCCGGCCGTTCCACGCTTTGCGCCCGCTCGGGTGGCACAGGGTGATGGTCTCGCAGGCCACCGCGGGGCGGTCGCCGGTGAACTGCGGCGCCCCGCCTTGCTTGTGCCAGAACGCGGTGCGCACGTACTCCAAGCCCTCTTCAGCCATCGCCGCTCGCCACAGGTGGCAGGACTCCACGTCGGAGAAGACCAATGACCATCGCTGGGTGAGGCGGGCGAAGTGCTCGGCGCAGGTAGCCAGCATCTCGGGTGTGAGCGATGCGAAGCCCAGGTCGCGCTCGGTCGCCAGGACCTTGCGCTGGTTGCTCTTGTTGACGGTGAGGCTCGCGCCCTTCCGCCCCTTCGCGTGTACGTGCTCGGAGTACGGCGGATCAGTGATGACGTGGTCAACGCTCTTGTCCGCAAGGCCGGCCATGACCTCGCGGCAGTCGCCCTGCCAGAGCACGATGCGGCCGTCTGCCGACTGCCAGTGCAGTGCAGCCATCAGGCACCCCCCGCGGCGGTGTCGAGGGGGAGGGAGAGGGAGTCGGTCACGACGCCAACTCCTCGACCTGCGCCGTCCGGTCGAGCAGGCTCAGTTGGCGCGCCTGCGGGCGGTGCTCCACAGTCGACAGCGCTTCGACGTACGCGCGCATGCGGGTATCCTTGCTGCACCGATTCCACGGCCATCGGTGCTTGCCGCCGTAGGTCGAATCGCGCTCCCACGTGGTGCAGTCGAACGACGCGAACGGATAAGGTTCCAGCGTCTCCGGCGATCCGTTTCCGAACGCATGGAAGCGCCCGAGCGGGTGCCGGTTGAACACGTCGTCATACCAACGAAAGGTGGCGTCGACGCTCTTTCGGCCCTCGGTCCTGCCCAGTCCAACCAGCGGCGCCGTCGCTAGGTACTCGTCGAGGATCTCGGGGGGCTCTCCCTCGTGGAACACCGGCACCAGGCGCACGTCTGAAGCGAGCTCGCTCCGCTGGCGCCTCCAGTTGGCCAGGCTTGCCGCTGCGTCCCCGATCGCGTCGAGCGCCGCGCACCATGCGAACTCGGCGTGCCGCTCGGCCACGAACGCGGTGTGCGCTGCGATGTCGATGGGCGTGCCCTTCTGCCAGGCGGTGAAGGCGCCGGAGTCGAGCACCAGGCCAGCGCAGGCCGCGTACAGCCGAGCCAACGCTGACTCGGGCAGCCACTTCGTGCCGACGTACGCGAACGACACGAGGGCATGACGGCCGACGAGGATTCGCGCCGCCGTCGAGCCGGACCCCACCGCGAAGATCGGGATCACGAGTCCTCCAACCCAGCTTCGCGGAACGCCTCGGCGCGGAGCACACACGGCTTGCACTCGCCGCATCGGGTCCCGCGGTAGCAGGAGAACGACAGCCGAGCGGCCTCGAGCATCGTGGCATCGTGCCGGCACGCACGCAGCATCGCGGCCTTCGTGTGACCGAGCATCGGGGCAACGATCGACACCTCGCGGGCCAGCGCATGCGTCAGCATGTTGGCCGTGGCTTCGAGGAACGGCTTGCGGCAGTCCGGGAATCCGCCGATGTCGTCGTGGCAGGAGCCGATCCAGAGCTCGAACGGCTTGCCGTCTGGCCACCGCGCGGCCGCGTGCGCCGCCGCGATGGTCAGCATGACGGCGTTTCGCCCGGGAACGAACGCGGTCGAGATGATGCCGCGGTCCGCCGCCGCCGAGGTGCCGAGCTGCGTCGGCCTCGGCAGGGTGTCGCAGGTGTAGACGCGGATCCGCTCGACGCCGAACCGCGACGCGACGGCACCAGCCGCGTTCTCCTCCTGCGCCTGCGCTGGCTGGCCGTAGAACACGGTCAGCGCGGCGACTTCGCAGCCATCTCGCAGCGCCTGCACCAGCACCATCGACGAGTCGAGCCCGCCGGACAGTAGGACGATCGCGCGTTTAGCCACTGGAAACCTCCTTGCTGTGTCGTTTGATCCGGCGAGCTCCTGGCGTGCGGGCCTGGTAGGCGGCGCGCTGGCGGCACGCGTCCCCGCACCACTTCGGGCGCGGCCCGGCCTTCGCGCGCACGAACGTCTCGCCGCACTCTGCGCAGACGCACTGCTCCGGCGGCTTGGCGCGCTTCGCCTTCTGTCGAGCGCTGGCGCGGGCCTTCACCTCGGGCTTGGCGGCGTACGTGCGCGCGATCTCACGCCTGCGCTCGGGGTGCTCACGGTTCCACTTCGCCGTGCGCAGCACCGCCACCAGACGCGCGAACTTCGCGGCCTCGCGGTTGTGCTGCCAGTCGGCGAGCCGCGCGGATTTGCCGGTGAGGAACCCGGCGCGCTCCGAGTAGTCCAAGGCCTCAGCCACGGCCCCCACCCTCCCCGCCCGTCTGCGCGGGCTTGCTCCACCGATGCAGCGACCGCCGATACGCTGGCGAGTTGCTCCACCACCGCAGAGACGAGCACGCCCAGTTGCACGCGGGCCGCCGCTTGAACACGCTGGGCTGGTCGACGAGCCACGACAGCGCGCGCCCGACGGTGCGCCACCCGTATGCCGAGCCTGCCCCGCGCAGGCCGTGCTTTGCGATGCCAACAACGCGAACGCTCATCATCCCCACTCCCTCCACTTCGCCGCGGGTCACGTCGCCTTGCCTCGCGTGAGGAATGCCTCCCCGTGCATCTTGAGGATCACGCGGCCGAGACGCTCGTCGACACGCTCCTTGACCGGCCGGACGACGAAGCCCTCGCGGATGTGCGTGGGGTCGACGGTCGACATCCCGTCGGCGTGCGAGACGAGGTCCCACGACCACGGCCCGCGGTACAGCGGCGGCGCGACGGTGAGGTGCAGGCCGCTGGCCAGCGCATAGAAGTCGTCGGCATCGAAGTAGCGACGCGCGCGGCTGTCCATCGCGTCGAACACGCGCAGCGTCGGCACACGGCCCGCCTGCCCGTAGGGGAAGCCGCCGGTGTAGCCGCACGACTCGCCGTAGATGATGACGCCGGGGTACGCACGCAACGTGTCCTCCAGGCCCGCGGCGATGGCGGCGCGCCACCAGTTGCTCGCCTTGGGGTCGCGCTTCTTCACGCGCGTTCGACTGCCGACCCACAGGCGCTCGCCGTCGTGCATCGCGCGGAAGTTCTCGCCGTGGATCTTCTCGGTGAGGATGACCTCCTCGCCCTCGATGAGCGCGTGCCGATGGCGCCGGAGCCCCTCGATGTCCGTGTAGACGGGCATGGTCCCAGGGTCGGCCTCGTCCGCAGACCCCTCTTCGGGCGCGTCGGCCTCCCACTTCGTGATGCGCAGTTCCTCGCGCACGTCCTGCCCGAGCGTCCACGACGGGTCCGCCTTCGTCAGCAGGCCCATGGAGAACACGCCGCGCAGCCGCTTGGCCTTGATCCGCGTGTTGACGCCGAGGAACTCCCACCGCGGATCGTCGGCTGGAACGAGCGCGTCAACCGGCACGTACACCGCGAGGTCACCCTCCGCGTACTCGCCCGTGCGCATGATGACGGGGTAGCCGCCGTGGATGTTCGTGATGCTCAGCGTGTCGGCGTTCGGGTGCTTGGTGACCGGACCGACACACACGACCTCGACATGGAATTCGCTCATGTTCTCCTCCGTTGGGACCCACTCCCTCCACTTCGCCGCCTCTGCCCTGACCGCCCGCTCTGCCTCGCACTCCGCCGCTGCCGCATCGAGGTATCGGTCCGGGTCGCGCCGGACCCTCGCCGTCTCCTCCACTGCCCGCCCGTACGCCGCGAGCAGGGCGCGGAGGCGGTCGCGCTCCCTCGCCGCCTCGATGAGCGCGTCGGCGTTGTTGCGCAGCGCCACGATGGCCGCAGCCGTCGGGCCTGCGAAGGTCTCCAGTCCGGGGACGTCGATCCAGAGCACGCACTGGCCAGCGCCGGGCTCGGCCGGAGCCCCGGGCTCGCCGCACGGGTACTCCTCAAGCGCCTCCACCTCCTCGCAGGTGTGCGGCTCGCCGCAGTGCACGCCGTTGGGGCAGGGGCACTCGATCGCAAAGGTCCGAGCCGTCCATGGCGCCTTCCACACGCCCGGCGCATGCACGGCCGCCTCGATGGCGGTGAGGTCTAGGTCAGCCATCCCGCACTACCTCCCCGCGCTCAGACACGCGATCCCAGTACCCGAAGTGGCCGCACCCGAAGCACGTCTTGGGGCGCACGCCCCAACGCAGGCGCCTGCACCTAGGGCACTGCCAGCACTGCTCTTGCTCGCTCATGTCCCGTCCTCCCTCACTCGCTCCCCGCACAGCCGCACCCCCGCCGCCTCGAGACGCGCGTCGCAGGCCGCCTGGGCTGCGCGGGCGGTGGGGTGGCGAGTGGCGCGAAGGCCCACGAATCCGACCTCACCAATCAGCGTGACCGCCTCCCAGTCGTCGGATCTGCTGTAGACGCGGCACGCATACCCGCCGCGATCCAGCCGGAAAAGGTGGTCACCATCGAAGCCCGACGAGCGCCACTCCCCCGCCACCCGCGGCATTGCCTCCGCGACACGCCGCAGCTCGTCGCCGGTGAGGTGGGGGAGGATCGCCAGCGCGAGGTTGGCGAGGGCCTCGCGGGGAAGCACAATCCCTGCCTCTGGGTCGGTCTCCCAAGGGGGCAAAGGCGCGCTTCGGCCGCACCGCTCTTGCCGACGCAGGTACATGTGGCCGGCATCCACCTGAAGCGTCACGCGTGAGTGTAGGTCCTCGTCCTCGGTGAGGCCGAACCCGCGCAGAGGCGTGGCCTCATGCACAACGATTTCGCCGCCGCCGTTCACCAGTTCACCGACGCGAAATGCCCGCGCCCCTCTGCGGCCCACTCGGCGCACGTCTTGATGTGGTGCTCGGCCGGGTCGTCGTCGACGGTGACCCGAAGCGTCTTGTCGTTTGCCAGCACCTTCCACTTGCTCGCTTCGGTGATCTCGGCCGGGTCGTCGGTGCCGATGATCTCCATCATCACCGCGACGGCGTCCTCCGCGCTCTCGGCCACCACCCAATCCTCACCGTCGGTCCAGACTTGCAGATCAGCCATCACCCTCTCCCTCCTCCACCACGTCCCAGCCCTCGGCCCGCAGCGTGTCGAGGACCCAGGTGCGGGCGTCGGACAACTCGCATCCGGGCGCCCACCTCGTCGGCTCGTCCTTCGGTCGCGCCCATGCGGCGACGTACCTGCGCCATCCCCCTACGGGATGCCCCGTCCCTTCGTCGAGGGCGAACTCGTACCCCGGCCCCACGCTCGCCACGCGCACCGTGGCCAGCAACTCCCTCGCCTCCCTCACCCGCCGCAGCTTCTCCCGCGGCGTGAGCGGCGCCTCCTCCGGCAGCGGGAGGGCGCGGATCGCGGCGGCGAGGTCGCGCAAGGCGTCCTCCTCGACGAGCCCCGCGTAACCACGCGCAGCCTTCAGTGCCTCCACCGCGCACCGCTCGCGCATCTCGGCGGGGGTCACTTCTTCGCCTCGGCTGCGGTGACGTCGTCGAAGGTCTCGTCGCCCTCTTCGTAGATGCGCATGGCCACGCACGCGACCTGTAGCGCCTCCTTCCTGACCGCCTCGTCACCCTCGCGTTGCAGATACGCCTTCGCCAACTCGCCGACCTCCTCGGTCAGCGCGGCGAGTAGGAATCGGCGACCAGGGAACTTTTGCCGCGCGCGCATCACCTCCTCTGCCAAGTCACTGGCAGACGAACCGTGCATGGAGTCGCTGTAGCCGAACCCGCGATCAATCCCGTAGCCCATGCTCACCCCTCCGCATCCACCGCGCCGAGCGCGGCAAGGTCTAGGTCGTGTCCGCAGGTGCAAAGGCCCTGCGATCGTGCGCAGGGCGTAGCGCAGGTCGGCCTCGTCGGTGGTGAGCTTGTCGCGCTCCGCCTTCGCAGTGTCCCGCTCGGCGCGGGCGGTGTCGCGCTCCTTGGTGAGCCGAGCCACGTCGGCCTCGGCCGCATCGCACCGGGCGCTCCTGTCGTCCCGCTCGGCCTTGACGCTCCGAATCCGCTCCATGCGCTGCTCCGCGGTGCGCTTCCACGTCGCGAGCTCGGCCCGCAGCCGCTCCGCCTCCTCGTACGACCGCGCGGCCTCCCACGCCACGCCGCCCTCGATGACGTTGCCGGCGGCGTCGACGGGGACGGCCTCGCCGCCCGTGGTGTCGGCGATGCGCTGGGCGTCCTCGCGCGTCGCGTAGGGCTCGTACTCCGCCCCACTGGCCACCGTCCGCATCCAGAGCCAGCGCAGTTGCCCGTTGCTGAGCCGCACCACCCACCCCGCCGGCTTCGCCTGCCGCGCCGCCTTCCGCTCGCACTCCTCGCGGCGCAGGATGACGGAGAGGTTCTCGGCGGCGTCGGGCTTCGGGGCCACGACTGCGCCGTGCGGGTACGACGTGCGCAGCGGCCCCTCCGCCTCCGCCCGCTCCGCTTCGGCGAGGGGGAGGACGGTGGCGACCCACGCGCCCGGCTCGCTGGCGTCCGCATCGGCGTCCGCCTTGGAATCGTAGACGTGCGCGTCATGCAGCTTCGGCGAAAAGCTGAGGCCGGGGCCCCGCGAGTAGCCGATCTCCTTCGCCCATCCAGACAACTGGCCCCTCACCACCCACGGCCCCTCCGCCGCCGGGGAGACCCGCGGCCAAGCGCCATGGCCGTCCCAGTGGTCCTCGGCGTGCCCCATCGGCAGGATGCAGTCCCCGCTGTCGCACTCTGGCTTGTACGCGCGCAGGCCCCCCTCCGCCGCCGGGGCAGGGGAGGCGCACTCAGCTCCGTCGAGGCACTCGAGGAAGGCGAGGTGGAGGCAGCGCGCGTCGCTCGCGGACAGGCCGCGGATCTGGCGCAGGTGGTTGGCGATGGTCTCGGCTCGGGTGGTCATGCTGCGGGCTCCTTCGATGCAGTGCGCGGCGGCTGCCTCACGAGCCACCGCAGGAAGTTGGCCTCGCGCTCGGCGGCGAGGATGCGCTGCCACGTGGTCAGCGCGTCGAGGTCGTCGGGCATGGGCTCGCCGCCGTCGATCTGCACCGACGCCAGCACCCCGAGCACCCTCGCCGCGGTCTCGGCATCGCCGGCCGCGCGGTGTGCCGTCGACGCGGTCACCCCGAGGCGCTCGGCCACGGCGCCGAGCTTGTGCCGGCCCGCGCCCTTCGCGAACGGCTGGTGCGCCTGCGCCCACGTGAGGACGTCGATCCACGCCGCCCGCTCCCCGCCCGCGAGCCAGTACGGCACCGCGCACCCGGTGGCGAGGCAGCCGGCGATCAGCATCGCGCGATCGAACCGGGCGTTGAACCCGGCGAGCACGGCCTCGGGTCCGACCATCGCCACGACGGCCGCCATGATGTCGCCGAACGCCGCCGCGCCCGCAACGTCGGCATCGGTCAGGCCGTGCACCGCGGTCGCCACCTCGGGGATGCTCCGGCCGTCGCGAGGCCGCACGAGCCACGACCGGGCCTGCACCACCGTTGCGCCCGCGGGCTCGAGCCGGGCGACCGCGACGCCGATCTCGACGACGCAATCGGTCGCCGCGTCGAGCCCCGTGGTCTCGGTGTCCACCACCGCGATGAGGCGGTCTCGCCAGGTGCGCATGGTCAGTCCTGCCCCGGCTCGCGGGCGGGAGGCGCGTCGGCAGTGTCGACCTTCGGCGCATCCTTCTTCCGCGCGTCGAGCTTCTCGCGGACGCCCTGCGCAGCCTTCGACGCCTCCGGCTTCGCGTCGGTCGCGCGCGCGCCCTTCGCCTCGAGCACCTGCGCCCAGGTGCCGCGCCCCTCGGCAATGCCCTGGCCGATCTGGCGCAGCTTGACGAGCTCCGCCGGCACCGCGCGATCGAGCGTGTGGCCGAGGTACTCCGCGATCTGGTCGGGCATGATCCCGAGGTCGGCGAAGGCGTCCGCCACCCACTTCCGCTCGGACTCGGGGTCGTCCGCGGTCGACTTCTCCGCGGTCGCCTCGCACCGCGCGCGCGCCTCCTCGCGGATGTCGCCGGGGAGAATGCGCAGGATGCCCGTGCGGATCGCCTTGCTGGTCAGCGCGTTCCGCTTCATGAGGAGCTCGTCCTCGGTCGCCGGCACGAGGAACACCATCTTGCCGAACGAGTTGACGCGCGTGCCCATCGGCTGCTGTCCCTCGCGCAGCTTGCTCCGCTCGACGACCTTCTCGACCATGATGTCCTGCGGGTAGGTGAGATTGCTCTCGAGGTCGGTCACCACCACGCGCACGATCTGGCGCTCGGCGTCGTCGAACGCGATCACGCTCTCGCAGAGGATGTTCCCGAGCGCACGCGCGGCCTCCTCGGCGAACCGAATCGTCTCGCCGCGGATCGGCTTGTCGCCGCGGGGCAGGCTGTAGATCGCCGACTTCGCGAACCCCGGGCGGTCGCACGCCTTCAAGAGCTTCGCCCGTGTCGTCATGATGTCGCGCGGGTTGCGCTCCGCCATGACGTAGCGGGCCTCGACGCTCGCGCGCGCCTGCGCCGCAACGGCCGCCGACGCGGTCTCTCCCGCGCGCGCCATCGCCTTGGTCCCGAAGCCTTGCGACTGCTCGGTCCCTGCCGCGAGTCCCGTGTCCTGCACCGTCGTGATCGCCGTGTTGCTCATGGTCCGTTCCTTCCTCACGCCGCCGAGCGGCTTCGCTTCGCCTTCACACGCAGATCGAAGTGGCGGTAGCGCGGCCGCGTGAACGGCTTGACCTCCGTCTCCTCGCGCCACTTCCACGTCGCCCGCCACGTCTCGCCCTCGACGCCGTCGTGGTCCTGAATCCGAGCGCAGAGGTCGGCCTTCGCCCGCTCCATGCGCTCCTCGGCCGCGTCGCGCGCGGTGCGAGCCTCGAGATAGGCCAGCGCCGCCGAGGCTGCGTCGACGTCCGCCGCGACAACATCGCCCCGGGTCTCGGCGAACAGCGTCGCGAGGGCCTGCGCGCTCGTCTGCTGGTCGTACGGCGGGGGCTCGTCAGGGATGACGTGGTCGCGCATGAACTCGCTGGCCACCTGCACGAGCTCGCGCTGCAGCGCCGCGTCGCGCTCGACGATGTAGATCCGGTGCTCGGTCCCGCCGATGAGGGCGCCGACGTAGCAGACGCTCGCGCCGGTCACCTCGAGCTGCGTCAGGCACTGGACGAGCACGTACTCCGGCACGCCGTCGGGAGCGGGGCCCCAGTGGTGGGCGACGCGCTGCCCGACGAGCTTGCACTCGACGATCGCGCTCTGCCCGAAGACGGCGCGATCGGGGGTCGCGAGCAGCCAGTCGTGCTCGGGGTGGAGGACGCTGCCGAAGTGCGCGAGCTCGACGCCGAGCTTCTCGGCGACCATCTCGGCGATCGGGCCCTCGAGCTTGTGGCCGAGGCGCGTACGCTCCGTGTCGCCGCCGTCCTGGTGTCGGCCGGTCACCTCGAGCCACGCGGCAAGCGGGCCCTTCCAGGGGTTGCAGCCGACGATCGCCGGCATGAGCGAGGCGCCGATGCGGCCTCGTCGCAGGGTCATGTCGAGCATCACGGATCCTTTCGGTCAGCGAGTGCGTGACGGCTGGCGGCAAGCCAGGGCCGGAGCGCGGTAGCCAGCGCGTCGAGCGCGGGCCCGTCGGGGATGCGGGCGGTCTCGGGGAGGCGGGGCCGTCGAGGGCGGCTGCGTCGCGGGCGGACCACTTGGCGCTGCGCTTGGCGGCCATGCGGGCAGAGCGGGCGGGTCATGCCCACTTGTGTCCGTCGGCGCTGACCCAACCGCACAGCGTCTCGCCCTCGTACGCCCTGAGGCGCGGCCCCTCGTAGCCGGCGTCGGCGAGCACCTTGGCCAGGTCGGGGAGTGACTCGGCGCTGACCTCGTGCTCGCCGTTCTCGTCGGTGTAGGTCGCCACGATCTTGGTGCTGACGTTCTTGGCCATCTGGTCATCCTCCATTACTTCCAGATCGAGTCCAGCTTCTCGACGGCAAGGTCCGCGATGTCCTGGTAGCTGGCCCCGCGCTCGACCTGCGAAGCGGACGCGAACGCTGGGTTGATCGCGCAGAGCGCGTTGTGGATGGAGGTCGGCAAGTGCCGCAGGCATTCGGCCACGCTGGCGAGCTTCAGCGCATCCGCCTGGCAGAGCGTGATGCTGGGCGGACGGGCGCGGTCCGCGGCGTCCAGGTCCTCCGTCGACATGCGCGTGTCGTCGTAGGCGGCCGGGTGCATGCCGTTGTCCCTGCGCGGGAGCGTGACCGCACGCCGGATCCGCACCTCCAGCCTGCTCGCCTTCGCGGCCTGCTCCTTCTCCAACTTTGCTTGGCGGCGCAGCTCGGCGGCGCGTTGTTCCAGGGTGGCGGCTTCGTCCAGCAGGTGCTTGGTCATGGGGTTGCTCCGATCTTGGTGGTCGCGGGCTCGGTCGTCATCGAACTTCGCGGCGCGCTTGCGGTCCATGCGGGCCGAGCGGGCGGCCTGGGCGGGGGTGCGGGGGTTGTGGGTTGGCTTCATGGACGGCTCCCTTGACACCTGTCGAATATGCGATATCGTGATTGCATGCTCCCCGCCGACACCGACCGCGCCGTCTCCCTCGTCATCTCGGCCGACTGCTCGCACCGCGCGTACGCCGGGGCTTGGTGGCCGACCTTCGAGACCGCCGACACGGACGCGGGCGCCGTCGCCATCGCGCGCCGGTCGCTGACCGCGGAGCTGGAGCGCGCCGGGTTCGCCGTCGACGCCAAGGTGGTCCGCATCGAGCGCGAAGACGACCGCGTGTCCGTCACGGTGACGTGGTGACTCCCGCCCCGAAGCGAGGTCGGCCGGTGTCCACAGGACGCACCGGCCTCGGCGCATCGGCCCTGCTGATACGCCTCTCCGCCGAGGAGCGCGCGGAGCTCGACGCCGCGGTCCCCGACGGACAGACCGCGTGGGCTCGCGAGGTGCTGCTCAAGGCGGCGCGCCGGGCTCATGCGGCCTCCAAGCGCTGAAGCAGCATGCGGCCGACGACCTCGGCCACCTGGGGGACTACGGCGTTTCCGAGGGCATGGAGTCGCTCACGTCGGTGGGCGCCGCCTCGCAGGGTTCGGCGCTCGCCGAGTCCGGGGGCGCATCCCCGAAGAGCGGGCCATCGATGCGCGTCCAACCCGGCGGGAATCCCATCATCGCCTCCACCCAATCCGGGTTGAGCGGCTGCCCCCAATCCTCCGGCGAGTCCAGCCACACCGCGTCGGTCAGCGACTCCCCGTCGTTGCTCGTCCAGTGATCCCGCCTCGCCGTCGTCCGTCGCGCACCCTTCGCGTCCGTCGTGATTGGTGTGGGCCAGCACGAAGGTTCGCGGGCGATGGTGCGGCGCGCCGACGTCACTTGCGCGAACGATCGCCGCCGCGACCTCGTATCCGAGGCGGAAGAGGTCAGAGAGAACGACGTCGAGCCCTCGGCCAACGAGGGCGTCGCTGTTCTCGATGACGACTGCGAGTGGCTCGAGCTCGCCGATGAGTCGTGCGAACTCGCGCCAGAGGCCGCTTTGCGCTCCATGAATGCCCTCTCTGTTCCCTGCGTGACTCACGTTCTGACAGGGGAATCCACCGCACAACACGTCGACGTCCTCGAGGATGGTGGGCTTGCAGCCCATGCAGTCGACGTCCATACCGCACGTCTCGGTGTGGACGCCCGTCACCGCACACACGTCGTCGAAGCGCCGCGCATCCGGCCAGTGCCGCGCCAGCACCGCGCGACAGAACGGATCCTTCTCGACCTGCCACACCGTGTGGCCAACGCCGGCCCACTCGAGGCCAAGCTCGAGGCCGCCGATCCCACTGAAGAGGGAGCCGATGCGCATCACCTCCCACCCCCCGGCACCACCGGCAGCCGCATCGCCGCCCCCGGCCTCACCCCGAGCCCCTGCGCGATGGCCAACGCCTGGACGGCCATCTGCTCGGCTGCGTACTCCCGCGCGCCGCACGCCACGTCGGAGAGGTCGTCGTGGCTGTCCCGCACCGCCGCGGCGGTCCGGTCGAGCGCCGAGACCTCGGCCTCAAGGGCCACAACGTCGCGCACCAGGCGGCGCACCTCGTCGGCGGCGACCGGCTTGCCCGCGGCGTGGAGCATGCCTGCGACGACGGTGAGGCGGGTGGAGAGGGGGGTCACTGGCCCGCCTCCGCCGTCGTCGGCTCCGTCCCCCTCACCACCACCGCCGTCAGCCGCCGCACCCACGGCGCGGCTGCGTCGATCGCCCGGCCGATGGCGGTGTCATGCTCCACCGGGACCGACAGCGTCGACCCGCAGTGGCAGTTGCGCAGATCCAGCGCGCCGCCCGCGTAGTCCGGCTGCGTGCCGACGATGTCGAGCGCGGCCCACTGCGCGGCTGTGTGGATCCGGCCGCAGCCGCACACCTTGTCGTCGGCGTCGAGGCGGGCGGTCACGACACCCTCCGCAGGTAGCCGGACGCATCGGGCGCCCAGCCATCAGGGGGGTCGGTCGGGCGATACGCGGCGCGCCGTGGCCGCCCAGCACGAGGGC
>OFRM01000608.1_pt1 | contig 14242 bp, 9 predicted proteins | sample 1543101 | NCBI WGS metagenome assembly OFRM01 (sample SAMN07774223, study PRJEB24372) | wastewater metagenome | isolation source: Exp Tend VB 0WW | collected 2016-02
GAAACGTATGTCCTCCAGGAAGTCCTAATCCTGGTGTGTCTGCTGCAGCAGCTTTAATTCCTCAATTGTGGTCAAACACAAATGGCATTAATTCGCAACTAAATTCTGATGCAAGCGGTTTGTTGAATAAACAAACACAAAACATGCAAAACAACGTAAATCCTGACAAGCATTCTCATATAATTTTCGGAGTATAATATGCCATTACCAAATTTAGATTTGCAACAATTAGTACAAGGCGATCCAGAACTAAGAGATACAATTGCCAATACAACAAGTTCAGATCCAGATCAAGCTATTACACAAGTATCTGATATTGAACACAAAAAGGTTACTCAAGTTATTGATAGAGCAACGTCAGAATTAACAAGTAATTTGCCTTCTCTCCCTGTTACTCCACCAGTTCCTCAATTGCCAAAACCAACAGATTTGGCATCTTCCGGAATTGATAGATTAAAAAGTCTGTTGCCAAATCCTGCAAACTTCATTGTTATCCCAACATTTTTTGGTTCAGATATTGTTGCAGGAGTTGCAAGTGAAGCTGTTAAAAAGGCAACAGATACAGCAACAAAGGCTGCTACAAAAGCTGGAGAACTTGCCAAAGAAGCTTCAGCAAAGTCTGAAGCAAGAATTCAAAAGGCTTCAAGAATTTTAAATACAGCAGAACTTCAAGGACAAATTAACGAACTTAGAGGAACTGTTCAAAACAATAGTGGAGCCTCTAATCAATGACACAATTAAGTTTTAAAGATGTTGGAATTCTTGCAACTGTTAGAAAAACATATGTAAGTGCAAGCACTCCATCAGTTGTTCCAATTGGTGTAAAGACTCCATTAGAACAATCTAATGATAGTAATTTGTTTGTTATGAATACTTCGTTTAAAGATCAAATTGGACAAAATTTAACCAATTTGATTTCTACAAATTATGGAGAAAGACTTGCAATTGTAGATTTTGGTGCAAACTTGTTACCATTGGTTGCAGAATATTCAAATAAAGATGATTTTGATCAAGAAGCAATGGCAAGAATAAAAACTGCAGTTTCTAAATGGATGCCATATGTAGAGCTTGAAGCTTATGAATCAAAACCAAATTTTGAAGATGGCAACTTCATTGGTGAAATAGACATACTTATTCTATATTCTGTTTCTAGATTGAATATTAAAGAAAACATGGTCAATGTAAAGCTTAGGGTGATGTAATAATCAATGTCAAATTTTGATACAAAAAAAGAGTTGGTAAAAAGAATAAAAGAAAGAAATTATCTTAGTAAAGATTACGATAGTTTTAGAGCTGACTTGGTTTCTTATAAGAAAACATTCTTTCCAAATGCACCACAAGATAGTTCTGATGCTTCATTTGATGGACTTCTAATGGATATCCCATCTTATGTTGGTGACGTTGTATCTTTTTATCTTGATCACCAATTTCATGAATTAGATCCCCAAACATCTGTAGAACCAAGAAATGTTCAAAGACATTTAGAAAGATCCAGTGTTCCTATTGTTGGAGCTTCTCCATCTGTTGTAGTGCAAAAAATTTATGTAGAAATTCCTGCAGATAATTCAACAGGAACTCCCGTTCCTTCTAATGCTGCATTGCCAAAAATATTTGCTGGTTCTGTTGCTACAGCAAACAACGGAACTCAATTTGAAATTACTGAAGATGTTGATTATTCTGAAGTTGATGAAGATGGCAATTTAACTGCAACCATTTTGGTTGGAAAAACAAATGCTTCTAACGTTCCAACAACTTTCATTTTGTCAAAAGAAGTCGTTTGTATTTCTGGTAAAAGAAATACAGAAACATTAACTATTGGCACTTTTGTACCATTTTTAAAAACTGTTTTAACACAACCAGACATATCAGATATTATTAGTGTTTACGATTCATTTGGAAATCAATACTATAAAGTTGATTATCTAACACAAGATACAGTATATAAAGCTTTACCAAATCTCAATAGAGATAACAATATTGTTAAAGAAGTGTTGGTACCAATTCCTGCTCCATACAGATTTACTTCAAAGATGGACGTAAATACCAAATTAACAACATTAACTTTTGGTGGAGGTTCAGCAGAAACGACAAATGATGATCTGTTTCCAGATCCATCACAATTCTCTGTTCCTTTGTATGGTAAAAAAGTATTTTCTAGATTTGCATTAAATCCGGGAAACATGCTTCAAACAACTACTCTTGGTACAATAAAACCAAATTCAACAATTACTATAACATACAGATACGGTGGCGGACTTGATCACAATGTTCCTGCTGGTTCTATTAAGAACATTACTTCATTACAAATCACATTTCCAAACAATCCAACAAATTCTGTTGCACAATTTGTAAGAAACAGTGTTAGCACAAACAATGAAAAAGATGCTTCTGGTGGAGAAGATGCTCCAACAATTGATGAATTAAAGGCAAGAATCCCTCAATTTATAAATGCTCAAGGAAGAATTACAACTAAACAAGACTTGATTGCAAGACTTTATACAATGCCATCAAACTTTGGAAGAATTTTCAGAGCTGCAATTCATCCAAATCCAAATAACCCACTTGCAACACAAGTTTTCATTGTATCAAGAGATTCCTCCAACAAATTGGTTATATCTCCAGATTCTCTAAAGAACAATATTGTGAAATATGTTAATGAATATAGACTTACATCTGACGCAATGGATATTTTGGATGCTAAAATAATAAATCTTAAAGTAGATTTTTCTGTTGTAATTGACCCATTAGCCAATAGAAATGCTGTGCTTGGAACTATTATTAATAGAATTCAACAATTCTTTAATGTTAAAAAGTTTGACATAGACCAACCTCTTGTAAGAGGAGATTTGTTTAATTTGATTTATAACAATGTTGGAGTAATCTCTGTTAATAACATAACAATATCAAACGTTACAGGAACAAGCACTCAGGGTGCAAACGGAACAACAAGTCCAAGAACATATTCAGATGTTCAATTTGATGTGGAAGCAAACACATATAAAGGAATTGTGTTCCCTCCAATTGGCGGAATTTTCGAAGTAAAGTATTTGAACTTTGATATTGTTGGTATAGCTATTTGAAATGACATTCTATTTATGTCGAAATAGGTTTTCAATATGTATCGACTTATAAGTGCCTCTCAAGATGCTTACATTCAAAATAAATTGATTAAAAATGTTCGTTGTACTGATGCAAACACAGGACAAGCTGGAACAATGGATCTTTTTAGTTTGTACAATGAAACTTATGTACCAGCAGTAAGTGGAACATATACAACAGCCAGCATTAGAGAATTATCAAGATTATTGATAAAATTCAACTATGATGAATTACAACAATTAACTTCAAGTATTCTTGATTTAAATGATCCATCTTTTAAAGTATATCTTTCTATGAAAGATGTTTATGGTGGTCAGACAGTTCCTTCAAATTATACTCTTGACTTGTATCCATTGGCAAAAAACTGGAATGAAGGAAGAGGATCTGACGTAATTTCTTTTAGACACGTAGACGTATGTAATTTTCTCACAGCTTCTGTTGAAAACACAACATATGTTACTTGGTCTTTGGAAGGTGCCAACGCATCTGGTTCATTACCTTCTGGTTCAAATGTTGATATTTGGAATTCTGGAAATCTAGGACTTGGTTCTCAATCTCTTCTTGTAACTCAATTCTTTCCACGAGGAGATGAAGATTTGTGGATGGATGTTACAAGTTTGGTATCTGCTTCTGTTGCTGGAACAATGGAAAATAATGGATTTAGAATTTCATATACAGAAGATGAAGAATTGGCAGCTCAAACATTCTTTGTTAAAAGATTTGGAACAAGACATGCATATAATGGAGATTTAAAACCTCTTTTGCACGTTTATTATTCTGGAGAAAGAATTGAAGATGAAACAGAACTTTCTCATTTTGGACCAGATCAACAAACCTTCTTTGTTTATAATAAAAACACTTCTGGAAATTACACAAACTTTATTTCTGCTTCAAATTCAATTGTTTCAGGATCTGATTGTATAATTTTACAATTGGCTGCTTCACATAGTATTGAATATACAACACAAAGTTACAGCATAAGTCATAGTGCTTCCATATCTCATTTGACAAGATCTATGGACACATTTACAGCTTACTTTACAGGTTCTCAACATGTAATTGGTTCTGTAAATCAAACAGGAATTTACAGCTGTTCATTTGAATTAAATCCAGAAACGACGGCAAGTCTATTAGCATTCTTGTCTGGTGCAACAGAACATGATTTTAAAATATCATGGAAGAGTCTTGATGATTCAATTACATACGCTTCAACTTATCAAAAATTTCAATACAATTATGGAGATTTCTCCAATGTTACAGAAAGAAACTTTGTTGTAAACATAACGAATCTTCGTTATGAGTATCAAACTGGTGATAAAGTAAGACTTAGAATCTTTGCACAAGATTATGATTCAGATCTTATGCATTATAAACTTCCAACAAAAAGTAAGTCTGTTATTATTCCAAACATGTTTTGGAGAATAAGAAAAGCATATGAAAACATTGTTGTCATTCCATGGCAAGAAGACGCGACTAAATTATCTTATGATAGTGAAGGAATGTTTTTTGATTTATGGACAAGTGACTTTGATATAAACATAATATATCAAATAGACTTTTTGATAAAATCAGATTCTACAGGAAAAGATCTTTATATAGAAAATCCTGGATTCAGATTTAAAGTAGTTGAGTGATTTAATGGCTGTTAATAAAACATATGGAAACATAAACGTAGGAAATATGCAAACAAACTCACCACGTTTGTTTTCACCCGCTGTTGCACGTTCTATTAAAAGTGGTTATTCGGGTATTGTTAACGCAAAAAAAGTTGATGGTAACAGTCTTCAAAATTATACTTTCAACAATACAGCTTCATTTGGTTCAGATCCTGTTGGATATGGTTTAAAATCAACACAACAATTAAACATTGATTGGTCAAATTTTGCAAATCACACATTTTTTAATTCTGCACAAGTAAAAACAAACGTAGCATTTGATATAATTTTAAACACATATCCATTTGATAAGTCAGAAACAGATGTAAAACAATTTCTTGATAATCTAACTGGTTTTGAAAAGTATGTTTATGATAATTTTCCAAAATATAAAGGATATTTGTTTTTATCAGGAACTGCAGTAGGCGAGTCTTCTGGAGGAACTTATGTTGTAACAAAAGATATTGCTGGTGCAGCGTATCCTGGCATGTCTTCCAAACAGACTGGACAAAGCATTTTAAATCCCGAATACGACTCTCTAACGATAGAGATGCAAGTCTATATACCCCCAATATCAAACTCGAACCAAGCGGTTATAGATAAACATACAGACTTCTCTGTAAGCAATTCTCAAGGTTACCTTGTTGGATTAAATTCTACAGGAAGTATTAGTCAAGCAACATTAAGTTTTATGGTGGCTTCTGGAACTCTTGTTGATTCATTTAACATGTTAGTACCAAAAGGTTCCTGGAATCATGTTGCTTATGTTTGGGATAGAACTCCTGGTGTAGATTCTATTGTTGGATATTTAAATGGTCAACTTTATGGAAGTTCTTCAATTCCACAAGAATTTGGTTTTATAACAAATTATTCAAATGACTTTTTAGTTGGTTCTGGTTCTTCAATGCTTTCTTCTTTTGCTCCTCAAACAACCTTCTCTGGAGCTCTAGACGAATTAAGAGTTTGGGGAACAACAAGAACTCAAACACAAATTGATCAATTTAAACAAAAGGGCATTTTTGCTTCTGATGATTTAAAGCTTTACTATAAATTTAACGAACCACAAAACATTAGTTCTGATGTTGTAACAGATTATTCTTTCAATTCTCTTCATGGAAGATTGTCTGCAACAGGACAAATTTTAAACGTTAGAAACATTGCAACTTCATCTATTGCTGGTTCTACTCCAATGTTGTATGAAAAGGAATTTTATTCTCCAATTCTTTTTCCTGAAGAATCTCAAATATTGAGTCTTCAAACAGAATTATTGAATTCTGCTTCTTTGCATGATGCAAGTAATCCAAATTTAATCACAAGACTTATTCCAAAACATTATCTTGATGCTGGAGCTTATAAAGATGCTCTTGATCCTAATAGTGATGATGTTGGAGAAATTGTTAATGCTCTTACGTCTGGCAATGACCCAAGAAGTGCAAAATTAGGAGGAACACAAACAATGTTACTTCTAATGTATGTTTGGGCAAAATACTTTGATGAATTAAAGCTTTATGTACAAGCATTTTCCAATTTAAATTGGACAGATTACGATTCTGAAGACAACATTCCTGATAATTTTTTACAAATGTTGGCAAATCAATCTGGAATTGATCTACCACCATTATTTCAAGATGCTTCATTGGAACAATATTTTGATGCAGAGAACATTGATTACTTTATTAGTACAAATTCAACAAATCTTAATAGAGTTCAAAATGAAATTTGGAGAAGAATTTTAATTAATCTTCAAGATATTCTTAAATCAAAGGGAACAATATATTCCATTAAAGCATTTTTAAGAGCTGTTGGAATAGATCCAGATAACAACTTTAGAATCAGAGAATATGGTGGACCAAATAAAAGAAATCTTTCTTGGGTAAGAGATACAAGAAGTGAAACAGTAGAATTTTTGAATTTTGTTTCTGGTGGATACGTTAGAAGTCCATCACTACAAAGTACAAGAGTTGAACCAGGCTATCCTGCTATTGATTTGGCAGATACGTATAATAGTAACATGTTATTAACTTCAGGTTCTTGGGCATATGAAGGTTTGTATAGATTCAATCCAAGCGAAACGGAATCTACACAAAGTTTGATTAGAGCAGAACTTTCTGGTGGACTAGGAATAACTAATTTTCTAGTAGGAAACGTATTTTACCACAGTCAATCACAAAATGTAGAATTTGTTTATAGACCAGGATTAAATGCTCCATTAAGTTTGATTGTTACAGGAGTAAACATGTATGATGGTGACTCTTGGTATGTTTCTGTTGGCAAACGTAGAAATGATGATAATTTGTGGTCAAACGTATCTTCTTCATATTTTTTAAGAGTTGCAAAGAATATGAATGGAGAAATATATGAGTCTCACACAACAGCATCATGGTATTTGCCATCAGGATCTGATTCGGATACTTTAAATTTTGGTGTAATTTCTGGTTATACAGCTACTGGAAGCGCAAATTATTTGGCAATTGGTTCTGCTTCTGTTGATTTAACGAGTTCTGTTTTCTTGAATGATTCTTCTTTGTCAAACGACTATAGATATACAAAATTCAATGGGCAAGTAAGCCAAATGAGATTTTGGTCTAAGTATCTTGATGATCAAGAATGGATGGAACACGTAAGAAATTATAGATCTGTTGGTGTTAAGGATCCAAAAACAAATTGGAACTTTGATACAGTATCAACTGGTTCTTGGAATAGATTGAGAATGTCAATCGAAGTGGATCAAGTGGATATGGAAACAGATTCTATTGGTTCTATTAATCTTGTTGATTTTACTCAAAATAATTTTGCTCTAACTGGAACAATGTTTCCTGTTACAAGTAGTGAAATCTTTACTCCAGCTCAAATTCAATTTTCTTATCTTTCACCACATTATGATGAAGGAAGCACTGTACAAAAGGTGAGAGTAAGATCTTATCAAGACATTGAAAATGTTCAAAACAATGAAGGTTCTTGGGCTTCTTTAGCTCCTGTTTATGAGATTCTTCCATCAGAAATTCCTCAAGATAGTACAAAATTTACAATTGATTTTTCAATTGTTGATTATTTGAGTCAAGATATTATGACAATATTTGCTACTCTTGAAGAAATTGATAGTGCAATTGGAAATCCTGAACTTATGTTTTCTGAAGACTATCCCGATTTGGATATTCTAAGAAAAGCTTACTTTAATAAACTTACAGACAAAGTTAATCTTAAAGGATTCTTTGAATTTTATAAATGGTTTGATACCAATATTGGTACCTTCATTGAGCAACTTGTTCCAATGAAAACAAAATTCTTGGGAACAAACTATGTAATTGAGTCTTCCCCAATAGAAAGACCAAAAGTAAAATATCATTCCGAAGACATTTATGTGGGTGAATCAAATAGAAATGGTCTAAAAGAAACTATCCTTCTACAAGTTATTAGTGGTTTTGCTAGCCGTTACTAATTAATGAAATAAGTTGTGAGGATTAATGACCAAAGTGTGTGACACATTAGATACAGAGTTGCATGGATTTACTCCATTCAATGATGCTTATCAAATGCAAGCTGTTGAAGTTATGACATCTGTCTATGATAATACAACAGACGGAATGGACACAACTGCAGAAGATCCGTTTAGACAAGGCGTAGAAATACTAACAAATAGACAAAGATTTGTTGGTATGTTGCCAAAGATTTGGTCTGGCAATATTTGTGGATTCACAAAAATTAACACTCTTGGACAGTTTGAAAACTTTGTAGAATATTCTGGTGTAAGATCATTTAACGACACTCAAATTAAATTTGATCCTATTGCATTTATTAACGATTCTGTAAATTATCCATATCCATTGATTTTCAATGATGGTCCTCAAGAAAAATTTGAAGTTGGATTAGAACCACTAACAATTCTTTTTAGAAAAAATACAAACGAAATTATTGCTCAAACTGCTCATTCTGTTAAAGGTTATTTTGAAACAGATGGATACTTGGCAATTCAATTTGAACAGTATTATTACCCACAAACAGAAGATCATCTTACATTTTTTCTTGATTTGGGAGATAGATACGTTGGAGATAGTTCAAATCTTGATGAGAAATTAGCAATTCCAGGATATGTTAATATTCAAGAAGCTGTTATTAAACCATTTGATGATTCGGCTGTAAATAATGCAAACAATCCATTGATTAAACAATTGAGAACAACAAACCCAACTTTAATAAATCTTTTAATGAGCTCTAGCATGGATTTAAATTTAAACAATGATATAAGAGATGAGTTTAATACCAGATCTAAATCTGCTGGATATGATGTTTATGGTCCTACATCCAAAATATATGGAACTGATAGCATTGCTTATATTGGATTGACAAGAGGCGCATAATATGTCAAGAACAAATAAAAAATCTAGAATAAAAGGATTGCCTCCAAGAATTCAATTACAAAAGTTGGATTGTGAAAACGTAATTCCAAATTCTGTTTGGAATGATAATGATACAGTTAATTTTTTATCTGAATCTGTTGTAAATGCAGGATTTTACTTGCATACAGGCAGTATTTGGTATAATGAAAACAGTGAAGAAACTGTAACAACAATGTATGTGACGTCAAGTGTTTTAAAAACAAATGCTGACAACAAAGGAATTATTAATTTTGAAACCAATGATGTTATTTTTCCATTTAGAGATTCTGACAATCCTGCAGCAGATGGCAAATCTCAAAATTCAGAATTTTATGCTACAGGTTCAGCTATAGAACAAGTTGGAGAAGGTTTTAATCAACCACTTTGGAGCAAGTTAAAAATTGAAGTAGATATAAGTTCAGCAGACATGGAGCCTGTCGTGATGGCAATTTCTCAAAGCAATTTGAGAAATTTCAATAATGGATTATTGCCAGTCTTTCAACAAGATTTGGAAACAGAACTTTCTTATCCAATGATGTACTACAACTTTGATCTAAAAAAATGGGAACCAATTGGATATGGAACTGTTGTTGGAAATGACAGGTATCAAAACTCTGTTAGAAACATGTTTTATTCAGGAACAATTGGTTTTACTCCTGGACTTGGTTTTAATGCAAATCAATATTCATTTGCTATCAATACTCAAATGGGAGGAAATGCTGGTAAAGGACCTGCATATTCTGGAAGTTGGAATCAAAGTACAAGTGAATCACTTTCATTGTTAACAGCAGCATCTGCCAGTATTCAATGTACAAATCTTGAATATTTTGACAAAATGGGAAGACTTACAGACAATTATACATTTCCATATGGTCCACAGTTTCATGCCACAAGTTCTCAAACGTTAAAAATGAAGAATTATATTTCAAAACCATTCTTGGCAGAAAAGATTGTTTTGGAAATAAGTGGCGCGACGTACACGGTTTTTGATACGATCAATAACAATGGATTTGCTCCAGAAGAAGGAATAATTTATCCATTTGCAAAAAACAGTGTTTTTTTATTGAATCAAAGAAGAAATAGAAACTTTGATTATGTTCCAAATAAAATTTTAGAATATCCTGGAAACGGATATAACCCAATTTATAGAAACGTTTCAATTCCAACAAACAAAAAACTTACAGTTAGTGGTTCGGAAGAATATGTAAATACAAATAGAGACATAATAACTTATGGTTCTGTTACATCATTTACAAATGATTTCACAGGTAGTTACAACAGATATATACTTCCTTTGTTTCAAACAGTTCCTGTTGCAACAGATGTAACAGCAAGTATGTTTTATCTCAGATTTCCAGAATTTACTTCTCAAACAGTAACAGCAAATACTCAAGTTATCACCCAATCTTATTTTATAAGAGATTTTATTGAAGAAGATGTTGTAATTGATACAAGTAAATCATTGGCAGTTGATAGGATGTCTGCACTCGGATTCCAGAATGAAAAATTTAAAATGGAACTTGAAGTAAAGACTCCAAATGTTTATCCAAATGGTGGTCTTATTGATCCTATAATTGGAACAGATACCAATGGATTTATTGAAACTTGTGATATTGAACTTGGTGGAAGAAACATGTTAGGATTAACAAACGTGTCTGGAAGAGACGTATTGAATAGCTATGGAACAACTTTGGTAAACAGTGCATATTATGGAAACCCAGCACAATTATTTGATTTTGCTTCTTATGTTGAATTGTTTCGTGGCGAAATAGATGCTTTCACATTAAATTTATCATTTCCATACGGTGTTTCTGACGTTATTTCACTTGGAGGATTTTATTCATTATCTCCAATGTTTAGTGACAATTCTACAGAAAAATTAAAATTAAATTACACAAAAACAAATCCATATTTGTTATTGCCAGAAGATGAATTGGTTCTTGGATGGCAACAACCAATTCCAAACATTTTAGAACTAAATACATATCTTTCAATGTCTATATCAGGTACTTACTCGGCAATAGCTCCATATGATTTTCAATATGGATCTCACCACGTTACAGGAGTATTGCCACATACAAATACACCAGCTACAAATGGAGAGGGAATTGTACACATATCGTCAATTCAAATTAATGGGGACGCTAGATTGATTATCTATGGTTCGGAAGTATCTAACAATAAAGAACAAAATGATTCAACAAATCAAATTTTGTCAAGTAATGCGTTGCAAAGAGTTATAGGATAAAACATGTCTAGTTCATCTATAATGATACCAGATCAATACATAACAAATAATATGACCAGTTACAGTGGTTCATATTCTGATCGTTATTTTTATGGAAATGTTTTTTCAATTCCCACTCAATATAGCACAGGAAGTAATCCTGATGATTTTATAAATGGATTAAGTTCCTCAAACTATACAATTCCAAATACCGTATCTGCATCTATTGATTTCAAAAGAACAGCTATTGGTGCTTCTGTTGATAGATCTTATGATAATTTAAAAAATAAAACAATGTGGTTTTCTGATTATCTAAACATTGTTTATGGTAGATACATTCCTAGTCGTACAGCAAATTACGTTTCTACACACATTGATTTGTTTGAACATTATTATGATTCTTATGTTGCAAGTCCTGTAACTTATTTTAAAGCTGCTGGTAAAGTTTTAACTCATAACATATTCTCTACATTGCCAAGTTCTTCACAACCAGCAGAAGCTTATCAATATATGTCTGGTTCTAGATTTTTAGCATCATCTAGTGCCATTGGAGTTGAAGACTTTGATTATCCAGATTTAATGACTCTTGCAAAGAGACCAAATCCAACAGGAAGTCTAAATATTTCTCTTCTTAACTCTATTGCTATTACTCAAAGTGTTGGACAAAGTGTTGGATTTCATAATGGAACAGATGAATTAAAATGGATGACAATGTATCCATTTCAAAGTACATTTAAAAATGTACAACCAAGAAATCTTCTCAATGTAAGATATCTTTCCAAAGACGAAGTAGCTGAATATCAATTTTTAATTTTCAATTTTGCATCATACAGTTATCCAGTTACATCATCTATTTTAGGAACCATTAACACAACATATTATGGAACTTCGAATTTGGAAACAAACAATGAATCTAGCCAAAATTTTGCTGCTGCATATAGCGTTGTTTTAAGTGATACAGTAATTTCAGGAACAGAGGGATCGTATTTCGAAAGTCTTGATTTTAGAAGTGGTTCTGCAACCAGTTCTTCTTATTGGAATGATTTTGTTCCAAGACGAACGACTTTCAGACTTGAACACCAAAACAATTTGTTTTTTGGAATTGGAGAAACAAAAGACTTTGGTCCATTTGTTAATGAATTAAGTACAAGTTTTGTCAAAAATGCCATTCCGTTTATTGGAGGTGCTTATAAAATGCATGTATCGGCACCAATAATAAGAGGATTTAAATATGGATTGGTTAACTCAAATGTCAAACCATTAACAGCACAATGGAGAAGAGACAAATTTGGTCAATTTAGAGATATGTTGGAACAAAGACAATATAGTAAATTGTATTTTAATTATTCAAATATAGATTCTGTAAATGGAACAAACCAACAAGCTCCAAATGTTTCTATAGTAAGCCCAATTAAAATTAATTTTGTTAGTGGTTCAGATGCTGCTATTATTGCAGAAAATTATGTAAATTGGAATCCCGACACAGATTCATTGTCTGTTTTGTCTAACAGTAGAGACTCGGGAATTTATGATAGTGAATATAAAGCTGGACAGCCGTTTGATGACAGTTTGTGATGAAAGTTGATAGTTAATATCTATGGGAATTTTAAACAACAAAGAAAGAGTATTAGATACCATCTTAACCCAAGAAGGAAAGAAGCAGATTGCTGGATCTTCTTTAAAAGCTACCTATTATTCTTTTACAGATATGGGAGCTTTATATTTGATGGATACCGTTGTATCTGGTGGCGCTCAAACTCCTAGTGGTTTAGAATTCAATGAAACATATAGAAACTGTTTTGAAGCTTCAAATTTGCCACAAGATACAATTGTTTACGAAACAGATGATTCTGGAAAGTTAAAGACTGCCATAGTTCCAACTTTGTCTGGTGCTAGTGTGTTAGCAGGAAACATATTTGTAATAAGTTCATCCATTTCAACCGAAGTAACAGACTTTACGACTTTTGCTAGTTTGGCAAATGGAGTTGTATCTGCGTCTATAGATTCGTTTAAAAACCAAATGCTGCTTTCAAGTCCAGATCCTCTTGATGAAAGAGAAAGATTATTTGTTCTTGGTCCAACAGAAACAACAATGGTTATAACGGATGATAGACCTATATCAAATAAAAATTTTCAAGAAGGTGATATAGACCATATTGAAAGTTTCTTTTTTGATAAAAGACTTTCTCATATACCAAACTTTCAATTCCTTCCTCCAATAAATCATAAAAAATTCACAAATGATGAAACTGTTCAAATTGGCAATTATGCTAATATAAAACAAGAACCAATTTTAAATTTCAACGACATTAAAAGTGAGTTGTCCAAATTAGACTCAATGGGATTTAAACAAACAGTTAACTTTGTTGAAACTTCAAATGAAAACAACTTGGTGTGTCAATTTTTTGAATTTGATAACACAACTTTAGGAAAGTTGGATGTTATAGATTTTGGCTCTTTTGAAGTTGAAGATGGAACAACCAAACATGTATTTTTTTGTGGTAAAGTATTTATTGACAATAATGGATTGAACACATATGTCAACATGTTTACTTTGGTTTTTGACAGCAACGTGTAATAGAAAAATGGCAATACAAACAAATAAAACTATATTGGAAGGTGATGTAACTTCTATAAAAATCCCAACCAACGTTGGAGATAGAAAAATTGTTTCATTTACAAACGATTCTGCTTTCGCTTCAATTAGTAAAATAACAAAAGATTCATTCGGTACAAACATTTATAGATATAAATTAAGAATGCTTGTTGATTATTTCAATGCTTCTGATTTAAATTCGTTTCAACTTAAACTTCATCTTACTAGAGACGGAACTGTTGGTTCAAATATTTCTAATGACTTTAGTAACATTATAGATCCTTCAACA
>OFRM01000609.1_pt1 | contig 14237 bp, 16 predicted proteins | sample 1543101 | NCBI WGS metagenome assembly OFRM01 (sample SAMN07774223, study PRJEB24372) | wastewater metagenome | isolation source: Exp Tend VB 0WW | collected 2016-02
CGAACTTCAAGGCCCTGAATTTGGCTGGCTCGCAATCGACGAAGGCGAGGCCGTCTCGGAAGCGCACTGGACGTCACTGGCCGGCCGCGTGCGCAAGAAAAACGCGTCGCGCCGAATCCGCGTTTTTGCGAACCCGCCGCACCGCAAGCATTGGATTGTGCGGCTGTTCGTTGAGGGCGGAATGGGGCCGGTGATCACCGCCAGCACCTACGAAAATTTCTTCCTGCCCCCCGACGTGCTGCGCCGCTATGAGCGGCTGTATCCGAAGGGCTCGCTCGCGCACCGGCGCTACATCCTCGGCGAAGTCGGCTTGCCGGTAGAGGGCGCGGTGTTCCCCGAGTTCACCGACTCACTGCACGCGATCAGCGCCGCGGAGTTCGGTCGGCTCGAACACGTCGGCAAGGTGATCGGCTACGTCGCGGGGCTCGACTTCGGTTTCAACCACCCGTTTGCGTTCGAACTCGCGGCCGTGCTGGATGACGATGTGCTGGTTTTCTGCGGCGAGCACCACGCCGCGCAGCTCGGCATCGACAAGCACATGGACGAGGTTCGAGCGATCAACAAAGCGAGCGTGATCTTCTCCGACCACGACGCGCAAGAGCGCTTCGAGTGGGAAACACGCGGCATTCCGACCGTGCCGGCGCCTAAGCATCTCGGCGTGGAGCACCGCATCGAGGCGATGCGCCGGCGGCTCGTGACCGGCACCGTGAAGGTTGTGCGCGAGCGCTGCCCCGCTCTCTACGAACAATTCCAGACGTACCGCTGGGCCAAGCCAGCGACGGACTCCGCGGCCTATCGCGATTTGCCGGTGAAGCTCGCCGACGACGCAATGGACGCAGCGCAATACGCGGTGATCGGCTTCGACCAAGCGGGCACCAACGACGAACTTGAAGCAACCCTGATGCAAATTTACGGAGCACGCCGATGAAGCCTGAAGTTATCGAGTCGATGACCAACCGTCTCGGCGAAGTCGCCGCGGCCGAGCTCGCAATCGCGTTCGACTTTCTCGCGCCGGGGTTCAAGAAGTATCCCGACCCCGTCGCCGACAATCTTGACAGCGACGCGTACAAGCGGATTCGCACTTGCTTTCACACGTCGCACCCGATGACGAAACTCGCGCTGCGCGTCAGCAATTACGAGCTTCGCGTGGTCGGCGAAGGCAAGCGGGCCGAGCAAGTTCAGGAAATCATTGACCAGATTCCGCACCTGTCAACTTCGATCCGCAGCCTGTGCTGGGCCGTGATTGAGGGCGTTCGTTTTGCGTGGCTCACCACTAAGCCGATGGGCGGCTGGCAAGTGCCGATTTTGCACGGGCGGAAAAAGGTGAAGGCCGGTGGCGTCGTTGAGTGGGACGGCCAAAATATCGTCCAGCAATCGCGCTTGAATTCCGGCGTTGACGAGCCCGAATCGCAACTCAAATCGCAGAAGTGGGAGCGCAGCCGCGCGGTGGTATTCCAGCCGAGTTTCGACGCGAATCCCGAGGGCGACACCGATCTCGCGTGGCAATTGTATTTGCTCGCCGAGGCTGGCCAAGAGCTGTGGAAGAACATCAAGTATTACACGAACCGTTACGGCGCGCCGTGGGAGATTTTCAAGAAGGCCGTCGAGAAGGCCCGCGTGGCGGATTTGCGGTCAGCGTCGAACACTGCGAAGGACAAGCTCGCGAGCCTGCCGCATCAAGGCGTGATGATGAGCGCGTCGGACTCGCTCGGCCTGATCGAGCCGAGCGGCGCGACGTGGGGTTTCCTGATTCAAGCTGATCAGATGGTGGCGAAGTGGGCGCACAAACTGATCCTGCAAAACGTGCTGACCAGCGACACGGCGGACGCTGGCCCGACTGGCTCAAGCAACGTTCAAGCGGGCGAAGAAGATCGCGCGGTGGAGGCGGTCGCGGACGCGCTCGGCGAGGCGCTCAACGCGGATCTGCTGCCGTTCATCGAACTGCACAACGCCGCGATTCTGGCGCCGCTGGCCGCGGGAGAAAAAGCGCTGCGGCTCGAATTGCAAGCCGTGACGCCGCCGAAGCCCGACCCGACGCCCTACGAGGCGCTGGCGCTGTTCCACACTGGCGTCGAGGTTGAGGCGAGTTGGCTCTACGGGATTTTCGGAGCGCCAAAACCCGCGGGAGTTCCCGAGACGCTGGTGTACGTCCCGCCGGCACCGACACAGGGCGGCGCGGCAAACGAGACGGCCGACATGCCAGCCGAGGCGAAGGCATTTTTGGCGGCGCGCCCCGGCCTGATTCGGCTCGCTGCTGCGCCGAAAGAAGTCGTTGACCCGCGCGAGGCGTTCGTGCAAATGAACGTGGAGTCGGTCGCGTATGGCGTTGAGGAAATGATCAGTTCGCTTGTGAGTGGCTACGATCCCGCGGCCGGTGAAGCTCTGGACTACCCGGTTTCGCGAGTGGCCGAGCAGGCGCACCAGCACGGCGCAATCAGCCTGCGGCTCGAAGTCAACAAACTCCCGCACAGGGCAAAGCTGTCGAGCCGCGAGCCGCTAATAAAGCTGCGCGACGCCGAGACGGAAGCGTTGGCGGCCCGCTACCGCGCGATGGCGCACCGCATCACAGTTGCGGCGACGTCGTATCTGCGCGAGGCCGTCCACAAAAAATTGGTCGAGTTCATCAAGACCGGCGGCGCCGCGAACGATGCGAAAAAATTCGTGGCGTGGATGATCGCGCAGCAACCGACCTTCACGAAATCGTACGCGGAGTTGGTGCTGCGGAACGCCGTCAACACGGCCTACAGCGCCGGACGGCTCGGCGAGTTTCGCCAGACTGCGCCGCTGCTCGGGCTGAACTGGCAATACCTCACAGCGAACGATGAGCGCGTGCGGCCGCTGCACGCGGAGTATCACGCGCTGGTGTTCCCGGCGGGGCCAGAGTGGGAGCGGTTCATGCCGCCGAACGGCCACAATTGCCGCTGCACGTGGATCGTCGTTGACTCGGCCGAACATGCGGCCAGCGAAGGACTCGACAAACTCCCCGAACCCGAATGGAACTATGCGCCCGACTCCGGCCCGTTCTGAGCCGCAATTTCTCCAAGTCGCTGGCGCCGTCGAGATCCTCGGGCGCTGCGGGATTTTCGTTGACGTCTCGACCGTGCGCCGCTGGTGCCGGTCGGGGCGGTTGGTCGCAACGAGGATCGGCCGCGATTGGCAGATCAAAGCGGAGCAATTCGCGCAATTCGCGCAAGCTCAAACATGATTGGGTTGTGGTGATTTCTGGCTGCGGAAAAACTTAGTCGAGACGCGCAGCGACTCGACTAAAACCAATGCCCGACCCGATCACCACGCCTGACGCCGAACTGATTCCGGATTTGACGTTTGAGGAATCGCTCGCCGAAATTCGCAAGGCCGATCCCGAACTCGACGAAGAGACGGCGAAGCTGGCCGCGCAGTTTTTGGCGGATGGCGACTTGGAAGACGACGGCGAGTTCAGCGCAACTCCGGTTGCGAAACTGGCCGCGGGGAAAAAGTTCAGCGATCTGACGACGCAGGAAAAAGCGCAGATCGCCGACGAAGAATACTCCCGGCGCATTCAGCGCAAGGCGAAGGGAATCGCGGGCAAAGCCGCGAAGGGCATCAAGGGCGCGATGGGCGCGATTGGCGGGGCGACCGGCGGAATCACCGGTGGCCGCGGGCCGAAGATGAAGAAGCCGAAGAAGGCCAAGAAGAACGCCACGGGCTTCGACCGCTACGGCTTCAAGGAGTCCGATTTCTCGGGCTTTCTGAAGCTTTCGGCCGAAGTCGTTCACGGCAAGAAGTTCGAGAAGCTGGCCGATGGCTCGGTTCTCGTGCCGAACGTCGAAATCATGTCGTACCTCAAGGCTGGCGACCGGCCGGAATTCAAAATGCCGGGTGACTGCGACGACGCTTGGTTCCAGCGCGTCGAGGCAACGTGCCGCCTGATGGAAGCGAAGGGGAAATTTCCCCGCTTGCTGCGCGGCCACAACGAACCCGGCAAGCCGGCCGAAGTGATTGGCAAGCTGCGCAACGTGCGGTGGGAATCGCCGTGGCTGCGCGCTGACGTGCTGGCGACCGAGCCCGCGGCCATCTGCAAGTTGAGCCGCGGCGAATTTCCGTCGCGTTCGGCCGAGTTCTATTACGGCACGGCGCACCTTCACGCGCTGTCGCTGACCGAGGGCGAACCGGGCCACTTCGAGGAAGAACTTTCGGACCTCGCGTTGGCCGACGCTGCGGGAATCGATGAACTGAAGAAACTCAAGGCCGGCGACAAGGTGATGCGCGTGACGCTGTCCAGTCCGATCAAGCTGGACGGTGGCGATTGCGCGCCGACCGGTCTGTCGCCGAAGGACGCGGAGGAACTGTTCCGCCGCCTCGCCGCGCTGGAATCGATCATCACGGCGAACGGCTTGACCTCCACGCCGGCCAAGCCCGCCGCGAAACTCGCTGCGGCGCCGGCCGCTCCGGTTGCGACCGACGAGGCAAAGGCGCTCCGCGTGCAACTCGCGAACCACCAAGAGGCGGCGCGGCTGATCGCCAACGGCTGCCCGCTGAACACGCAGCAGATCGTCAACAGCCTGTCGTCGATGACGACCGAAGAGGGCCGTGCGGCGCATCTGCAATACCTCGCGACGCTCAAGGCGGGCCCGACCAATGTTCCGCCGTCCGAGCAGTCGATCGAGGGCAAGCTGCGCGAGGAGTACCGGCAATACAAGGCCGAATTCCCGCACGCGCTGACGCAGAGTGAGGAGATGTACGTCCGAACGCAGTTGGCCGCTCGCCGCTGAAAATTTCCGCTTCGCTTTCGCTGTGATCCCACAACCGCAAACCCGCAAGAACCATGACCGCGGCAACACTCCCGATTACGGGCAAGAAACGCGAGGGCAAGATCGTCTACTTGCCCGTGCAGGCTTCCACTTCGCTCAAGGCCGGGTGGTTGATCGTGTCCGGCAAACCCGGGCAAGGCGCGGGCGTCGCGGGCTACGCGAAATCGCTCGCCGCGGCTGACGCCGCCACGCATGATTTCGTCGGCGTCGCCGAAGAGGACTGCGACAACAGCGCGGGCGCGGCTGGCGCGAAATCGGTGTCCATTCGCGTGGGGGCCGAAGTCGAATTGGTCTCCAGCGGCGCGGCCGTGACCGATGTGGGTAAGCGTGCGTTTGCGACCGACAACCAAACTGCCTCGGTGGCGAGCGTGAGCGGCGCCGGCTGGGACATTGGCGTGATCAGCGCCTACATTTCGGCGACGGCGATTCGCGTGTTCACGTCGCGGTGGCGCTCGCTCGACTCGGCCAACGGCCAACGCATCATGGCCAACGTTGATTGGGCCGCGGCTGCGCTGTCGAAAAACTTTTTCACGGCGACGCGCTACATGCGTGTGCGCAAAGCGTACTGCAAGGTGACGGTGGCGGGCACGGACGGCAGCGCGGTCACGCTCATGCTCGGCAAGACGCCGGACGGCACGCCGATCGCCTCGGCCACGTCGTTGCTGTCGGCGGCATTCAACCTCAAGGGCACCGCCGCGACGAACCAAGTCGGTTCGCTGAGTGCGACCGCGGCCGATTTGCTGCTCGCTCCCGGCGATTCATTGTCGGCCGTGATCACCGGCACGCCGACCAACGCGACCGGTTCGGCCACGGTGGAACTCGAAGCGGTGGAGTGATTCGCCGCGCTGGCAGGCTCTCACCACGCGAGGCGCAATCATGGGCTGGAATCCATTCACACGCAAAAAAACTCAACCGGAAACTTCAATGCCGCTGCCGACCGACCCGAAGGAACTGGCCGAATTTTTGGAGTTTCAGCGCCAAAAGAAGGCCGCGGAACCCGTGAAAGATGTGGTGGAGACGCCGCCGCCTCAGGCTCAGACCCCGAAGCCGGCGGCCACCGAAACCGCGGTCGATCCCGACGATTTGATTTCGGGGCTCGACGCGGTGTTGGCCGAGCGCGACGCGGCGGTGAAAGCCGCCCAAGCGGCCGAAGCGCGGGCCGCGAATGCCGACGCTGCGAAAGCGGCTGCGGTGACGGAGCGTGATGCGGCCGTGGTCGCCAAACAGACCGCCGAGGGCCAAGTTTCCGCCCTGACCAACCGCGCCACCACGGCCGAGACGCGGGCCACGGCGGCGGAAGCGGAGGCGGCCGACCTCCGCGGGAAGTTTCAAAAATTCTCCGCGCTTGCCCAAAAACTCGGCATCAAACTCAAGGCTTAACGTGGCCGACTGGACACCAGCGCCGGAACTGACCAAGCCCCTGCCGAACGGGGGGCAGCGGCAGTTTTGCTACCGGGACGTTGCGCCAGCCGCGCCAAAGCCCGCGCCGGTCAGCAGCACCGGCAGCGGCTCGCTGCAAACGTTGACCGTCGATGCTGGTGTTGACGCATCGGCCGTCGCACTCGACCGAGCGCAAGCCGCATCGGCGAAGCGCTTCGGCCGCTCGATTGACTCGGCCAGCGCTGATCTGGACGCCGGCCGTTGGTCGTGGCCCGCGATTGCGCTGTGCGTGTTTCTCTGCGGCGGTTCGCTGTGGGGCTTTTACGTGTCGGTGTGGGGCAGCCCGCTCACGACGCGGCAATACCCGCAGACGCAGCCGAGCATCACACCCGGTGCGCCGGGTGTTGGCGTGAACCACTCCCGCGACCTGCTGATTGAGTGGTCGCGCGGCGCGACGTGGAAGCGCCTGCGGGCCGAGGAGCAAGATGCGGCGCGGAAAGCCGTGGAGGCCGACCGATGAAGCAATATCCAATTTCACGCGAGCAACATGAACGCGAGCAACAGCGCCGACTCGCCACGCGAATGCTCGCCGCAATCGTCGCGCTGACGCTGCTGGCCGCGCTATGGCTCTGCGTTGGCTGCGCGGATATGTCCCGCACGCCGAGCGAACGCCAAGCCGCGCCACGCACCGACGACGGAAGCCGCGCGAAATGGCAGCGCCAGTGGGAATTGCTGGCCGCGGCTGCTGAGTCGCCGACGGCCGACGTGGAGCACGAGCGGGTGCTCGACGCGATGGAGCACGCCGCGATGATGCGCGACGGGCGCTTTTTCACTGAGGTGATTGAGGATTTGGACACCGATGGCGACGGCCGAATTGATGCGTCGCGCAAGCGCTTCGTGGACATCACTGATGCACCCGACTCGGCGACCAGTCGCGCCGGGTCGGCCCCATCCGACAACACCGCTCCGACACTGGCCCGCGCCGCCGAGGCGCTGGGCGAACTCGCAACCAAGGAGCGCTGAGCCATGGGCAACTACGACAATCGCCGCAGCACGAAGACGGTCACGATTGCCAACGGCGCAACCGTCAGTTCGTCCGTGATTCTTGGTCAGGCGAGCGTAGTCGGCATTCGCACGCCGGCAGCGTTCACGTCCGGTGATGTCAGTTTCCAGAACTGCCACAACATCGCGGACAACTCGACCGAACCGGCAACCGGCGAATTCTTCGACGTCTACAAGCAAGACGGGACGACGCTGGCAGGAAAAATCACGTCGGCCGCGCAAGGAAAAGAGTATGTGATTGAGGGCTTGGCGGAACTCTCTTCGCTAAGTCGCTTCCGGCTCAAAGTGGCTGCGCAGGGCGCTGCGCGGACGGTGACGATCATTTTGCGGGAGCTCTCCTGAATGCTCTGGCGCACGCAATTTTTTCTGGTTTGGTTCGTGGCCATGACGATCATGCTGGCCGCGTTCCTCAATTGCATGACGCTGCTGTGGGCAACTTGGCCACGGAGCGGCCCCAGCGACGTCACCGCGCCGACCATTTCGAGCGTCGTCCACGTCGCGCAGGTTTACGACCCTTACCTGTTCGTCGGTCGCGTTGCGGTTTTCCGCGTGACGTTTTCTGAGGCGATGGATCAGGCCTACGGGACCGGGACGCGGCTGCAGCTTAATATTGCCACGCCAGCAGGCGATGAGTGGGCGGACTTCGTTGAGTGGGAGAGCGCGACAGTTGCGAGGTATTCGCTAACGATTACCGCGGCAATGTCGGATACGAATGGGATTAGCGCAAACTCGCTCGACATCAATTCCGGCGACCTGAAAGACTTGGCCGGAAATAACGCAGACTTGGTGTTTGATCCGATTCCACTCGACGATATCCGCGTCGTGCTTCGCGGCATGTTTTACGGCACCGACTTCACGCAAGGTGCGGACGCGCAAAAACTGTACGGGACTGTTGGGTCTACGCAAGTCAGCGCAATCGAAGGCCAGCTTGGCGACACCACTGGGGCCGATGGAAACGACCCGGCATTCGCGTCGCACGGCATGACCTTCGACGCCAACAGAGTCGTGAAGGACATCGGATCGAATGGCGACTTCGACCGACTTTGCAAAATCAATGTGCCTTGGACCATCTATTTCAGGGCTCGCGTCGATATCTCCGTGGCTGGCAAGTGGTCGATTTTCTTCGCTACCGGCAATGTTCCCGGCAGTGGTGGTGCGTACTTCAATGCGTACACGTTGGGTGGAAACCTCGGCATTTCCTCAAACATCGACAACACGCGCAGTTGGAATGCGGGTCTGAGCGGGGCGCAGTGGGCCACGTTCACGTTTTCGTGCGACGGGGCAAACAACATAACCGCTTGGGTCAACGGGGCGTCGCTAGGAGCGCAAGGCACATCATGCCCGAACCTGTCGCCGAACAAAAAAGGCCGCATCCAGCAAGTCGAAGGCTATGAGGCTGTCGGGTACATCGGCGGAATGCCGATGCTGATGCGGTTCGCGGGCATGTGCGACGTTGAACACTCGGCCGACGAAGTCGCTGCAAATCACGCATTCCTCGAAACCCTCTCCACCACATGATGCCGCTCGCCGACCTGAACGAACTGAACCCGATTTTCCACGCGACCGTCTCGCTGCCGACGGTGCTGGCAGTCACCGCGACGCTGACGCTGCCGATCTGGTGGCGGTACCTTCCAGCCACGGCGTTCCGCCGACCGAAGTTTGCCGAGTTGGCCCCTCCGCCTGAACCGGCGAAACCACCGAAGGCCGACTGAATTTCCGGGCGGCAAATTCGCCGCTCGATCCTCGCTGCACCGTTCGTCCAACCGAAAGAACCTAGACCATGCGACTCACCAAACTGCTGCGCGGCTTCACCCTCGTCGAACTGGCCATTGTGATCGTGATCGCTGGCATTCTGGCCGCTGTCGCCATTCCGATTTACCAAGGGCTCATCAACGACTCGAAGTGGTCGGAAGGCAAGTCGGCTGCGGGTACCGTTCGCCAATCGGCTGACGTCTACAAGGCCCGCCAATCCGGCAACTTCACCGGCCTGACCGCTGGCGCGATGGACAACGCTGTCACCGTCGGCCAGCTCAAACTGACGAACGCCTTCGACAACCTCCGCTACTTCGTGCCCGGAAACATCGTGTTGGCCGTGCCCGTGGTTACGGCCGGCAACTACACCGTGACCGTCTCGGCGAACGCCGTGGCCGTGACCGACGCGCCGATCAACGGCCCATACATCATCAACGAAGGTGGCGACGAAACCGGCCCCTGAATCACGGTTGCGGCGGCGTGCGGGTAATGCCGGTCGGCTCTCCGTCGATGGAAACACGCCGCTGCGACCACCAATTTTCCGCGTCCGGCCGCGCTTGATGTTTGGGGCATCGGCTAACGACCGGCGCGGATGCTTGGCCCTGACACTCACCACCAACCTCATGCTCCGTGCAATCCTGCTCTCGGCCATCCTGACGCTCGCCACTCTCGGTGGCGCAGGGTGCTGTGTGGGCGCGGAGCGGCTTGAGGCTGACGCCAAGGAAAACGCCCGCTTGCTGGCCGAACTCAAGGCCGAAAACGATGCGGTGTGGGATGCGTTGGCGCAAGCTCGCGCAGCGCTGGCCGTGGTTCGTGAGCGGTTGCGTCGCCTGCTGTCGTTCTGGGAATCCGCGAAAGGATCGCACCAATGATCGCGCAAATCTGCCTGCTGCTCACGCTGGCCGTTGCTGACCCGCTCGGCGACGAACTGCGCGGGATCGACCAGACCGCCGCCGACGCCGAACGCGAGTGTGACCGCGTGCTGTCGATGCGCCCCGCCAACGCCGCGAAATTCCGCGAGGCCCTGAAAAATGCCCGTGAGGTCGAGCGGCAAGCCGTGGTGCTGGCCGACCAAGAGCGCAGCGGCAACGCCGCGCTGAATGCCGTGGGCACGTTCGCACCGTGGGCGCTGACGGCTGTGTCCGCGCTGGGTCTGCGCCGGGTGTCGCAAGGCAAGCCGCTGATCCCGTCGTGGCTTGGCGGTGGTGGACAGCCTCCGCAATCGCAGCAGGATTGGCCGAACTCGATCCCCGGCCAGCAGCAATCCTCGTTCCCGCAGAAATCGCAGTAGCCAAATTTCCGCCACTAAAACCACAAGGAGCCCGCCATGTCCGGCGAAGTCAGTCTGGAAACACTCGCTTCAAACTCGACCACGCTGGCGACGAACGCGGCGTCCCAAACGACCGCCCAGCAAACGCAAGCCACGCAAACCGCACTGCAAACGGCGGCGCAAGCGTCGTTGGCCCAACGTGCGACCTCGGGAATCCCGAGCACCGCTACGCCCGCCACGAAAACGAACGCCTCGGCGATCACCAGCGTCACGCCAGTCGAAATCGTCGCCGCCGTCACGTCAAAGAAGAAGTGGATCACGCATATCGCCGCGTCCAACCCAACCACGGGCGAAATCGCGTGCATCATCGTCGAAGACAGCACTGGAACGCCGGTCGTACTTGCGGCGCTTCAGCCGGGCGAGCCGGCGAAGTGCTCGGGCTACGCCGAATTCGTGGCAAACCCGCCGATCGAAGTGGCCTCCGGAAAGGCGATCAACGCCCGCGCAACGGGCTCGCTCGGCGACTCGTGGGTTACCGTGCAGTGCTTCGAGCAAGCGTGATTCTCTGAAATTTCCGCTGTACCGGCCCGGTGTGGCCGGAAGTCAACAACCACCTGAGAAACGGCCATGCCAACGCCTGACCTGAAAACGCAACTCGCCTATTGCAAGGGCGAAATGCTCAACGCCTTTAACGAGGCGTCGAAGCTTTCTCCGTTCCGCGGCTTGGTCGCCGAAAAACGCGACCCGGCCGGCATCGTGAAATTCGCGCTCTCGTTCATCGGCCCCGCGTTCCGCGTGTTCACCGGCGAAGCGCAGCCGGTCGGGCTCGACGCCGCGAACTTCACGGTGGAAACCGTGAAGTACAAAAACCCCGTCTCGATCAGCAAATCACAGCTCGATCGGGCCAAGGGCATCATGGGCGACGAACTCATTATGCGCCCGATCCGCAAAATGGGCGGTGATGCGCTGTACGCCCGCGATGCGAAAATGGCGGCGCTGCTCGAAGCCAACGGCAACGACGGGCTTGGCTCGGCGTTTTTCGCCACGGCCGCGACGCTCCGCAACTCCAACGGCGTCACGCTGACCAACACGGTCAGCGGCACCGGCAACGGCGAATCGGCCACGCGCACCGACTTCTACAGCGGGATCGCGGCGTTCAACGCGATGAAAAACGTGGCTGGCTGGCGCGTCCACGGCGACTCGTTCCAAGCCACGAAGCCGATCATTCTGTATCCGGCGGCGCTGCAATCCGTGATGGAGGGCGTGTTCATGGCGCAGACGCTTTCGCTCGGCGGCGCCAACACGACCTACAACCGCGCCGAACTCCGCATGGTCGGTGATCTGACGGACACCACGGACTGGTTCATCGTCAACGCGCGGCCGACCTACATGCCGTTCATGTTCGTGGACGAGGCCGAGCCCGACTTCAAGACGAACCTGCAAAACGGCGATTCGGCCGACGCGGCGTTGATGCTGCGCGACGAGGTGATTTTCAACTCGGACTACTCGTTCGAGTGCGCGTTCGGTTCGCGCTTGGAAATCGTCCGCGTGGTCAACTCGTAATCCGACCGCAAGCACTCATTCCACTCTTTTAAAAGGTGCCACCATGGCCAAGTTCCGCGCCGTACTCAAACCGCGGCTGATCGGCGAACACTCGATCGCGCCCGACAAGCACAACCCCACCGTGTTCAAAAGCACCGTGCTCACGAATCGCGCCGAGTACGACACGTTCATGATCGACGGGAAATCCGAAGAGGCGACTCTCGAAGGGTGCGCCAAAATCAAGGCCGCGGTCCAAGTGAAATACGGCCAAGACTTGGTGGATTTCGAGCCAATCGTCTCGGCGGCCGAAGCGGCCGAGTTCGAAGAGTTCCGCCGGCACAAGGCTGCGCAAGCGGCGAAGAAGCCCGCCGAGGCGGCCAAGCCCGCGAAGTAAATCCGCCGCGCCTCTCCCCTCTGGTGAGTCTGAACCGTGTCGAAAACCAAAGCACAAACCAAGACGCTGTGGGACGAACTCGATGAACTGCTCGTGGATACGGTGACGTATCTCGACGGCGAACTAACCACGAATCTTGATGCTGTGTCGGCGGCAATCGACGCCGGTTCAGACGAGCCAGAGGATGAGGTTTCGCGCGCGAAATTGGCGCTGGCATGGAAGGCTGCCGGCGATCTTCACGCCGCGCTCGTCAACCTGTACAAGTGCCTGCCGCCGTATCTCGGGCGGTATGCGGGGTGCGCGTCGTTGAGCGACCCGGAGAAGTGCATTGCGGCGTTTCACGACAAGATCACAGCCGACAACGAACACGTCGAGAGCGCCGGCTTCACCAAATTTTCTTCGTTCGTTCCCGGCGGTCCGGTCAGCACGCAAAACCTCGTCGGCAACCGGACGGTCACGCAAATCAACGCGCTGTCGCCGGCGGCCACGGATGCGTATGTCGTCACTAACAGCGGCACACTGACGACGGGTTCACTGTCGGTCTCGGCCGGTGATCTGGTGGCCTACAGCGGGAGCGCGTGGACGCTGGTTGTCGCTGGCGTCGGCGGATTCGTCGCGGCCGGCACCAAGGCCACGCTCTCGACCACGGTAGCGCTGCTGTCGCCGTACACCGATGCGACCGACGACGGCAAAGTGATGCGGTTCGACGGCACGAGCAACACCGGCACCGATGTTTCCAACACCGGCAACGGAACGTTTGCGGTGCTCAACACGGATCCGCAGGGCTTGAGCATCGACATTTCGCACATCGAGACGATGACGCTGCGCTGCACCAGCACGCAACAAGCCGGCCGCGAGCGGTTCACGATGTCCGGCGCGTCTGTCGCGACTCGGCCGTGGAAAGATGGCGGGTCGGGAGAAGGCTCGGCACACGCTCCGGTTCAAGGCTCGGCGGTCAACGGCTTCTCGGCTGATTTGGCCAATGCCCGCGAAATTCAATCGGTGGACGGACAGAACGGGAACATCCTCACCAACGGCGGCTTTGAGGCCACGGTTGGCAGCGGAACAACGAAGATCACCGGCTGGACGATTTCGTCCGGAGACTCGAATCTCACCACCGGAACGGCGGTCTACTACAAGGGGTTGCAAGCGCTCAAAGCGACCGGCAACTTCACGATGTACCAGTTGATCGGCACGAAAGTTACATCGCTGCGGCCTTATGCGCTCGAAGCCATTGTGCACGTCCACGCGAGCATGACGGCGGGCACCGTCACGTTAAAGGTCAAGGATGACACCACCACTCACGCCAGCTTTACCCAGTCGTGCGACACCACGACTCTCACCGACGCGACTTGGACTAAGCTGACCTACACGGCCGCGGTGCTGCCGAAAACCATCGGAAAGAATCTGCGCGTCGAAATCGAATTGACGGGGTACGCGGGATCGGAATATCTGCTGATCGACGAAGTGAAATTAGCGCCGATGGCGCTGATGGATGGTGGCCGCGCGGTGGCGATTTTCGGCGGCTCGACGAACTGGCAACTCAACGACTGCGCGACCGGCGCCACGACTTGCACGAACGGCGGCACGCGGCAGCGAAATCTCAATCGGCACCAAGGGAAATACGTCAAGCACGGCGCCGGGTCGTATTGGACCGACGGCGTCTAACTCAGGGGGCATCGTGTACGCATTCGAAAACATCGTTTTGGCAGATCGCCGCGGGCAAACGCTCGCGACCATCGGCGACTTCGAGCGGCCGACCGAGAAGGGCGCCGTGCCGTTCGCGAAAGATCCGACGCTGCGGCAAGCGCTGTTGCACATGGTCGAGGTACTGCCGCAAGTCACGATTGACGCGCAACGCCGACAGCAACTCAGCACGCCGGAATTCATGCTGCGGGATCGGATTGCTCGGGCGCTGACGCTCGGCCACGAGCAGCCGGAACCGAAGTGGATCGAAATTGAGGACGAGCACCGAAACCGGATCGTGAAGTGGTTCGAACTGTTCGCCCCGCAAATTTTCGGCGCCGACTTGGTTCCGATTTCGAAC
>OFRM01000610.1_pt1 | contig 14219 bp, 19 predicted proteins | sample 1543101 | NCBI WGS metagenome assembly OFRM01 (sample SAMN07774223, study PRJEB24372) | wastewater metagenome | isolation source: Exp Tend VB 0WW | collected 2016-02
CCGATCTTTTTTTAGCGAGTATAAACAATCATTGCAAAGGTTTTGCTCTAATGTTTCATCTTTTCCATCCTCGTCTAATATAGTAAAGTTCACAGTAGTTAGAATGTCATCTTGCTCACATTCATCACATTCCTTTGTGATAACTCTATTATCGTCAAAGTGCCTCTCGTAGTGTTCTTGAGATGTCATATATGTACAATTTTATTTGCCATTAAAATAAGTGCTAAGAATAACCAAAATAGACAAGTTACTATTAAAGCGAACTGGTCTTCTTTTTGAAGTTTGTTAAACCATTTCATTTTCCAAAGATTTTAAACGTGAATTAATAAATGCAAGATTCAAAAGCAGATTCTTTTTTGATTACTGATTAGCTGAATAAATATCTGCATGAGCAACATATTCATTCATAATATCGCATCTGCGAATTGCGCCTTGAAGATAGGCTTTAGTTTTTTTAAGTTTACCTACATCGTAGGTGGAGAATATTGGTTGCATACGGTTGGTTTAATTGATATGCTTAATTGCTTATCGAAATCAAAAATAGTAAAGTTTAATTATAATGCAAATAAATTTATTAAAATAATTCTAACTATTTGATATTCAAAGAGTATATTTTTAGAAAGGACAGTAGATTTCTTCTTTTCTTTTTCTTTCTTGCTCCAGTATTTTAGGGAGTTCTCTTTTGATTTTTTCACGCAAAGCAATACGAATAAATGTAGTAGGCTTAACTTTTAATCGCTTTAATTCTTTTAAAAGCAATAAATCATCATTACTTAAACGTATTCGATATGAGTTAGTTAGTTTCATTTGTGCGTACATTTATGGCGCAAATCTAGGAGTTATGCACAAGCACTAATATTCTCGGTCTAAAACAACCATTCCTATTTGCGGATGGTATTGTATTGCACATTTATATTCCTCTGCAAGTTTGTAGAACTTTTCAAGAAACTCTTTATTTTTTCCTTCTTTAGTGTTGTGGTTTAATTCTATTCTTTGCCCTTCTAAACTTGCTCGGTTTAAACCTATTTCAATTCCGTGTTTAATTCCTCTATCCCAAGTTTCACGCATTTCGTGTTTAGAATATTTTGTAGTTCCAAATAATAGGCTTAAACCTGTTTCTCGTTCTTGAAAAGACGTATCTCCTTTCATTTCTTCCGCAAATATTTTTTCAATTCTTAAATCCATTTTATTTAAAGTTTTTCGTTAATAATCCGTGCCAGTGCATAACAGCACCTATAAGCAATACAGCCAATAAACGTTTGTTTTTAATTGAAACTATGTGCAAGGCTGTACTGCTCATAGCTGCGAACCGTTACCTGCAAATGCTACATCTGTGCTTCGATTAAACATTTCGGTTCAACTTTTAATAATTTTTTTTCCTCCCTTTTTTTAATACAAGAAAATAAGTAATAAGCAATAACCGGCATTACGGCATTACCACACCCTTTAATTCTGTGTATTTTATTGGGAACGTCATCGCCCCTTCGTATAGCGAAACTATCTCCTGGTCTGTCAAGCCATTCATTTGGCATACTGAAACAAGTGCTATCTGCTTCCCAATTCTTACTCGCCTTAATACCGAATCCACTCGGTTCATAAAATGCTTGTAATCCGATGCCATCGGAGTAGGCAATGCAGTATATTCTTTCTCGTTTATGGGTTGTTCCAAACTGCTTGCCCGATAAACATTGCCATTCTGCATTATACCCGATTTCGGAAAGGTCGCATAACACTCGTTCAAATCCTCGAATAATGAGTGCTGGGCTGTTTTCAATGATGACGTATTTAGGTCTAACTTCCCGAATAATTCTAAACATTTCGCCCCACAATCCGCTTCTGTGTCCTTTAATCCCAAGTTTTGTTCCACTATTTGAAATGTCTTGGCAAGGGAATCCACCGCTAATAATGTCGCAATATTTTGGGTTTCGCAATTCTTTAATGTCTGCATATTGTTTTGTATTTGGATAATGTTGTTTAAGTATCTTTTGTTGGTATGGCAGTATTTCGCAATTCCATAGTGTTGGTATTTCTGCCCATTCAGCACCTAATTCAAATCCACCAATTCCACTAAAAAGTGAACCGTGAGTAAGTTTGCCACCGCACAAAAAATTATTAAAAGTTGTTTCGTTTTCCATATTAAATTTTATCTATAATTAACCGCATCAGCAGGTAACATTGGTTTTGCGTCATTGCTTGCCACGCTCAAATCCACCGCACAATAGCAACGAACGCAAAGCCAAGTAACGTTAGTGGCAATAAAAAGGCGACCTCACTTCCAACCTGTCGTTTAGACTGATATAATCTAAATTTAGCTTATGCCGACTAGGATAATCCCGACCAGTCGCCCTGTTAAATACGGGGCTTAATTTGTTTGGCTTACTTCTTCATAATTCTTGTTATTTAAAATTCAATTTGCTTCTTCTACGACTTTGGGTTTAAGTTCTGACAAATTGCTAATCCCAATATTTACTGCCACTAACATTGGTTTTGCGTCATTGTGGCTTTAGTGCTATCCTCGTCATTTGTACTTTCTTTGAACATTGTGCGAAATTCAGCAGTTTTACTTTCTAATCCCCAACGAACGCAAAGCCCGAAAACGTTAGTGGCAAGTGTTACGATACTACTACTAAATTAGAGTTTTCGTAAATATTACCTACGACAACTAAATAAGTGCTATACCTGTCGCCATCGTTTATATCTGTACCATCTGACAATTGAAATTTACAAGTATCATCATTCCATTGAACAGAATAGTATTTGCCCACAATATCCATTACAATATCGTCTTCAAATATTTCTTTTTCGTTGTCATCTAATCTGCCTGTAAATTGACAGGCTATAATGTTATTCATAACATTTACAGTTCCATCATCATCAAAAGACATATAGTAACACATACTATCACTAACAGGCTTTTTCGTATGATTATCATACGCTTTGAATTTTAAATTTTTATTGTTTACCATTTTATATTTTATTTAAAAATTTACATTTTAATAACCCACACCAGCCACTAACACGGGTTTGGCAAAAGCGGGCAAACTTTTGTTACCGCATAGCCCGCCTTCGCCAAGCCCGAAAACGTTACTTAAATATATCTAACTCTAGCGCATTCATCACTTTTAGCAATGTGCAAAAAGTATAGTCTGAATTAGCTTGCTCTATTGATTTAATCTGATGAGCAACTACTCCACTTTCCTTCCAAAGTTTATAATAACTCCATTTCTTTTTTCTACGTTCTTTGTAGACTAAATCTCCTATTTTTTCTCGTGTCATAATGCAAATGTAAACTTTATTTTTAATAGTCAAAATATTTTTACTAATTAAGTCAAAAAAATATTGCACGAATTATGCAACAAGTCTATTTATTGCACGTTTTATGCAAGTGCAAGAGTAGGTTTATCAGGGTTCTCAATTCTGTATTGCCTTGCTACTTGCGCTTTGCCTCTTTGCATATAATTATATTTTATAGATTCCTTTTAGTTTTAATAGCCAATTTCGTCTATCGTCTATCCCATTTAAACCTCCGTTTACTCTTTTAGTAATTGTTTGCAAATCGTCTTTATCTGCCCACCCGTTTAAGTTTCTACTATTCCAAAACCACCCTGCTACATCTGTAAAGTACTTAGTCCCTACGAGTGACGGATTGCCCTCTAAATCTTCACCTACTACTTTCCCGTATGCTTTGTAGTTTGCCCTGCCAGTCAACTGAAACCCTCCACGACCTTTGTATCGAATACCATCCCCCTTGATAATATTTCCTAAATCTAATCGACCTTCATAATTCTTACCAGATGCAATTTCTTCGCTGTATCTTAATGCGCCTGATTCATGCAACATTTGAGCTAAAAAATGGCATTTACGAATAGGTGTGTTTATTTCATATTTCGCAAAGCAAGGTGTAAGTTGGTCGTAAACTTCTTTTACTCTTTCATTTTTGGTGCTTGGGAGTATAGATTGAAATTCGATAAGTGTCATTTATGAAGTGTGAAATATGAAATAATTACCCCAAGTCCTAAACCGAAACCTCCGCCCACAAGTCCATAGCCTATCCCTTTCAATTTACCTACTCTTTTCTCTTTTATGGCTTTGTTTTCAAGTTTAGTTATAATCCCTGCATAAATAACTGCATCGCTCTTATATGTGCCTATAATCGTTTTTAGCTTATCAGTTTCATTTTGCTTTTGCTCTAATAAATCCTGCTGCTTGCCAATGATAGTGTCCGAATATTTCAAAGCACCATCTAAAAGTACATTTTCAGCATGGCACGAATCGTATAAATCAACAACGTGGTTAAATACCACCTTACTTGAATCGGTTGTAGTTGCGTTGGTAGATAGAATCAACAATAGTTGGAGCAGTATTGTAATTGATAGGCGCATTTTGTTTATGGGTTATAATTGGTTTGTGTTTCAAAAGTATATCTAACTCATTTTTGAGCGAATCCGAGTTATGTTCCGCTACTTTCAACCCTTCAAAAAGTATATCACGCCCTATTTTATTTTTTAGTAATTCGCTTTCTAAAGATTCTATTTCGGTAGTCAATTTAGCTATCTTTTTTTGATAGACTTTTACCGAAATAAATACACCTAAAATAATAAGAAAAAAAATAGAAATGCCTATTAAAAGTTCTTTTGCTTCTTTAGTTATTTGATTCATGTTCTTTAGCTTTTTGTCTTACGTCAAAATCGTTATTTGGCAAAGTTGCAAGTAGTCTATTGAACAAAATTTGAAATTCATTATTCTTTTCTTTAATTTCTGAACAACTAAATTCCAAGTGTTGTATTTTTTGGTCGTGGACTATCAATAAATCGTGGCTTTCTTTTACCATTCTATGAATATCCACAATAAAGAATCCTACTACGGCAACTAATCCAACTAAAATAGATTTATAGGCATTTAATAAAGTGCTAGTTATTCTGTCCATCAGTCTTATTCTCTTTTAATCCTGCAATCGTATTAAATGCTCCATAACCGTATAAAGTGCCACTAATTAAGCAAATTGCTGTCGGGTCTATTCTTTCTACACACTCCACACAAGCAAGCCTTAAACAAGCATAACAAGCAAGTATAGATGTTGCGATTGTATAAGATATAAACCGCTCAATCCTCTTAGCTGAAATCAAACTCTCTTTGTTGCTGAAAGTCATTGCTAATTCATAGCAAATTCGCTTAAATATCTGCTTCATCCTAATTTATTTTTAATCCATTTTTAAATTGAATCCCCATAGCTTTTAAAGTATGGTTTTATAATCTTAATAATCCATAATCCAATAGTTGAAACTACCACAGACAATAAAGATTTCCCTATCAATATTGCTATTCCTACTGAAATATTAACTAACGATTGTTGCCATGATAGGCTTCCAAAAAATCCATGCGTAGCATCTAAAATGCCCATAATTGAACTGAAAGAGATTATTAATACATCCTCTGTATGGCTTCCAAAATAACGCTCATATTCCTTTAGGTTGAATCCATTAAATATTCCAAAAGCTACAAAGCCAATCCATTTTAAAATAAAATATCCTAATTTCATAACTTCAAATCCCGTCACGTTTCCTAAATTTAAAATACGAATGAATAAGAACAAAAATAATAACGGGTATCTCATACCATGTAAAATTATCAGCACTACCTATTAATTCATCAAATACATTGTATATCGAAAGTTCCCAAAAGGCATAAATAAGCCAATGCAAATGCCGTCTTTTATACGACATCAAAACAAAGGAAATAGAAAGAAGCAAGAAATACGCCTTAGTTGCTAAAGCATACTCTATACTGCCTTGGAACGTACTAATAAGCCAACAAACAAATATTAGTGCAATATCTGCATTAGCTTTTAGGACGCTTAATCCCATTTGGTCGTTTTCGGAAGCCATTAGTCATTCAGTCCACTAAATCATAAGAAGATACAATTAATGTGCAATAACAAGTGTATGTTTTGCTCCCATCAGAGTTAGTTTCACAACTCAATGATGAAGAACTTGAAACTACGGCTCTGTTGATTTTGCCATCCATCTTTACTCCCAAATTATCATTAGCTAAACCAATAGCTGTACCATAAGAATCAGAACTTTGCCCGAATCCGTCTAAAATTTCTACTTGTGATAATCTTGTCATGTTTTTTATTTTTTAAGGTTAATTAATTTTAATTTTTGAAACAACTGTTAACGGTATTGGCAAATCATTTGTAAATACTGAATCTAATACTGGTTGTGCTATTAAATAAGCACAATTAATAGGCAGTAATAAACTTATTGGGTTTCCAGTTCCTATTAGTGTAGGTGTAAATGTATCGTCATAACTATACCATTGTAAAGGGTAACTTTCGGTTTGCTCAACAGTTGCATTCACACTTATATTAAGTCCATTAGTTGATATTACGGTAAATCCTTTCCCTTTATAATAGGCTTCAACATTCCCTAGTGCATCTACTTTATAAATTGATTGAATCCCGATTACGCCAACTTGTGTTCCTAACTCAAATACATTGTATGTTTGTTCTACATAATAAACCCCTGCCCCATTACCGCTAGTAGTTTTACTAAAATCTGCAGTTTCGGTTGTTTGGTTTATAGTTGTTCCATTGCCGGCTACATAAAATGTTATATTAGCATCATAGCTATCTATTGTTTGCCCTGCTGGAATTTGAACGCTATCAGGGACTATTTTAAAGTCAAAAGTCCAATCATCACCCCCGTTATTTGTTAAGCCTATTGTTGAGACTCCTGCGGTGTATGAAGTGATGGAATAAGTATTACTTGCCAATACCCGATAAGGGTTTTGTGAACTTGCATATTCAAGTAATGCGCCTTTCTCATTCTTTGCGATTTGACTTTGGCGAATAGAACGCTTAAATCCATTAGGATATTCCATTACATAGTTAAGTCCATCTTCTGTTATAGTCCAATTTGCCATTAGTTAGATGCTAAATAAGTTGAGATAATAGTGTAGCCACTTGCTATTGTAGTTGCACCTGTTAAATCAGTTATTGTAGTTGAATCCCACCACGCTAAATCTTGATAAGGTGCTTGTGAAGAAGTAACACGTAAATAAGAGTTACCTGCTTCTTTTACTACTTGAACTTGGTCTTTAAATACGGTTTTGCTATAACCATCAGAGTTGCTGATGATAATTGACGTTGCATTATTTGTAATATCCCAACCCATAACTATTTATTTTTTACAAAAATAAGATATTTCAGTTAAAGTTTTACTTTAAGTATAAAATTATTTTAAAAACAAGAATGGATTAAAGAAATTTAAAATGAATAGTTGTGAAAATTAGATACTTAGAGTATTTGTTTCATTTTAAACATCCTTAATCCACCGTTACCTGCAATGGCTTGTGTGCTACGTGGGGATTTTTAACGTAAAATAAATGAGTATGACTGACTACAATACAATTCTTGACTATATTTTAGAGGAAACAATCAAGCGAAAGAACGAACACTATACTGTAAAGCATAGTACCATTGAGTATCAGGCTACACGAATTATCACAGAAAAAGAAATTGTAGAAAAATTTGGAATAGAGCAATATGAGGTAGATATTCTGTATTATGAATTGACAAATGATTCTTACATAAATGGCAATACGGGAAACGCAACACTAAAAGGTATTGAATTTTTTAACGCAGGAGGGTTTATAGGAAAGCGTAGGAAGGAATCTATTTCAGCAAACCTCCAGTTCGTACAGACATGGGCGATTGCCTTTGGAACTTTTGGTCTTTTGATGTGGGAGATTGGAAAGTTCCTGTGGGAGCATTCCTGCTACTGTAAATAGCAAGACCAATAACTGAAAGTATAGGAAACAAAATCAATAAAAGTATCATAGTTGTAATAATATATAGATGAAAACAATATAGTTACAGCAACCATCCGACTTGGCGAAAATACAATTCTGCTTCATCAATTAATTGAATTTATAAAACACCATTACAAAAGCACAATTCAACTTTTTTAGCTTCTGATTGTGCAAACAAAAATGTAATTCCATAAGATACCTCTATGCGTTTTATTTCATTATTTATATGCGTCTGCAATTTAATTACCTCCAAACCTTCCTCTATTGATTTCTTTTGCACATCTGTCAATTCGTCTTTACCCTTAAAACCATGTGAACCTAAATCTATTTTATTGGTGCTATCAGAAGCCACCAAATCCACCTCTTTTTTAGCCCTACCTAATCCCACAGCAGGTAACAACACATTTGAGAAAAAGCGCAGTATGTCTTTTGTGAAAAATACTACAACCCTGCTTAGTATTGCCTTTAATGATACTTTTGCGCTTCCTATGCGCTTCTTCACAAATCTGTAAACCGTTGTTTCCATATACAATGATAATGATTTTTACTTTAAGTAGGAAATTATTTTTCAATGGCTTCCCATGCACCGTCTTTATATTCGTAGGTTGTTTTGCCTACTTGGTATTTTTCGTTGGTGTCAAGTTCTTTTTCTTGTCCTAACTTTGCTTCTGCGTCTTTCGCTTTCTTTGTATTAAATGATTTAGATGATAATTCTATTGGTTCTGATTCAAAATCCAAACCCATTTTTTTAAGGAATGATTTAGCTTGTGGTATTGTGCTTCGTCTGTAATAGTCTTTACCCATTTTATGTAATCCACCTTCTGTTCTAACTCCCTCAATACTTCTTACCAAGAAATCAATAGTTGGTATTTCTTCCGCAATATCTCCTGCGGTATTTAATCCCGATTTTATAAATGCTTCTCCAAAAGAATCTCCTTTGTCCTTCATTAAATACTTCATAGTTAAACCCATTGTTGCGCCCATTTGGATTGATTCTAATTGTGTAGCGTGTTGCGCCCCATGAGGTACATCTAATTTGCCAATCTTTAGTTTATCATGTTCTAAATCTCCATTTTTATCTCTATCGTCATCTTTATAAATTCTACTGTATTTACCACCTGCCATACCACCTGCCATTAGCATACCTAAAGTCCAATAAACAGAGCCTATTGCACCTTTTTTTAAATCACGAACTACTTTATCTGACTGTTCATTAGTCATTTTCATAATAGTTTCTTCGATTCCTTTATTTAATTCTTTATTTGCCCTAATAGCTGTACCCATTTTGCTTATAAAGACAAGTGGATTCCCTTTTACAACTCTACTAATAATATTTGTAGGAACTGTATTGATAGGAACAAGTGCTTTATACAAAGAAGCTAATGTATATTTTGTATTGCCACTTACTCTTTCTAATCCGCTTTTGCTATTTGCTTGGTGGATTCCTTCTCTCGCAATTTTATTAAAATAATCTCCTATCACATTACCAGAACTTTCCTTTCCTAAAAATATTTCATTTTCGGCTTTCATATAGGATGCTTGTCTTGCACGTTCCATTGTTTCGGCATTTAATGGTATTCCATTTGTTTCGTAGTAGTCAAAGTATTTAACTAATGAAGATTCAAAAGTTCCTCTTTTTACGGGGTCTTTTAGTATTTGATGAGGGTCTGCTGCAATCCAATCTATAATATTATGTTCAGCCAAAGGATTAAACAATGATTGTTCTGAATTTTTAATATAGTGTGATAATTCTTTACCTAATTCCGTTTGTCCTGTTAGTAAAATATCTTTAGTGTTTTTTATAACTTTCATTGGATTTAATTCACCATATAATTTAGCCAAAGATTGTGTGTGTAGAGATGCGCTTCTACCTCCACCTTCTATTGGCGCACGTTTAGATATTTGTGGTATTATCTTGTGTAATCCCTCACTAAGTAACGCTTCTATTGGTTGATGAATGTATGAAGATGCTGCTGCTGCTGCTAATTTTAATTGGTATGCTTGTGATGGAATAAATAGTAACCTACGAAGCCAATCATTCGCAATATCCTCTACTTTCATTAGCTTATTCTTCTTGCCTTGCAATGCTTCCCACTCTAACTGATTCAGTCGTTCTTTTACATTTTTTATTTCTTGGTCTGCTTTAATCCATTCAGAATCATTTTGGAATTGTTTTTTCAAAGAAAGTGCTTTTGCAAATTCTCCTTTGTCTATTTTCTTTTGAATAATATCTGCTTGTTTTTTTAATTCATTAGCCGATAATTCGGAAAATTCATTTAGTGCTTGTTTTCTTATTTCCTCTTGTTCTTTCTTCAAAGCCTTTACTTCGGGGGAAGATTCGCCCCTTATTTTGGTTTCACGAACAACTCCATTCTGCAAATCTTCTATTCTTGCTTTGATTCTGTTTTGACTTTCTAAGTCGGACAATTCTTTTCTTAAAGACTTAACCTCATCACTTTGCTCCCCTTTCTCTTTTACAACCTTTTCAATTCCTTTTTTTGCATCTTCTATTCTTTTCTTTAAACCCTCTACGCTTTGTAGTTCACTTAGTTCTTTCTTCAAAGCCTTTACTTCGGGGGAAGATTCGCCCCTTATTTTGGTTTCACGAACAACTCCATTCTGCAAATCTTCTATTCTTGCTTTGATTCTGTTTTGACTTTCTAAGTCGGACAATTCTTTTCTTAAAGACTTAACCTCATCACTTTGCTCCCCTTTCTCTTTTACAACCTTTTCAATTCCTTTTTTTGCATCTTCTATTCTTTTCTTTAAACCCTCTACGCTTTGTAGTTCACTTAGTTCTTTCTTCAAAGCCTTTACTTCGGGGGAAGATTCGCCCCTTATTTTGGTTTCACGAACAATGCCATTTTCGAGTTCCTCCAAACGAAGCATTATATTTGCTTGGCTTCTCAAATCGTTCATCCGTTTTCTTAGTTCAGACAATGGTTTTTTATCAGAATATTTACCTGCAATAACATCTCTTATATCGTCTTTATTAACTCCATCTACAATATCCTTAATAGTATCATAGGTATCGTTAATTACATCAACTAACTTATTCCCACGTATTTCAGCATGACCCTTTACGATGTCCATTATGTCGGGAGCAATATCAGATATGAGCGACTTTGTTTCTTGTGGTTGAGCAAAGTTCTTAACTGCAAACTTTTCTAATCTTTGCGCTATTTTATTTTTTAGTCTTTCTTTAGCAGTTTCAATATCAGCTCGTATTTCAGTTTCATTTCTTCTATTAGACCTACCAATAAGAGGTTTTCTATTTTCTCTGTTTGTTGATACGAGATTGTCTTGTGCTATTTTTTCAGATAGCTTCTTTTCTATCAATTCTAATTTGATAGTAAGTTCTTCATTCTTTGCTTGTAACTTATCTAATTCGACCTTTACATTTTCTGGAATATTTGAATCATGGACTTCTTTGATTCTTTTAATTTGTTGTTGAATTAATCCTTGCTCGTCCAAAACTTGTTGCTTTGCTACACCTGTGTTCCCCCACTTATTGCTTGATATTAATGTTGCTTTTGTGTTTCTATCAATGGCATATATATTTGCTTGCCTTTCCATTTCTACGGAAGCTAAGTCTAACTCTGTTTTTGCATCATTTGGATTTTCTTTTAACTTATCTTCCAATTCTAACTTTTGTGAAATTAGGCGTTTTTTTTCTGCCATTAATTTCATTTTCTGATAGTTTAGAACATACTCATCTAAAACACTTGTTTTTGCTTCATCAATATTATCAATATGGTCTATTAGGTAGCTTTCTAATTCGGTAGCATTTATCTCACCACTATCTACAAGTTCTTTGGCTTTTTGTAGTTTAATATCTACCGCATCAGCCTTTGGTAATTCAACTGGTGGCAAACCTAATTCTTCTCGGTCTTTTATTGCCATTTCTTTTTTGATACCAGTTTCATCTTTGGCTTTTTCATTTGTTTCCGATGCACTTTCAAAAGATTTTTTCACATCATTTTTTATGCTATCATAATCTTCTTTTGACATTTTATCTTTTACGTACTCATATAGCTTTTCTACGACATTATCTATGGTAGCTTTACCTTCTTCGATTAATCCCTCTGCTATATCTCGTAATGCATTAACTACTTTAGGTTTTTCGGAATCAGAAAATGCTTTTAACTTTCCGCCAAGTATATCAGATAAAGCGTCAAGCCCTCTTGCTATTTTGTCTTTACCCGTTACTTCACCTTGTCCAGCAGTCTTGTCAAGTTGTTTGCCCTTGCTTTCGGTTGTTGTATCGGACTTTCCGCCTTCTCCACTTCCTTCGGATTTTGGTTTCTCATCGGGTTCTCCTTTAGGTTTTGCTTCTTCTTTGATTCCGTTATCATTTTCTTGTTTGACAACACCATCGCCTTTCGGTAATTCTGCTTCTGCAATGGGTTCATTGATGCGTAAATTGCTTCTAATTTGTTCATAGTTTTTTATTTCGTTTCGTAAAAATTCGTCTATCTCTCCACTTTTTGTAATCTCTCCAAATAATCCATTTGTTCCAACCTTGCTATTGTATTCATTTAAGAACTTTTTTAATCCTCCACTTTCCAATAAAGTTGCTAATGCTAAATCTTCTGCGCTATACTTTGCTTGTTCAAATATACTTAATTGATTTATCATTGATAAAACATTCGACTTAGCGTTCTTTGCTTGATTCAATAACTCTATTCCTTTCGCTATGTTTGGAGTTAAAGAATTTTCACCCATTGTTGAGTTCTTTGTAAGTGGCACAATGGATTTTAATACCATATTTCTCGCATTACCCATTCCTTCTGCATTAAGCATACGGATAGTGTTTTCATCAAGTGAACTGCCCATTAAAAGTGTTTCTAAGAACTCTACTCCACTCTTTGTTGCTGTTCCCGTTTCTGCGTTTATGTATTTAGCAATCTCATTTGGTTGCCATATTTTAGCATCAATCAATGTTTTTCTAATATCTGCCATTGCTTTAGGGTCGGAAGTAATATCGCTTGGTCTATCTGCATTGTCATAGATACTATTCATTATACTTCTAACCTTATCAGAAATAGTTTTACTTATTTCAACTGCCTTTTCAATGGTAGATTTTTCTTTCTTTTCTGTTACATTAAAACGCTTTAATGTTTCTGTGGTGTATGGCAAATCTTCCGTAGGCTCAAATACCAACATTGGATTTTTTATTTTTGATATTTCATTTGGGTCTATACCATACATATCAGCTTCGGATTGTAACGCATCAAGATATGCTTTATCTGTACCTTGTTTTGCTGCCAACTTTCTGCTCATTGTTCTATTATTTCCGTCTATCACTACCCCTTCTTTAGTTACTATTGGAGTTTGCGCTACTGCTCTTTGGTCTAACTCATTAGCAATTCTTATTACTTCTTGTTGTGCAATATTATCCTTTTCGTAATCTCTATCGTTTACAGTTTTTCCATCTTTAGTTGGGAATCCTCTTTCTTTTGAAAATGTTTCTTCATTATGCGATGCAATTACATCGTCTGCCGAAACCACCTTGTAAGTACCTTTTATTTTTGTTCCATCAGCAACTACCTTTTCTCTTTCTCTGCCTACTAATTGTGTAGGTTTATTTTCTTGGTATGATTTACTTCCAATTTCATTTCCATCAAAATCAACTTTCGTTTCCGATTTAGGCACTTCTTTATTTTCAACAACTGGCTTTTCTGCAACTATGGGTTCTGCTTTTGGTGTTTCTTTGAGGGATTGTTCTGATTTATATTTGGATATTTCGTCAGTAATTTCTGCTTCGTATTTTGCCTTTACCTTATCGGTATATGCTTCGTTTATTTCTCTTTGGTTTCTGCCTCTTAGGGTTTTTGCAAACTTCTGTTTTGCTGCATCTTCAATAGAAATATCTTTTGTTTTTCCCCTTACTACATTTTCCCTTTCAACTAATTTATCATTCTTAATATCGTATATGATTGTATTAGTTGAACCATGATTGGTAGCAGGGTGGTCAAATAACTCTACACTTCCCGTTTCTTTTGCTTCAATTACTTTCAACTCTTTCTGTAATGCTACTTGCTTGGCATCTATATTATTTACCTCGTTCCTGATTTCTTCAAGTTTAGCATCTCTTTCCTTCTTGCCAAAGTTCTTATACTTACCTTCTCCCGTTACAACATCATCTCTATCATTAGCAAGTTCTCTTTTACGTTTTATTAACTTGTCGTTTTCAGATTTCATTTCCTTTTTACGACTTTCCACATCTCCCCCTACACCACTACCTTCTTCTTTAGCTACATCAGTAGGTTGTTGTTCTGCTTTAGCCGTATCTTCTACTACATTACTTTCTTTAGTAGTGGTTGGTGTTTCTGCTTTGGTTGTTTCTTTGAGGGATTGTTCTACTGCTTTTGGGTGTGTTCTTAAATCAACTATTTCATTTGTGC
>OFRM01000611.1_pt1 | contig 14203 bp, 27 predicted proteins | sample 1543101 | NCBI WGS metagenome assembly OFRM01 (sample SAMN07774223, study PRJEB24372) | wastewater metagenome | isolation source: Exp Tend VB 0WW | collected 2016-02
GGATGTTCATAGGGGCCAGCGCCTTTGCAAGGATCGGGAATCGGGTTGCCTTAAGCACAGTGTGAAGACCAAATCCAGATATGCCTTCGTCCTATCGCCTTCTGCGCGCGCCGGGCTTATAGTTGGTACATGTCGATCATCGCCGGTTTTGCCCTGTTCTTCGCCACCATCCTGGGGATGGAGGTGTTCGCCTATGTCGTTCACCGTTGGGTGATGCACGGCTTTGGCTGGTTCCTGCATGAAAGCCACCACCAGCCCCGCACTGGCTTCTGGGAGCTCAAGGATAATAATTCTCTAAGGTTTTATCTTTGTTACATTTATAACAGACTATTGTTGTGAATTTTTTTGTTCTCCCCTTACCATTAGGCTTAACACCAAGTTTATTTAATCTCTTATAAAGTCTTGTAATAGTAATGTTTACTTCTTTCTCAAGACCGTATAAAGTATTGTGCTCTTTATAGTATGAAAGAATAAGGCTGTCTATCTCTTGTGTGATTTTGCTATACATAAGTTATCTTTTGTGAAATACAAAGATACTATTTTGTTTCCACATATAATAACATTTATTTCAATTTCGTTAATACAATCTTAAATGTTGTCCAAATAGTTCTGAGTATATCACTTTCCTAATTCTTGTTTAAGTTTTTGAAATTGTACTTCTTTCTCTTCTAACCTTCTTGTTTTTTCTTGTTCTGCTTTGAGTTCCTTATTCAATTGGGTTATCTTTTTTAATTCTTCTAAATGAACAGTCCATTCTCCTTCAGACATGAGTAATTCTTCAAATGACATGTAATAAGAACTTTCTTCATGACAATCATAACAAGAATCATAACATGTTACTACTATACTTTCTTCCTCGAATATTATCTTTTCATATCCAGTACATTTCTCACCAAATCCTGTTTCAGTAGCAAGTAAAGCCTGCTTACCTCTACTCCAAGCAAGAGTTTTTAAGTCTTGATAGGTAGAAATAAATTGTTTAAGTTCTTGTAAGTTCATCTGTTAGGATTAATTGTATCTCCTACTTCATACTTAGGTTCAAGAGGAAGCCAAAGAGTATAATAAGTAATTTTGTTAGCAAAAGTAACTACTTGAGTACTGTCAACTTGTACTGACTTAACTACTACAAAATTGTAGTCTTCTTGTTTAGGTTTACATCCAAAGACTAAAAATAAAATCAAAATAATAACCATTATAACACCAACAACAAATCCAAAGTTAAACCTTTTTACATCAGTCTCAATTTGAGATTTCTGATCTTTGAGGTCTTGTTTCATTTTATCTAATTCTTCTTGTGTCATTTCTTTTTAATTATGATAAGTGAACGATGAAATGTAATTGATTCTATATCTTTAGAATATGTAGGAGTACAAAGAGCAAGACTTGGAACATCAGGCCAATTTTTTACATTAGGGTCTTGCATATTAACACAATGACACAACCAAAAGAAATAATTCATAGTAGTATCTAAATCCATATCATTAGTTGTAGGACTACCCTGCCATCCTTGCCAATAACTACAATGTGTGTCTTCAATCACATAAGTTCCTCCTGATTTCATTAGAGGAAAGAGTGTTGTAAATGCTACTAATATATGTCTTCTCCAATGAGGCCCATCATCTACAATTATATCAAATCCTCCTTCTACAAGAGAAACACTTTTTAAAAAAGCAGAATTATCTGAACTTCCTTGATAAGTCTGTATTCTTCCTTCTTGGTCAAAGTAAGATTTATCATCTACATCTATTCCTACTATCCATCCTTTATCAAAATAATCTCTGAACCCTAAGATAGATTCTCCTTGATTTGGTTCATTTATATTTCCAAGTCCTATTTCCAAGAAAGTAATAGATTTATCTCTATAAGAACTAAAGAGTTTATCATAAGTGCTACAGTAGTCATGGAATTCACTACTTTTATCTGTCTTATATGATAGCATTATTTCATCAAGTGTTTTCATTAATATCCAGATTTAATCATTTGTATAGTAGTTATTGTTGAACTTCCTTTTAAAGAAGATTCAATTGTTTCTCTCATATCTTCTACCCAATCATGAAATTCCTTTAGTGATTTTTTAGAAGAGAAATACTCTCTTCTATCCTGTTCTGAAATTTGAACTCCAGATACAGTTTTAAATGTTGCAAAAAATATTGTTTCTTTCATCTTTTAATAACTTTGAAATCCAATGTATTGATCTTCTTCAAAAATATATACAGACAAAGTAACTGTACAAGTTCTTGTTTCTGGATCATAAACTAAGTTTTTGATACTACCTTCTTGATTACCACTTTCCAGCAAAGTATTAAGTAAAGTAAAAAGTTCTTGTTCTATTTCTTCTTTTGTGTAATTCATTTTTCAATTATAATTACTTCTCTAAGTCCCATAATAGTTGTATCTCCTACATTTATACATCTATCAAAATAACCAACTCCTACAATATTAGGTCTATCTAAATCTCTATATTTCATGCGAGGTTTTATATTACCCCAACAAAAAGATATCCACCAGATACATGTAAATGTCCAGATAGATATAAGTATTGTTACTAATATTTGTACTAAAGATATTTTAAGTTTCATTTATTAAAAAGGTTTAAACTATCTAACCAAGGTTTACCATATAAAAAGAATAGGACACCTGTGATTATTGTTACAATAAGCATTACCACTAAATCCCCTGTTGTTAGTTCTCTTTTCTTCATTTCCCTACTGTAATTGATTGTGAACTCATTTCTTTATGAAAGTTAAAGAAATCTCTTGGTTCATCCTCTAATTTTTCTAATTCCCATGCTTCATTAGGACTCAAACCTGATACAGGTTGAGTCTTTTTAGCCTCTTCTTCTAAATCAGAGGCTTTATACTTACTCAGGATTGATTCGAGAGTCATTCATTAATAGTTTTACTACTTCTGCAACTTTATTATAAATCCATGTAATAGTATTTCCTATTGGAATAGCCATGATTTCTGCTATCTCATACATGAAATCTGTTTTTTTATAATATTCTAAATGCAATTTATCTATAACCTGCATTAACTGGTTCCAATCTGAGTCAGGCTCCCACAAAATTAATTGGTCATATCTATGGATTCTCCATTTATTATCTTTACTAATCCAAGTAATTTCTTCTCCTAAGAAATCAGCAAGTAATTTATTTGTTTCTTTGTTCATCTTACTTTAATTGAATTTTTAAGTCCGTTTTCTCTGTAATCTTTATGTGCTGACTCAGGAAGAGAATAATGAAAGTTCCAACCTCTATTCTTAGAGTCTTGACTTCTTCTTGCTGCTAACAAAGCACATCTATCAATTACATTTGACCAAGATCGGTGCTTTGTGTGATATAGATTAGGAAAGTTAATTTTCCATTTAAGTTCCTCTTCTCCTCTTGCATTACATTTGTGAGAGCCTGCTTCAAAATTAGTTTCAAGAACTTTATCCTTCTTAAAAAGAATAGGTTTACAGTATCCTGCTGACCAAGTACCCATTACTAAAGTATTAGGGGTATCGTGCTCATACCCAAACATTTCGTAACCAAAACATTTACAGATGTCCCATTCTTTTTCTTCGTTGTTTCTAAGTAGGATGTCTCTATTGACATCTACCCATTCATCTGCATCACAAACTATAATATATTCTGCTTCTGAACCTTTCCAACAAGTATTACGGACATTCATAAGAGTAAGTTCATCCATCTGATTATTAGAAGAAAAGTACGTAACATTACAACCCATTTGTTCAGCAATCTTTACTGTATTGTCTGTGCTTTCATTATCCATTAAAGTAATTAGACAGCCTGGTACTCTATCTCTGTACCAACCAATAATATCTGAAATAATTTTTTCCTCATTCCATGAGATGATAAATACTTCTAATAGTGGTCTCATTTTTGTAAATATGTATTTAAGTCTTGAGTTATTTGTTCCATGTCTTCATAAAGTTGAGAAAACTTAAGTTTTTCTTCAACTCTCTTAGCAAGATCATAGGTTGTCCAGTCTTTACCTCTTAGTTTACGATTAGGTAAAGAGTTAAGAACTAAGAGTACATCTTCAAGTAATTCTTTCATTTTGTATTTAGTTTAATTAATAACCAGTTAATCCCATCTTCTATATTATCTGTAAGATAATATTTTTCTTCGATAGGAACAGAAATAAGCCATTCACCTTCAGGTTGAACTTTTTTATATTGGTTTATACAAAATTCCCATTTTTCATAGCCTTCTTCAAAAAGAGTAGGTTCTTTTAGTCTGTGAAAAACTTCACACACAGAAACTTGTCCTATAAATATCCTACACGCTTTTTCTTTAGGTATAGGATGGTACATTACGTCTAAATCTTCTTTAGTAATCATTCTTTGTTTAAGTAACATCTTATTCCTGCCATAAGCAGAAAGATAATCATTGCTATTGTTGTCATAAAAATGGTTTTTGGGGATTTTAGTTAAAGATCATTTTTCAATTTCAACTACACTGGGTATTTGTCCATAGATTACCCACTTCATAGTTGAATTAGTAATAAAAAATCTTTCGCAACTTTTAATATAAGTTGCAGTAGACCCTTTTTCATCAGCACACCAGTAAACATTATTATCTGATGTTTGCATACTAACAGGAAAAGTAAATACCAACTTTCTAATCTCTTCTTCTAAAGAATAAATTTCAATTAAAGTTGATGTTACTTTGACTTCAATCTTAGTGTGATATATTTCCACCTTCGTCTCTTGTTCTACAGTCTGAAAAACAGACTCGAATGTAGCATTTTGAGCACTTAGGAAAAATGGAAATAGAAAGGGGATAATCAGTTTGAATTTCATTTTAGATCAGATTAATTTTATTTCTGTATAATAGAGATTGAAAGTACTCGTTCTTTTGAGAGTCTGGACAAGACTCATAAAGTTTGCAAATATAATCACTCATATCAAATCCACAAATAGGATTTGAAATAAAGATTTGTTTTACTTTTTCAAGAGTTGGAAAGTTAAAAGATTTGGGTTTCTGGTTTGTTCTTTGTTTGTCTCTTTGTTCTAATTCCTTTACAATACTTTCCCAAAAAGCCCCAAATTGCCCTGCCATCCAATAAAAGTAGTCAGGGTCTTTGTCCCAAACCTCAAAGTAGGTTTTGTTAGCATACTTACCACTTTTAAACCTATAGTTGTGATTTATTTTCATAGAGTAAGGACTGTCTTAGCAAAAAAGAAATAAGGCAGGGAAAATTCCTTCTCCCTACCTCTAATTTACAACAGCATTCGTTCTTCTTTATTAATTACCGCTTATTGTTGAAAGCAGTCATAAAAACCACCCCACATGTAGATTGTATGAGCAATAAGAGTAGCAAAAATGTATTTACCACCACTATAAGTATAGGGTGCTTTTTTAAGAAACATTACTACTCCAAGTACATAAAAGAAAGCCCACACTAATCCTGCCCACGAAACAAATTTGAAATCTCCTTGAATTAAAAATAACAACTGAAGAACAGAATTTGTTATTGTCCAAGGTGTAAACCCTAATTTAGTTTCTCGGTCATGCTTATAGACTGACTCTCCTATACAAACTAAAGACAAGCAAATCATTCCTACTTGAGGCCAATACTGAATTATCTCATTCATGCTTCTACTTTTTTACGAGATTTTTTTACTTTAACTTCTTGAGCCACATACTCATTCTCAGTCAGAATTTCTCCACTCACCACTACTTCAACAGGAGCCTGAAGGTTGAGAATTGCATCTTCAACTTGTGCTTGATCCTCAAGACTTGCAATTACGTCTTTGATGTCTTCTCTTGCTTTCAAATCTGCAACTTGGTCAGGATACCTTGCTTCCATCTCATTATTAACAAGAGTAGCAACTTCAAGAAAAGTGTCTTCAGTCATAAACTGAAAGCACTTTGCTAAAACACCTTTTTCAAGTGCTTTAAAAATGAACTGATTGGTACGAATACCAAGTTCTTTATCAGAGAGGTAAGAAGGATTTACACTGGAAAAGGTACGACCCTTTGGTGTAATATTTCCTTTTTCATCAATCAATTTGTTTTCAACAAGCCAATTGACTTGATTTTCAAACTTAGGGTGATTGAAGAAGTTTGAAGCAAAGTTGTCGAATACTTTACCACAATCCTGTGTACGGTAATTTTCTGCACTTTGAAGTGCTTGTAGCACTGCTAATTGAGATGGATACAAAATCATGTCTGTTTAAAATTGAAAGTTAAAATGAAGGGTAGTGTACTTACGACACTACCCTGTTAATATGATCGGTAATTGGATTAAATCAATTAAGGAGCAACAGCCTCACCAGATGTTACTACAGGATTAGTAGCAACGCGAGTTTGCACATTTGTATGCTGAAGAAGTACGTCAGCAGCATTTACATCTTGTACATAGTTTGCAGTACGATAAATAGGTGCGCCATCAACAACCAGCATCTCTCCATTTTGAGGATTTACTTTCAAATCCTGCTGTGAGTCATTTGCATTTGTAGGAGTCAAAGATTCAATCACTTGAATTTTGCCTGGAAGTGGTTGACCTGCTTTAAAATTAAGGCTTTCAAGGTCTTCAAATTTACCCCGAATGATTGCACTGCGTTTTTCTTTACGCATCCAACCTCCATTAAAAGAAGTTGTCACTTGTTCTACACGGATGTAACCAAATTCCGGGTTGGAAGATGGAATTACTACTTGACCTTGGTCATTTGCTGTTACTACTACTGGATTTGCCATTAGTTGAACTAAGTTGAAAAAATTGAATTGAGTTGAAATTATAAACCCAAGTACACGGACTTGGTAAGATAGACTTACTTTACTTTTTCAATATTCTTACTCAAAAGAGTTTGAGCAGAATGAATCTGGAGTATTCTTTCAATATTAGACGTGGATATGTCTATATACCCATTTGCTCTCCAAAATATCTTTCCATTAAGATTTATCTGAAAACTTCCCTTTGAACATTTCCAAGCACTTTCTGTATGTTGTTCTATTCTAAGAACCAACCCTCCCTTTTTCTTTCCTTTTACCTCATATTCTTTAGTGAGTATGAAGTCTCCCACTTTTGGTTTTGATTTTGGGGTAAACCATGCAAACCAACTTTTTATATTCATTAGATTAAGTTAAAACGGTTTTTTGGGGTATTTAATTAAGCCTCAAGCGCAGCAATACGTGCTTCAATCTCTGCTGTTGACAAAGATTGCAAGTCTTGCAGTTGTTTGTTAGCCTTCAATTCACGCAGTAAAGACAATTGGGCTGCTTTTTCAGCACGTCCTTTTTTCTCTTCTGCTTCTTGAAGTTTTACCTCAATCACTCGTTTCAAGATTTCAAGACGCAATACAAGTTCTGTATTAGCCTTGGTGCGTGTTTTAACAAAAGACTCTTCTTCTGATGCTTTGAGTTCTCTGTTTACTCCTTTAGCAAGAGTGTCTAAAGAGTCAAGAGACAAATCCCAAAGGTGTTCAACAGAAAGTTGACCTTTGTTTGTGTTGAAAATAAGTTTAAGCCTGCTGGCTTGTTCAAATAATTCCATGTTATTTAATTGATTTAAAAGTTTAGTTAGAAATTCACTTTAAGAGTCCTCTTGAAATTACCTTCCACTCGCACAAATAAATGGTTAGGTTGTGTTTCAGAGAATCCTATTCCACTCAACTGAGGAAGAGCATGTTCTACTTTGAGTTTTCCTGCCATAGTCTCGAATACTCTTTTCTCCTTCATTAATTCCTCTGTCAAGAACTCATTAAAGAAAGGTCTTGGACTTTCATCTGACACACAGTTATCCAAAAAGAATAAAAAGTGTTTGTTACCTGTCTGGTTCTCCCAATAGTTAGGAGACAACATCAAAGATTTGACTTTTACAAACTGGTTAGTTTTAAGACCCCACTTTTCCTTAGTAAGAACTTTACCATCAGTTCCACCTTGAATAGTAATACCTTTTGTTTTAGAATAGTGAAACGTTACTACATTAGTATTAGCCTTATCACCAGGATTTTTATTAAAGTCAAAGTTAAATACTTCTCCTGCACATTCTATCTCAACAGTAAATCCTATATTAGAAGATTCCCTCTTACAAAAGTTGTTTACGTAAACAGTATACTCGCCATCAGGAATTGATCTTTTATCTGTCCAAATAACATTCTCAACAGGAGTACGAGAATGACCACCATAAGCATTCATATCTACATCAAGCATTGCACTTGATTGATGTTTTCGACCTTTACTACCATAGTAAATATGATTTCCGTCAGGTTCAATTACATGAATATCAAGATCATCATAGTTGCTCCAACTTAAAGATACTCTAAGTTCACCATCTACTCTACCACCTGCTTGTTTAACTCTTTCTTTAATAGAATCAGTAATCCCACCAGTATAAGACCAAGAAAATTGATTGTTCCATTTAAACATGCTTTTAGAATCTTTATTTACAGCAGTAAGTAAAGACACAAAATTATTCAAATGAGAGTTTTCAACTAAAACTTCAAGTCCTTTAGTGGTCGGGAGTACATTTTTAATAAAATCCCCAATAGTGATTTCTTCTGTCTTACTAAGGGTTTTAGGATTTACAGTCACATCTTTACTCATTTCTGCAAACACATCAGTCATAGGATTTACCTTGTCTGTAAAGAGAATGTTATTGATGTTAACATCTCCTTGATTTGCAAACCTTCTTTCTAAACTGTCCATGAAACCCATTTCTAACAATCTTTTTTTAGCCTCTTCTACCATTCTTGGAGTTACAATAGCATTGGGTCTTTTATAGTTACTTGGTGCAACTACTCTCTCAAATGCACTCACAGCCTCATCCAAATCCTTACCTGTTGATAAATCAATAAGAAGAGTACCTATTGAAGTGTTTCTGATACGAGAAAGTGCTTGACTTACTGTAGCAGATTTAACCCAACAGTAATTATCTTTTTCTTTCAAAGGTACATTTTTGTATTCTTTTTGAATTTTGAGAAACTCATCAAGCATCCCTTTGAACTCTGCTCCTCTGTAAAGAGAGTTCTGTGCTACCAACTCAAGGACAGTTTCAGTAGCATCAATAGTAAGTTCATCTAAAGACCTTTTAAGCACAGTTTTGTTATCTCTGAATTGTCCTTGTTTAGATTCAATAGAATCACTTCCTCTATAGATGAACTCTTTGGGAAGTGTAACATGAAAATGTGTCCAAACTACTGGCCCATTCTCTGTCTGTACAGTATTTCTATCTGTTCCCAATCCTGCAAAAGGATTAAGAAACACATCTTTAACAGGAAGAGACTTAATATACTCACGAACATTTTTAATAGATTGCGCATACTCTTCTCCAACTTCTATGTCCCAAACAGAACATAGTTGATTGTTTTTAATTACCACAATACCTCCATACTGACGTAAGAAAGATTTACAACAGTTACAGTTGTGCCCTTGTCTTACATCTTCTGTAAAACCCTCTAAGTACAGTTCCCAAATTTTATCACGATCAGGGTTTACTGTATAGAGGTGAGTTTGACCTTTGCACATAAGATCAAACTGTTCTTTTACTTTTGTTTTAACTTCTGAAAACATATAAATTGGTTTTAAAATAAAAAAATCCTTACTTGTAGCAATACAAGTAAGGACAAAAAATAATCGTAAGTGCTTTATTTTAGAAGTTCACAGTAGTAGAAGCAGAACTACTACTTACACTTTGACTTACTACTCCCATTTTCTGACGAATCTCTTTAGCAGTTGTACCTACAGTACTAAGGCACTTATCGGGGTCTAAACCCATCTCAATACAAGCAGCACGGAAATTAGCATCTGTTCCTACACCAAGCATGTTGATAGTAAAAGAGTTAGCCCAAGCCTCATTTGTACGAAGTGCTTGTACTTTATTTGCAATCTTCTTTGCAGAACCTACACCAGAACTGTTATCCTCGCCATCAGTACAGATAAAAATACAAGTGCGAACATTCACTCCTTGGTCTTCCAAGTCAATCCTGTATTGTTCTACATGCTCAAATGCAGCAAGCACACCATCATACAAAGCAGTGCCACGACCTTGTGGCTTAACCTCAAGATAATCATCCTGAAGATTGAGAATAGGCATAAACCCACTTTTGTGTTCAACTTGCTCACAGAAAGTAATACATTTAATAACAATATCGTTCTTTCTGTGTGAGTTTTTTAACTCTTGCATGAACACATCACGCATTGCAGTATTCATTGAGTCCACATAATTTGTGATACTTGGACTTACGTCATTAACCACAATAAATTGAATTACATCACTTGTCTGATTAGCAAGTGTATTGGGATCAAAGTTTCCAATATTAAAATTTTGAAAGCCTTCCATTATAAAGTTAAATTGATTGAAAATTAAAGATTAGTGGATTTTTCAAACCTTACACCTTGACCCTTAGCATCTGCGTAGATTGTATCTACATAATCATAGAAATCACTTGGAAGTCCAGGTACATTGCTCATGCAGTCTTCAAGGACTACAATTTTAGTAGCAAGTTGAGGTGCAATTTGCAACATCTGACGAAGTGAATTTGCTACACAGTGAGTACGAGCCTCTCCTACCAAATAAATAAGGTCGTGGTTGTTCAAAGTCTGAAACACACCTTGATTTACTTGGGTGTTTGGATCATTATTAGGCACGTTAGCACGGAAGATACCAAAGTGTTCAGTAAAGGGGTGAACTCCTTTGTTGATAAAGTTTACCCACCTCAAGTTTTTTGCTTGCCAATTAGCAAGTGCATCAAAGAAAACAGGATACAAGGCATGACCAGTTGAACCAATCAAACAGTGCTCAGGCCAAATGAAATGGCTGAACTCTGCATTGGCTTCAAGGGCTTGTACATAAGTGAGAGAGGCTTTAGGGTCAACTCTTGGTACATACTTACCGTTGAGGATGTCATTGGCTGTAATAAGTGTAAAAGGACTTACAAAAGACCCATCAGCATTTGTCCACCACTTAGGATGAGAAATGTCAAGATTATAGTGAGAGTCAAGGCTTGCAAAAATAGTATTAGGATTAACTTTTTCTACTACTTTGCTGATATTCTCAGCATCTTTAGTAGCACCAGTTACACCTAAGGTAGCACTTGGAATGTCCATGAAATCATTCTGAACATCAATTGCAATTAACGCAGTATTCATTTATTTTGTATTTAAAAGATAAAGTGATTGATTCTCCAGCATTAAAATACCAGAGTTTGTTGTAAACAGTTGTGAGTCTCTTGTAGAATTTACATCGAGTTTAGAAATCATTGTAAAATCTTTATAGACTCCAATGTAATTATCATCCGGTAAGAACAAAACATCTCCCTTTGCACAAAAGTGTGGTAAATAGTCAAGTTCTACACCAGCCTCTAATTTGTAGGTAGATGCTCTAAACAGAGTAAATTTAACTCTGTTCTTTTCTACTGATTCAGTTACTACATAAGTGTTTCCTCCATACAAAGCAGTCTTAGTTCCTTCCCAAGTTTCAAGTAAAATTCCAATTCCATTAACAGGAATGTTTAAATACTTCTTTTTACCAAAGTTCTGAATAGGACACCCGTTAAACAAAATAGACTTAGCAAACACAGGAGTAACTCTTGATTCAACTCCTACCATTTGATTATCTATATTATAAACGTGTTGATTATCTCTATCATAATCCACAATCATTAGACTACCATTGTTAAAATGATAATAATAATTGTTGAATTGTTGAACCTTCTCTCCCTTAGAAGTATAAAGAACATCTCCTTTTAAGTAAAGGAATTCTTTGTTACCTGGAAATAACTCATCACAGTCTATTACTTTAACTTGAGTAGTGATTCCTTGATATCTTGTATCTAATAGAGTCCACTTGTCAGTTAGAATAGCACACTGTCCATCAGTGCATCTTACCTTCTTGACATTAGTAAATAACTCACGAATGTTAAGACTTGTAGAACTAATAGTCTTGTTTACTACCAAGTTAGTAGTTTGAACACCGTTGAAATTCACGTAATACCTTCTTCCTTTAAAGTTCTCTTCGTATTGAGGTACAACTATAGGGTCAGGAACTTCGTAGAGAGCAGGTATTTTAATTCCATTAATCTTACTGAGAATACTTTTGCTTTGTCTTACTCTTTGCTCTAAAGTTTCTGTGTTACCAGGACACACCCACTTGAATGGGTGAACATAAGTTGTAGCCCAAAAACTAAGAATGTTAAAAGCCCAAGTATCTGTATTTTTGTCAATGCTGGTTGTAGTCCAATCTCTTATCTCATCCAAGAGAACTCCTGAATGAGGTTGATGTTGAGTAGCAAAACTGTCCACATCACAGAACAGAACAGAACCATCCTTTTTAACAAAGATGTTGTACATGTTACAGTCTCCGATGATAATCCCTTGAGAATGAGCATACTCCATAGCATCTTTGAGGCTTTCAAGAATCTTGATTTTCAACTTCTTATCAATACCATTTGTAGTACAGAATCCTTTGTTAAAAAGATTGTTAAATAAAAGGTATTTATTAAAGTCCACATAGTCCATTTCAAATCCACCTACTAATCCGGTATTTGTGTACCAGATTTGTTGTGGTTTTACAAACCTTTTATCAAGATTACTAAGACTCTTAAGATGGTTCTCAAACTTAGTAGGTCTTGGAGTGTGATACACCTTAAGTACTTTTTTACCATACTCATATATCACACCTTCTCCGCCTGCTGCAATTTGTTTGAGTTTGGACTCATCAATCTGTTGCTTCTGGTTGATTAACATAACTTATAATTGATAGGTCATCAGCAATAGTCCACTTATTTTTAGTGAGAATGTTAAACATTCTCTTTAGATAGTTCTCACTTGTAGGACTTTCTAACAGAATAGATGGATTTTTATCTGATGATTCAAATTGAGATAATTGAAAACTTTTTATTCCGTCAGTACAAATCTGAAAAGAGTGTACGTTCTCATGTATAAACTCTGGATACTTTTTAATAAAAGATTCAAAATCATCATACAGATGATATGCCAAATAGTCTGGAATATTGTTGTGATCTATAACATATTCAACACCATTAAGATAGTACACACCATCTCCTATTATTCTAAGTTTTAAAATCTCTGTCTTCTTGTTATAATCAAACAATAAACAAGTACTAAGCAAGTTCATTTCAGACATTCCAGATACATGAAAATCTGATATAATGTCTCTTATTTTGATTCTAAGGTATGCAAGATACTGATCTTCTGTAATTTCATAAGGTCTGTTCTGAACTAAGTAACATAGTAGTTGAGAAGCCCAAGCACTATTAATACCACTGGAGCAGCCATCTGTGACACATCCAAAAACAGAAGATGCTGTCTCCTTTACGAAAACAGCATCTTCACAGGTATTTTTATATGTTGCTCGAACACATAGTTGACTTAACATTTTAGATCAAGTAAATAAGTGAACAAATAAAAATTATTCCGCTAACAATAAAAAGTATTCCTGGTTGAGTTTCTTGTGGTTCAAAGGTAACAGGATCAATTTCTCCAGAAGCAGCAATTGTTACAGAAAAACTAAAAAATGTAAGAATTCCAGAGATTATTGATATTACTAATACTACTTTTTCCATTTTAAATTAAATTAAAAAAGTTAAGGTTGATAAATTTTAGTGTACCAAGACATACATCTTTCATCCCAAACATGTCCGTCAGGAGCATAAACAGGCTGCATGTTTTCAAAAGTCTGCTTAGGAAGAGAAGTAAAATGCTTTTTGTATTTCTTCCTTATTAAACTTTTGAAAGCATTTAGTCCTTCTTCCTTGGTAAGATAGACTTTGTATGTTAGGTCTTTGTCATTTATTTTTGGGGGAGGATGATGAGCTACTTTCTTTCTTTTTCTGTTGAGCTGCAGGTTTAGCCTTTGGTGCTGCCTTTTTCTTATTATCTTTTTCATCGGAACTGCTTTCGTCTTTACCCTTCTCTATGGCATTGGACTGATGTATCACTGGTTTCGATTCGGATACATGTATCCTTGGGTTTTTGTCGCGATGCCCATCTATATAGGCGGAACCGCTCTCTTCTTTCTGGTCATGCTGGGCGCTATTGCAACACTATGATGAATTTTGACATTAGCCGACTTCGCCTCAATGACCTCAAGAAAAATGAGCGTGTCATTACCATCGCGTGGCGTCACTGGTTCGTACTTTTTAGAGAAGTCGTGGGACTCATCATTTTATTTGTTGTTCCCTTTTTGCTTATCCCCTTCGCTCTCTCAATGTTTGTGGCACAGGGTGTACCAG
>OFRM01000612.1_pt1 | contig 14201 bp, 28 predicted proteins | sample 1543101 | NCBI WGS metagenome assembly OFRM01 (sample SAMN07774223, study PRJEB24372) | wastewater metagenome | isolation source: Exp Tend VB 0WW | collected 2016-02
CGTCGTCATGGCAAGGAGGTTGTATCGCGGGTCGCACTCGAGGTCAAGAACTATTTTCTACGATCTTTGTGTCGGGTGTCAGGACTTCGGGCGGCGCTCGGACCATGCGTGATCCCAGCCATTGCGAAACTCAGACGACCACTCGCGACCGCACACCTTGCGCTTCTGTGCCATGCCATGGTCAAAGCCGCGCTTGCGCTCGATGCTCTCAGGTGTCGCTTCGCCGATCAGATACTCCGGCAGCTCGCTTGCAAACTCATGGCGCACGATGCGCAGCATGGGAGCGCCATCGCTCTCGCGCTTGAAATACACAGCGTTGCCCCGGTAATCGCCGGTCATGACCACGCCTGTGTTTGGACACGTGAGCGGGAAATCGTAATGCTCCTGGCAGAGCAAGCCCCGAATGATGAGTGCGCGATCCATATCGAGAGTGTCGCAGGTGTCTGGGCTCAGGTCAAGAAGTTTATGCAAGACAAGATTGTCGGGTATCAGTAACCCGCGGCGCTGAGTCCGCCTGCAACGATTGCGGCTCGGTTGCTCGCGTGCGCCTTGTCCGCACCACGCCTCGTGCGCTCACTCGCGGACAGCTCGATCGAGTAGCTGTTCGGGCCCGGCTTCGTGGCCGTCTCGCCTTCCTTGCACCACCGCGCGCCCGGCACACCGCCCGTCAACCAGGATGCGTACGCCACGCCGTTGACAACAAACGTCATGGTGTCGCCAGCGTGTCCGCCGCCCTGCGCAGCGAGCCCCGTGCACCGCACCGCAAGCAGGCCCATCGCACAAAGCATGTCGACATACTTGCGCACAGTCTCCGGCTTGAGCCGAAGGGCTTGGCCGATGATCACGCAATTGGTTGGCGCGCCACCGGGGAATGTGTAGCTTGCCACGTGCTCAAGCACGCGCTTGCTCGCTTTGGTGAGGGTTGCGATCTTGCTCTCGTTGTCCGTGGTGGTGTCGGTCACGGATTGAGTGTCGCACTGCGCCCTGCGGGCGTCAAGCTTTTCTTTGTTACGTTTGTGTGACACTACTGCGCATCGTGGGCGAATGTCGTGCGCGCAGGATCTCCGTGCGCCGGGTTGACGGACCTGCCCGCGAGCGGGCCTATGTCTCGCGGTGGTTAGCGCGCGTTGCGCTCGGCCTCGATCTGGACCCAGCCTTTGCGAGCAGCGCCGCGATTCCACGGGCAGCCCTGGGCGATCCAGGCGGCGTGCTCCGCGCTCATCGGATACTGGGGAACGATGGCGGCGAGGTAGGACTGGCGGGCGGCTGCGGTGCGGGCGGACTTCATGGGTCTCACTCTACACGGGCTCGGACTGCGGGTCAAGAACTATTCGCACGACAAGATTGTCGGGTATTGACTAGACCTCAACCATGCGCCGGTCGCGCAGCGTTTGCGCGAGGACCGTGCGACCAAGCTCAGTGAGATGGTCTTCACTGAACGAGTAAGCACGATCCGTAAGTCCGGCTTCGTACATCGCCTCGTAGCGACCCGTCTCGGGCGCACGCGGCCCGAAGTACCCGCCGGTCGCAAGCTGCAGCAGGATGCGCCCATGGCGCTTGGTGAGGCGGGCGAGGTCAGTGGCAGGCTGGGCGGTGTTCGTGAGCACCAGGACACTCTACGCGAATCCCTACGAAGGTCAAGCACTATCTCGATTTATTCGTACGACATTTATGTCCGGTGTCCGAGCAACAGTTTGCCCACGAAAGGCGATTCATTGCGCAGGCTGGGACGACCAATGTGCACGAGGTTCGCCGTAGTTACGTGCCTCCACGCAAGCCCAGGACACGCCGCCAACTCTTCCGCAGTGAACCACGCACCCGCGATAGGCTCGTCCACCGCAACGTGACTGCGAGCCGCACACAACTCGCACACGCACGCCTGCACCGTCCACGTCTTCTGTCCCTCGCCGCCCTTGCGCTGGCCAGTGTTCACCAGGTACCGACCGGACAGCTTCACGTGGTCGCCTGCGGCGAACTCGCCATCGCGCTTCTTGGCTGCGAGCGGCTCAGGTGCCACGCGTCGTCCGCGTGCGAGCTTGCGCAGTGGTGCGTGCGGGTGCATCACAACCGCTCCGTGCGCTTGTTACACAGCAACGCGAGATCTGCGTCACTGATGAGCGGATTGATACCCGACACAAGTATCACGAAATCCGTGTCTTCGTCGAATGTCCAGGGCCAGATCCCGAGCAGGCGCTTGTACTCGTCGCGATGAATGTCCCAGCCTACTTCATCCCACACAAACTTACCTTGCGATTCGTCATCACGGTACGCCAGATATAACCGGCAGCCAGCTCGGCGCATAGCGACGACGGACCGCGCAGGCACCGCAAGCCACGCGCGCTCAGCCTCGGTCATGTCCCCTCGCACAACGCTCGAAGGTCGGCGTCAGTAATGGTTGCAGTCGTCACGGGTTCCTTTGTACGAGAGCAGCCTCACGGCCGGCGGGCGTCAAGCGCCACGCAAGACTGATACCCTGGCGTGAGCGGCCACCGTGCGCGAGGTACGCCGCGCGAGTTTTCGTAACGCGCTGTAATCCGCACGGGTCACCGTGGTGTCCGTCCGAATCCAGCGCATGAAGCAGGGTTTTGATTTGCGCGGGCGTCATGATTTAACCGTTCGGGTTGTGACCGCGGTAATCGCGCAATACGGTGGCGCCCGTTGCGCGGATCGCGTCGTCCATGTTGGTGGAGTGTTCGGGCGCGTACGACACCGCACACTCGGGCTGTCCGCCAAGCACCTGGTGGTGGCCGTCGAGGATAACCCACGCGTGCGAATCCGTGAGCACCGTCCCACGCACCGCGCGCTTGCCTTGCTCGATGTAGCGGACCTCGAGCGCCTGCGCATATTGCGCGTACGGGCGCACGGTCACGCTGACCTGCTTGACCTTTATGGACACGTGTCCGATGCTGGTCTCGAAAACGAGCGTCGCGGGCGCGGTGTGGGTAAGGGCGGCGGTCAGGTCGGTGGCGGGATTCGTCATGGCCAAGTCACTCTACTCAAGTTCAAGGCCCAGGTCAACAACTATTTCGTAGGCTATCGATGTCGGGTATTGCAGGTGTAGGAGTCGAACCTACGTTGTGATAGCCACTGCCTCATTACGTGAGGCACGCCGCCCCCGCGGCACCCTGCATTAGTTCGCGGGTCATGCTGTCTCGAATCCCCACCGCGTCAACAAGCTCGTGCGCGGCGGACACGTGTTGTGTGCGATGCGCACGTAAAGGTCGATCCCTTGCGCAAGCGACAAGTCTTCACGGACCACGCCTGTGTCGTCCGCACCCCACACGCTCACGCGCGACACAAGCGTGGCACGGTGCACTGCGAGTGTGATGTGCACGCGGTTGCCACGATGATTCGGATACCAATCGTCGCCGTGGTGCACGCGCACGTAGCGACTCAGACGGATGTATTGATCGCGGTACACAAGCTCACCAGTGCTTTGATCTGGTCGTTGCTCAAACGTGGGTCGACATCGCGAACAACGACCACGAGGTCGTAACTGCGCTCTCCCCATTCCCACGCACCTTGCAAAACACCGTCGCGATCTCGGTTGAACAACCACGGTCCGCCGGATTTGAGGAATGTCCCACGCCCTTTGTCGTCCTTGTATATAAGGGCGTTGCGATATAACGTGGACACCACGATCGAGCATGCAGGCACGTCACGCCACGCGGTTTCGCATTCGGTCAGGGCCACGGCTGCGCTGCCGCCCGCAGCCACGCAACAATGGGTGCGTGTATCTCCGCGACGCTGCCAGGCGCGGGGTTCTCAGGTTGCACGAGCACGCCCTCAACCACCAGCGCCGCCATGCGCAGCGTCATCTCGTGCTCGTCGATTTGCGCAGGCGTGATGCCGTCGACCTCGTCTTGCTCGCGCACGGCAGCGACAAGCATGTCGATAGTGCACGCTTCGTTGACACCATGCTCAGCGAACACATAATGACGTTGTGTGGCTGCGCGTCGTGCGTTGGTCAGTGCAATCGCTAAGGTGTCGGCGTATGACATAGTTACCCCGCAGCAACGAGCCCGTGCATCGGCCACAGCAAAAGCAGTGCGGTGCACGTCGTGAGCGCGTACCAAGTGAAGTCGCCCGGCGTCATCGCTTGCGCTCCGCGGCGATGATCCCGTCGATGACTTCGCCGACGCTTTCGCCGCCCCATCCGCATAAGCGCTTCCCGCCTTCGATGCCCAGATACGTCGCGACGAGACCAAGCAGGTACTCCGGCCACGAGCGTGAGCCGCCAAGCTTCGACACGTCCGCACCTGCGAAGCCCCACGCGAGCACAGCATGCGCCAGGATGACGAGCATCACCGCAAGCAGGATGAGGCAGAACAGCATGAACACGCCTTCGCCGATCTCACGTCCGATCTTCTTGTACATGCCCACGGTGTATCACATCCCTCGCGTGCCGTCAACCGCTTGGCTACGCCTGCGTGTCGAACCAGTTGCGCATCGTGTCCTCGCTGCGCTCCGCGCTAGCAGGCACGTTGAGCGCAACGATCGTCACTATGTCGTCTGGCTTGCGCCAAACGTTCTCGTTCCAATCGCGGATATTTGACAGCAGCGCGCACCATTGCTCGTTTGGCCTGCGCCACCATTTGCCTTTGTCGCCACGTCGCAGCGCGACGTATCGTTCCTCGTCTTTGACAAGTGCACCATCGGGCGTGTTTCGCCATGTCACCATCTCACCAACGCACGGACCTTCGACGCGCAGTTTGATTGCATCGATGTCGAGCGGCGCGTCGAACATAACGATCTCAGCTTGGTCGCCGCGACCTTCCTTCAAGTGCATCCACTCCGGTCGCAGGTTTAGCTCTGTACCCCATTCACCTTTAGGAGAACGCAGCCACACACCTTCGCTACCACGCCGCACGCAAAGCCACCCATCGCCAGGTCGGGTCGCACGGACCACAGTCCCGTCCGGCACCCTGCACCAATCCACGATATCACCGACCGCGACAGCACGCTGCGGCCCACCCGCTGCGAGCCGCTTCAACTCGTCGTCGCTTATGCACGGGTCTACGTCACGCGCAATGATCACGAAATCCTGGCTTCGGAAATCACGTTCCCATGGCCACACCGTGGCGATACGTCCGTCGTCGCGTCGGACTATCGACCATTTCTCATCGGATGAAATGCGCAGGTACTTGCCCAGGTTGTCATCATCCTTATATACCGTGTTGAGACCGTCGCTGTCCATGAGCTGGATCAAGGATCGCCGCGGGACAGCATTCCAAAGCTCTTGTGGTGTCATGGTCACGCGACACCTGCCACGAGTTTCAGCGTTGCTACGCTAGCCTCTGCGTCGGGCGGCACGTCAAGCGCCACGATCTCCGCGTCGTTATCGTCTCGTCGGGCTCCGCCTTTATCAGTCCAATCGAATGCAATGTACGAACTCGTGGACCACCCGGTCGGATATTTGTTTTTGTACCACTGACCTCGCGCACCGCGGCGCAACGCGATACACCCGCCGTCTGCTTTGACCATCGCGTTGTCTGGCACCTTGTCCCACGCCACCTTGTCGCCGACCTTAGGCGCAGCACGTTGCGCTTCGTGGGCTGCGACAAGCCTGTCAGCTTCGCCGCTCGTGGTGCCGTATTCAGTCAGTGCGACCACGGTGCACGTGGTGTGCAGGCCCTGCCACTTCTGAATGTCTTTATGCTTGGGTCTCCAGTATGTGCCATCCGCGTGCGCCGACCGCCCGCGATCGTCAAACCGAATCGCATACTGGTCGTCCTCGATATGCACAAGGGCCCAATGCGGCGCGTCGTCCCACGCGATCCGATCTCCGACCACGATATCCTTTTTGGCCACAGGTGCAGGCTCACGCAGCGTCGCTGCATTCAACGCACACGTCTCGAGCTGCTTGTTGCTTGTGCAATCGAGGGGCACGTCAAGCGCAACGACCACGACGTCGTCTGTTCTGCGACACACCTCGCCCCTGCTGGCGTCCCACGCAAAGCTGATATACTCGCCCCACGTATCCAAGTCGTTGCGCTTGACAGACCGCCATTGACCGCAACTGCCACGACGCAATGCGATACCTCCATCCGAATCGCGCACCATTGCGTTGTCTGGCGTCGTGTACCAATCGATTGTGTCGCCGACTTTGACTACTTGCGTCGGCTTCGTATACACGATCACCTGTAGCGGTAACGCTTTATATGCAGCCACGAGCGGAGGGACTTGGTTCGCGTTGAACCCGCGTTTCAAATCCAACGACACGACCGTCACGGGCGTCGTGATTTCACGCGCTCCGGTAAAGTATTTCCATGTTGCGGAGCCTGTGTATCCTTCATTGACCACGCACGACCATCCGTCGCTCCCGAGTGTCTCTGCGATCCGCACCGCATAGCGGTCGCCTTCGGCATGCACAAGCGCGTACATAGGCACCTGGTCCCACGTAATCGAATCGCCGACCTTGACCGCTGCCACGTCGCTCACGCATTCGCACAGCGCTTTGATCTGGTCGTTGCTCAGCGCTTCAAGCGAGGGATAGACCCCGATGACCACAAAGTCCCGTTCGCCGCCTGGCATATCACCTGCACCCCAGGGCCAACCGTATCGCCACGGTCTGTCGCGCCAGCGCCACCCGTCGCCGCCCTTCAACCAAACACCATTGCCAGACGGTAGCCGATATCCAACGACCCGATCGCCCCAGCTATTGACACCTTGCCACAGCGACCCCGGCGCAATCGTCTTGAACGTCTCTTCGCTTTCCTTAGACCGCTTCGTCATGGCCGCCACAGATCCTTTTGAACTCGTCGTCGCTCGCAGTGTCCGCCACGCCCGTTGCAATCACCACGAAATCCATTGCAAACGGCATCCTGCGCCAGTTCCAGCCGCGCAAGATACGACCCTCGTCATCGCGTTCAATGTGCCATCCGCCAATCCCATATATCCATTTGCCACCACGAGGGCCGTGGTATGCAACTAGTATCTCTTCGTGGTCGCGCACCATTACAACAGACCCGCCTCCACACGGTCCCACGCCTCTTCGGTTTCTGCTGTACGTTGCACGCTAACCCACCCTAGCACCTTGTCTGCGTAGTGTCAACCCCGCTAAGGGAATCCCTTAGCGCATACCGCGCACTCGTGTCAATTGAATTTGGCACCTATGCGGATCGCCCCGTAAACCCCCGCCACGCCGCAACGCGCACACAACCCACCCACCAACCAACGCCCGTATACGCAACCCGCTGACCGATACTAGACTGGTCGGTCCGGAAGGTGCAGCAGCCTTACAGGTGTCCACATACGCAGACCTCGCATCATCGATTGACTCCGTCGTGCGCACGACTGCGCCGGTTGCGGGGATCGGCGTACGTCTCGAGATTAGCAACCCTATCCTCGAGCGTTTCGATGCGCGCAGCCTGTGCTGTGACGATCTCTTCGAGCCGCTTAATTGCGGCTTTGTAGATGTCTGGCTTCTGACCACGGTCGACTTGCTCTGCGACACGTTCGAGCACACCAGAGGGTTTCGACTTCAACGACATGACGCAGACCTCACAACCTGATCCATGGCTTCACCTCGGGTCTTGTGCCACGCGCTCTTCGTTGGTTGCCCTGCACCCTTGCACGTGCACGATGTCCACGGCTTGCCTGGCGGGCCCTCGCCTGGACACCGCAGCACGAACCCGGCCAAGGCTGTACCGAAGTACACAAAGCCGTCTCGCGCGACTTTGACTTTCACGGTTACTGTTTGCATGCGTCCTCCACGACCGCGTCGATCGCTTGCAGTTGTTTACTTCGCGCGTCCTCGAGTTGTGCAACGCGTTGCACGATCGGCACAAGCATCTCCGTGACAGCGCGAAGCAACCGGTTTGCTGCGTGCCCTGGGCTTGCAGCTTCGTCACGCGTCAACCCGCCGCACGGATCTACCGCAGGCAGCGACGCCAGCCCGGGCGCCATGATGCTAGCGATCTCAACTTCGTGATCGCGAAGGTTGTCGTCGTCTATGTCCATCACGCATCGCCCTCACCTGCTGCAGATGCGATGTCCTCGAATCCAGACCCGCTCACGCCGAGCCACCGCAGCACCGCCGTCTCGAGGTCATTCTCCAGCTGCGCCGGCAGCACGTCACGCAGCGCCAGGTACGTGGACGCGTTCAACCACGCCCGGTCTGCAAGCGACGCGTTGAACTTGACCGTCTCACCACCGTGCATGAGGTCACTGATCTGCGTGCTCAGATTGTGCAACTTGTCACAAGCGATGACGACCGCTGCATTCACGGACAATCCCTTGTGGCCCGACCCTTTGCAGGTCGGGCAAATCGGATCGGGCCAAGTACGATCGTGCTCCGTGTCGCACGGGCAAGGTGCACTCGTCGTCAGCTTCGCAAGGTGCCGCTCCTTGCGCACGCGCCACGGCTCTTTGTCCACCCCGCTCGCTTCGCTCGCGGTGTCCGTGCACGCCGCAACGATGTCCGCGACCTCGTCTCCAAACGCGTCACGCACAATAGACAAGGTCGCTGTGGTATCCTCGACAACGTCATGCAGCACGGCGGCCACCGCAGACGCGTACGACCCGCCATACTCCAGCACGAGCCCCGCGACCTGCAGCAAGTGCGACACGTACGGAACACCGCCGCCCTTGCGAACCTGCGCCACGTGGTACCGACACGCGAACTCCACGGCCACCGCAAGCGCTGCGTGGCCCGCCCGAATCTCGTCTGTCACTGCGATCGTTTGCATGCCCCACCCTTACCACACCGCGCGCGTCGTGTCAAACGATGCCACACCGCGCTTTGATCTCGTCGTCCGTCATGTCGCGCCGTATGTCTTGCGCAATGACCACAAAGTCCTGCGCGTCGTTGTCGCCTTCCCACTGCCACGATCCGGTGCATAACAGCCCGTCCTCGCGCGCGAAGCTACAATCCCACGCGCCATTGCTGCGGCCCGCCATGACGCGGCCCGTAGTGTGGTACCTGTAATACAACCACGCGAAGCCGCTGCGAGTAGACAGCATCACGATCGAGTTGTCAGGGACAGCGTCCCACGCAGCTCTTGATTCAGGCAACACGATTCACCTCACTTGCGACAAGACCCGCCGGCCACCCCACGCGACGTTGTATCTCCGCGTCGTCAAGGTCCGGCGTAACGTCACGTGCGACAATCACGAAGTCCTGCACCTCGCGGTTGTCTGTTTTCCATAACCACCACGACGGTGTCAACTTGCCTTGCGCATCGCGAGCTGTTCGCCAGTCCTCACCAGAGTCCGCGAATACTTTGCCGTGACCATCGCACCGCCACCACAGAATGCGTCGGTAGTTTGTGTTCGTGTGCATGACCTGGACGACCGCATAATTAGGCACCGCTTCCCACGCGCGTTGCAACTCTCTTGTGTCAGTCACGCTTGCCATATCCGCACAACTTTTTCACGAGGTCCACGTCCGCCACGCTGACGCCAGTCCGTCGCCATGAAGTTCGCCCACGGCCACCACCTGCGCTCGTACGTAAGCCACACCTTGTCGTCCTCAAACGGCCACACTCCGCTGCTGTATCGAATCCACGTGCCGCGGTTCTCACTGCCCCGATATACGAAGTTGCCCGCCCTGCAACCCACGATCACAACCTGCACCAACGAGTGCTGCAGTATCTCCATCCACCCTGGCAGGTGTCGCTGCATATCAAACCTGCGCAGGTGGCCACAGCCCTAGCTTGACTGCGCGCTCGAGCACGACATGCGAATACGTACCGATCGCCATGCACGGCGTGATCACAGGATGCCCCCGCCTTGCAGGACCACCGCACGCCAGCGACGCTTCAACAAGTTGCCACGCAGCCTTGGTCGCAGTCTCCCGCGCGCGCGGGCTAACTGAGCCTCGCACGCAGCTTGGTCGCGCGTTGCCCAGGCCAGCGCTTCGTTGGCTGCCATCACGGCTTCACGTCGCGCCCACGCCTCTGCACCGATTGCACGAGCACACTCAATCCATCGCCGGGCGTCTGCGCCGAGCGCTTCATACGTCTCGGGTGCGACTGCATCGTCGCGCAACCCACCACCCATTATGCGCGGGTGCTTATCGACCTCGTCCGGCGTAGCGAACGCCAGCTCACCCGCCATGCGCCGCAGCCCAATGTGTCGCTCGACACCAGCAAGGTCAGGCGGATACACATACCCTTGCATGCAGATCCCGAGCCAGCGGTCGGACCAATCGAGGATGTCGTCAGGTGGTCGGCGTGCCATGCCTCTGTCTTAGCACACCGCCCACGTCACGTCAAGGCGACCGCGCCACCGATTGCCACCGCGAGCACCGACGCAGCAAACAACACGAGCGCCACGCCTTTGGCGCGCGTCCACCACGCTTCGGCTTTCACCTCATCCCGCAACCACTCCGCGCGAGCCAGCGACTCCAAGCGCTCCGCGTTCTCGCACCGCAACTTTGCGAGCCGCTCGACATGCGCGTGCTGCAGTTCAACCTCACGGAACCTGCCCCGCGTTTCGGCGTCGCGGATCTCGAGGTCGCGCCTGTGCGCACGGTCCTGTGCTTCGTTGATCTCGTTCCAACCCATATCATGTCCTCCGATAAACGTCTATGCCGCCCACGCGTATCAACGCATACAACCAGTTGTGACAAGCGATGCAGGTGCGTGTCCACGATAGTCGCAAGCACGTCGCGCACATCGGCAGGCGACACATCTCGCAGCAAACCGTCGCGGCGTTGCGACACGACTTGCCTCTGCATGCCCATCGTTGTCTGCGCCTTGTCATGGCCGCGCTGTCAACCCCACCGCTGCGCGCTCTTCTGCTTTGCTCAGCGCGTCCCACGTCAACCGTTGCACGTGTTGTATGCTCGTGTTCTGTTCAACGTCCGTCGCCAAGATGCGAACTCGCGTCGACGGCTCACGCGTTGCACGCGCACTAATAAAACCCCAGCTCTTTGTCGGCGTGTAGATCTGCTTATACTCTCCTTTGCGATACAAGACAACTTCGCTCTCGCCGACCAGGACAAGCGAATCGACAGGCACTTCCGACCACGCTACGGTAGCGACTACCGGAACACGAGTGCACGCAGCTGCGACTGCATCGCTCGTCATCTCAGGCAGCACATCGTTCCACGCAACCCATTCGCCCACGCTTGCGCCTTGTCCAGAGCACCTGCGTTGCACTTCCTCATTCGACAGGTCCGGCGTGATGCCGCGAGCAATCACCACGAAGTCGCGTATATCGCCACGCTCGCGGTCCCATGTCCATCCGCCCCCATCGAGCAGGCCGTCACCACCACGTCTGAAAGCCCACGCCCATCGCCCGCCGACCCACGTTGCGAACACCTTGCCTTGCTCACCGTGCCGCCACCACAAGTGCAAACCGTCGCTACGTACGAACTGCACCACCGCATGCACAGGCACCGCCGACCACGCCTGCCGGATTTCTGTTGACCACGTCACGGTTTCACCGTCCATTCTGGAATCGTCAGCACCGTGGACTCGCCACCAACCGCTGCACGAATCGCAGCGTCGGTTGCTTCAACGTCCGTCGCCATCACTGCGACGTTGAACTCACCGTCGAGCCAGCCCTTGATTCCAAACCACGACCACTTGCTCCCGACCTCTCGCCACCCAGACCCGCCAGGCGGATACCTGACCCACGCACCAGCATCAATGTTGAGACGATATCCCACTGCACCGCTCTTGAGCTGAATCACCATGCCCGTCCGCACGTCGTCCCACGCGATCCGGTTGCCCCTCTCGAACTCGATGGCACTCAGCGCGAAGCGTCCACACGGCGTCTTGCACTTGTCTGCAAACCACTCCACCGTCTGATTCGGCGACACGCTGTCGATGACCACGAAGTCACCACACCTTGCGTCGTCGTGCATCTGGTCCCATCGCCAGCACAGCCGCCCCGGATCCCAGATCTTGTTGTGATACAACCAACGTCCGCGCGACCCGTACCGGTACGCAAACCACGTCGCATCACGCGAAGCAGAGTGCACCGCAACAAGCGCACGGTCAGGTACTTCCATCCACGTCACGTCGTCACCGGTTTCTCGAGAGGGACTACCTTGTCAAGCCCACCGACCGCAGCACGTATCGCGTCGTCCGTGGGCTCGACCTTGATCGCCATCACGGCGCACACGCCGCCGTTGCCAACACCGTGAACTTCGTGCGATCGCCAGTGCCAACCAAACCCAGCTCCAACACTCCACCACGATTCGCACGCGTGCCGAACCCACACACCGTTACCACTGGGCAAGCGATACACCACGTGGCCACCTTCGACCATGACCGCCATGCCTGGTTGAATGTCGTCCCACAAGATGCGGTCCCTTCGTCCGAAAGTCACCGCAGCCTCGCCACGTTCATGGTCGCAGTCCAGGCCGCAAAGCTCAGCGACCACGCCGCGCGACACAGCAGGCAACACATCACGCGCAATGATTATCGCGTCCGTTGCGTCGTCGACGCCTTCCCATGACCAGCGTAGTGGGCCGTAGTCCCACTCGCCGTCGAACCAAAGCCACCGTCCATTGGCCCCGTATCGATACGCATAGAACGTGTCGCGTCTCCTTGAACGGCGTGCTGCCACGAGTGCGCGGTCAGGCACCGCACCCCACCACGTTTTCATTTCGGGGGTCATGTCTCCAACTCCACGCGTGCATCAAGCCCGCCGCACGCACCGCGCACGAGCCCTACGTCAAGCACGCCAGTGGCCAGCACGCCGCACACTGGCTGCACACAGTGGCGCGCGGCTTCAAGCCATGTCCATTGTCCGCCATCACCCCACGCCTCAAACCCCTCGCGTATCCATTGGCCCTGTCCGTCCGCGTGCTTGTACGCAACTGACCCACCGTGCACCATGACAAGCATGCCCGGCGCCACGTCACTCCACAAGATGCGCGACCCGCGATAAAAGCTAACGATTGTGCATGTCGGCGGTCCCTTAGGGACCGCGCACAACACAGCCGCCTCCACTATCACGGTGTGCGGCGACACGTCACGAGCAATCACCACGAAGTCTGACAGACCCTCCGTGTTTCCGTTGACCAGATCCCATGACCAATACATCCTGCCTGGATCCCACGCGTCGTGATAGTAAATCCATCTGCCCATGCGCCCGTACCGATACCCGAACCACGTACCGCCTCGGTACGTCGGGGTCTTGCGACACATGACAATCGCCCGGTCAGGCACTTCATTCCACGCGCGCTTTAGCTCCTCGGTATCCATAGGTCCCTCGCTGCTTATACGCCTCGCCACGCGTCCCGTCAAGTGCCCCGCACCCTCGCCCTTCCCGGACGGGTGCGACAAAACCTGGGCCCGTCTAGGCCCCTTATACGCAAATCTCGCACACGGTCATGCGAGCGGCGGCAAGCCTGGGTTTTGTTTTATCGCCAGCTTGACGAGCTCGGTGTGCGTCACGTCTTTGATCGGCAACCCCATCGCAACCACCTGGCCCGTATCGCTCCGTCGCTGCGCGCCTGTCTTGTCGTCCCAGCGGAATGTGCGCCCGTCCCGCCAACACTTCTGCAGACTGGTGTATATCCACTGTCCTTGGTCACCACGTCGTATCGCCAGATACCCGTCTGAGTCTGCGACGAGCGTGCCGTCCGATACGTCCGCCCACGGTATTGAGTCACCGATACGTGGGCCAATTGGCCCAGCTTGGCACGCGGCTTTGATCTCCTCGTCGCTTGCGGTCGGCGCGACGTGACCAATCACCACGTAATCTCTCGGGGCTCCTGCGTCACGCCATTGCCACCACGTGTAGACTTGACCGTTCTGCCGCTCAATATCCCAACCTCGCGCGGGGGTATATAACCATTTGCCCGTACCATTGCGGCCCTTGTAGGCAATGTAAAGTCCGAGGTGTGTTTTGACCGTCGTTTGCACAAGCGCGTGCTCGTGGATGTCGTTCCACGTTTCAGCGATCATGACGCCCTCGGATGCACAGGTGCAGCAGGTCCAACTCTATATTCAAGCGGCGCTGTATCCGTGGCTTCAAGTTCACCACACGCAAGCATGCGGTTACGCACTTCTGCAAACGCAGCGTGCGTGATACGCTCAATCTCGCGGCACTGCTCGTTGTACGTAAGCGGCTCGTACATACGCGCTTGCGGTACCCAATGCGCGTCAAGCACGCAGTGTCGTATCCATACAACGACTTCGTCTGGCAACGGTGGTATCACGGTTTCGCCTCCACTGGCCACCACGTTTTATTCAGCCCGCCAATCAGCTCGTGTAGATATTCGGTGGTCTCTTCGATCG